>Ga0316201_10003199_pt1 | contig 11995 bp, 10 predicted proteins | sample CS6wburrow_MG_FD_204516 | JGI IMG/M metagenome (GOLD analysis project Ga0316201, IMG submission 204516) | Coastal sediment microbial communities from Delaware Bay, Delaware, United States - CS-6 worm burrow | ecosystem: Environmental > Aquatic > Marine > Coastal > Sediment | place: USA... | reverse complement strand
CGCCGTCACAACGTTCAGTTTGTCATCCAGTGTGAGTACTCCCGCTGTCAGGCTAGCCAAAACCGTTTCAAAATACTCACTTTGAGACTGCATCTGGGCCCTGCTGTCTTCTGCTTCCTCGCTTGCACGGGTGAGCGCCTCTGTCATTTCATTAAATGATTGCACGAGGAAACCAAGCTCATCCCTTGTCTCCGCCTGGATTTCATAGGTCAAATCACCTGCGGCGATTTCGCGGGTTGCCTGTGCCAGTTTCGAAATGGGTGTCACCATTCTTCGGGCAACACTGAGTGCGGCCAAAATGGCAAGCAGCACGGTTAGCAATAACACCAGTGACAGAATCAGGATAAAACTCTGTTTTAGTGGTTCGCGAAGAAAACTGAGGTATTGGTAACGCTCGTACTCCCTGGCAATTTTTTCAGCCAGCATGGTGACAGACTCGGGTACCGGATAAATGGCGTGCAGCAGGTGATCCCGACCACCCGGCACATTGTTGGGCAGTCGCTGGATCACACGTATCTGTAAAATACCATCTGCGACAGGTTCAGCCGCTGCGTATTCACCACGCTCAAGGGCCTGCAACCAGGCGTAATCGCCAGGTCGATCCGGCAGGTCCGCCAGCGTATTGATATTGGCACTTGCAACCATCCTCCCGTCAGCCTCCAGGATAGACAGCTCCAACGGACCGGAACTGCTGACATTTGAAAGCAATACTCTGCGCACCGCATTGACATCATTGCCAGGGTTCTCAATCTCCCGGCCAAGCCGACGTACATGGTTGCGTACTTCAAATGTCCTGTTTTTCAAAAACTCCTGGCCCAACTCCAGGGAATCGGTCAGTGCCGCCTCAACACCAACATTGAACCAGTCATCCACTGTCCGGGTCAGAAAATAAACCGAGAAGAAGTATACAATCAACGCAGGAGGCAAAGACAAAACGAGGAAAAACCTGACCCAGCGTGCTGAGAGCATGGCGCCGGGCGCGTGCTCCCGGACTTTCTTTGTCAAAGAGAACACCCGGTGGAAAATCGCTGCGACCAGCACCAATAGTGCAAAAATAGTCAAGGCCAGCACCCAAACATAAGGCTGACCGGTATTGTTGGCATCCTGCTGGGCATTGTTGACAATGATCAATGATGCAAGCAACACCACCAATGCCAGGGCCACTGGCAGGACTTTCAGGACAAGACGTCTTAGCTGTTTACTGTGAAGGGCCATACCGACCACTCCGAATCGTGTTGCCACTGGGGTGACAACCAGGCCGGCAATTGCATGGGTGCCGGTAAACGTCTTTCGTCGAGTCTTATGCGGGTGCGTAAGTGAAAGTCCCCCACGGGCAATGGTCCTGTGGATAGCTGGACATTCATATAATTGAACGCCGCAAGCAGGTGGCGCAGACGTGAAAACACCTGCAGTGTACCGGTTTCCTCTTCCGTTACCTGGTAGCGTTCACTCAAAGAAAGGTAACGCAGGGAAAAACTTCTTGAGTCCCTGATTGCCTCGATCATATTGGCGTCATTGCGCAGTTCCATGTCCAGGTTGATCGTCAACGTCACACCGTGCTCCAGTGCCTCCCTTGCCTGTTGACTCAGCTCCAGTTTCTGCCGTAAATCAATATTCAGCGTCTGATCACCCGGGCTGATGGATACGTTATTGATGGCAAACCCATACTCGACATCGTTTTCCAGACCACAGGCTGCGAGTAAGAACATTGTGAGACTAAGAAGACTTACGCAAAACCGCATAAAAGAACCCATCCATCCGGGCTTCCCCGGGTATAATCTGGCGTCCGAATGGCTCGGCTGTTCCCCATTCTACAGCAGGAGCCACGCAGACTGCGTCAGCATGATTTTCCATAAATTGCTGAATTTGCTGGCTATTCTCTCGTTTCAATATTGAACACGTGGCGTACACAAGAGTTCCGCCGGCCTCCAATAATGGCCACAAAGCGGTGAGTAGCTCCTTCTGTATTTGCACCACGGTATTGATCTGCTCCTGGCTGCGAAGCCATTTGATCTCCGGGTGTCTGCGTATCACACCGGTCGCACTACAAGGTGCATCAAGCAGGATCTTGTTGAATTTTTTTCCGTCCCACCAGCTGCTGACATCCGTGGCATCCGCAGCAATCGTTTCTGCACCCAATCCCAGGCGTTTCAAACCCTGTTGTATTTGCTCGACACGTTTCGCCTGCCGGTCCAGAACCGTCAGTTCAATCCCGGGACAACTTTCCAGCAAGTGAGCTGTTTTGCCCCCGGGAGCAGCGCAGGCATCAAGAATTCTCTCCCCTGGCCCGGGGTCAAGCAAGTCCCTCGCCAGTTGAGCGGCCGGATCCTGCACGGAAAGCAGACCCTTTTCAAAACCCGGAATTTTTGCAACCATGGCAGCCGGGCTGATGCTGATGGCATCGCGGGCATAGGTGTGATTTTCGACCTCGAACCCCGCAGCCTTGAGCTCAAGCTTTAGTGCTGCCTCATCGGCCTGTTGACGGTTGATTCTCAACCACAAAGGCGCCTGTCGGTTATTGGCCTCAACAATCGCCTGCCAGTCTTTGGGCCAATCCTGCTGAATTTCTTTTAACATCCAGTCAGGGTGTGCAAAATACTGGGTGGTCTGGTCGAGCTTTGACAAAAGTTGTTCCCGCTCACGTTGAAATCGTCTGAGCACTGCATTGATCAGACCCACTGCCCATGGTTTACCCAGTAAACGTGCACATTCGGCCGTTTCGTTTACTGCAGCATGACTGGCTGTTTTGTCGTGCCACAACTGGTGCAGACCCAGTAACAACAACCGCTGAATGTCACGTTCACGTTTTTTGACCGGTTTTGACAGCAGTGAACCCGCCAACCATTCCAATGCAGTCAGCTGGCGTAATACACCATAGGCGAGGTGACGGGCGAGGGCACTGTCACGACTATCACGAATACCTGAGAGCGCAGCGCTTTCAGCGAGGTTTTTTCCTGAGTCCAGCACTTCCGATAACGCTTTCACTGCTGCAATGCGAGGATTTTGCGCCCTGTTCTTTGCCATGAGGTTCACCAATCCTGGGGTTGATGGGCATTCAGAAATTTCACGGTCTCCATCCGCTGACCACCTGCACGTTGTATTTCTTTTATTTTCAATGCCTTACTACCTGTTCCAACAATCATGGTTTGCTGGTCAACAAGCAACTGGCCGGGCTCGTAATCTTCTCCATTATCCAGTACCTCTGCACTCCAGATACGGATGCGTTGCCCGCCAATCTCACACCATGCCACCGGCCATGGATTAAACGCACGGATTTTGCGCTGCAAGACCTCGGCGGTTTCATTCCAGTCCAGTTGAGCTTCCGCCTTGGTTAACTTGGCGGCATAGACGGCCTTGCTATCATCCTGAACATCCGGTGGAGGAAGCTCCCCGCTGATGACTTTTTCAACACAATACATCAGTGCGGCAGCGCCCATGGCAGCCAGACGATCATGCAGGATACCGGACGTGTCCTGTGGCCCGATTGGCGTGGCCAGGCAATGGTATACCGGGCCAGTATCAAGTGACACTTCCATCTGCATAATACACACGCCGGTCTGTTCGTCACCTGCTTCGATGGCCCTTTGGATAGGTGCCGCACCCCGCCAACGGGGTAACAGTGAGGCGTGTACATTCCAACACCCCAGACGCGGCAAATCCAGCAATTGAGCGGGAACCATCAGCCCATAAGCCACCACAACGATCAAATCCGGTTTCAAGCCCGCCAGTCTCTCTAGCCACCCGGCATCCTTGAGTGTTTCGGGTTGCAGCACTTCCAGCCCATTTTCAAGCGCCAGGCGCTTGACCGGGCTGGCACGCAATTGCTTGCCGCGACCAGCAGGCCTGTCGGGCTGGGTTAATACGGCAACAACATCACAAGCGCCATCAATCAAAGCCTGCAAGGGTGGTAATGCAAACTCTGGAGTTCCTGCAAAAAGGACGCGCAAAGGCAGACGTGGACTATTCACAATCAGATTACCAGGTGCTCTTCGGCCTCTTTTAGTGCAACTTTTCGTTGTTTTTCGAGCTTTTTTCTCACCATGTTTCGCTTTAAAGGTGACAGGTAATCGACAAAAAGACGACCAATCAAGTGGTCCATCTCATGCTGAACGCATACTGCATGCAGTCCTTCCAGCTTTTCTTCGAAAATTTTTCCGTCGGTATCCTGCGCTCTGATGGTGATGTTTTCTGCCCGTTTTACCGTTGCATATATACCCGGGACCGATAGACATCCTTCCTCATGACTCTGCTCCCCGGAGCTGTCCAGTATTTCTGCATTTATGTAAACGCGTGGCTGGTCCTGTTCACCGCTGATATCCAGCACCAGTAAGCGTTTGTGGACATTTACCTGGGTTGCCGCCAGACCAATTCCATCGGCTGAATACATGGTTTCGATCATGTCTTCCACCAACTTTTTCAAGTCTGAATCAAACGTTTTCACATCCTTTGCAACTGTCTTCAGACGCGGATCCGGGAATTCCAAAATATTAAGTTTTGCCATATGCTCTGTGTACCTGATAAATAATTTTCGTGAACTTTTGCATCACAGGATTTATGATAGCCAATGACGAACTATGTTCGCCAGTTAAGATTTATGACCGCATCGGTCAAAGTGGCTGGATGCCTACTATATGGGAAAAGGAATGTGATTAAGAGAATTTTTCACGCGATCCTGGTGACGATGTTGGCGAGTGCGGCAATGGCACAGGACGTGACTATACGCACCGATCACCCTGATGAGTACGTGGTTGTCAAGGGTGACACGCTTTGGGACATCTCCGGGAAGTTTCTGCAACACCCCTGGCAATGGCCAGCTATTTGGCATGCCAATCAACAAATCGAAAATCCCCACCTGATCTATCCGGGGGACCGCATATCACTGGTATACATTGATGGTCAACCTCGTCTGGTGGTCAACAACAACAGGCCCACCGTGCGATTATCGCCGGGGCCACGCAAGATCCACCGCGAAGAAATTCCTCCGATTGACTGGAGTTTGATCAAGAAGTTTATTACCAACGCTCGCGTTCTGCCCGCAGAGTCATTTTCAGACTTGCCCTATGTGGTCGCCAATGAAAGCAACCGCGAATCAGGCACGGTCAAAGATCTTACATATGTCCGGGGAATGGACGGACGGCTTGGTCAGGAATTTGCCATCGTTCGTATGCGTCATATCTATTATGATGACAATGGCGTAATGGAAAGAGGAAAACATCGAAGATTTGCGGAACATTTTGAGCCTATCAATGAGTATCCGGGTGACATATGGGACGGAACTCTGTCATGGCGGCGCAAAAACCCGGAGGTTCTGGGTTTTGAATTCTGGGATATCGGGGTTGGCAGGCTGGTTAAGAAAGGCGATCCCGCAACGCTGGAAATTCAGAGTGGCCGTACAGAAGTTAAAGAGGGTGATTTCATATTGCCCCTTGATGACTTTGTTCATGACCCACAGCTGATACCGCATGCGATGGACGCCGTGCCTGAGGGCATGGAAGTGATTGCACTGACCCAGTCTTCATATGGGTCAGGTCATTACCAGGTAATCGCCATTAGTGCGGGGAAAAACCAGGGGGTTGAAACTGGCCATGTGTTCTCAGCTTTCCGGCCAGGGAAAAGAATTCAGGACCAGGTGAAATACCCAATAGGCAGTTGGGCGTCCAACAAGACCCTGAACGGCAGCAAAGTCACGCTCCCGGATCAATTCAGTGCTCATATTCTTGTTTTCCGGGTCTTTGATGAAGTCAGTTACGCGATAATTATGGACGGCGATCGTCCAGTTCGTGAACGCGACATATTAAAACACCCGGACGAGACGATCTAAGATTTCTGATACCAATGTGAGTTAAGGGGGCTGCCACGAAGCAGCGTGACTGGTTAGTTATTCTGAACGCGCCTTCCGTCGGAGGCGTATCACTTATCAGGGTGATCGAAGCTCTGGGGAGTGCCTCGGCCGTGGTCGCGGCCAGCAGCCGGGAGTTAGCCCGGCTAGGCCTGTCCGGCGATGCCATCGCGGCTATTTCAAAGCCGGATGAAAAGAAACTGGAATCGGACCTGAAGTGGCTTTCCCGGCCAAACCATCATCTGTTGTGCTGGGACGATGAATCCTATCCCGCCTTGTTGAAACGTATCAGCAGCCCTCCCGCAGCCTTGTTTATTGACGGTGACCCCGGTTGCCTGTGGCAACCTCAGATTGCCATTATTGGCAGCCGTAATCCCACAGCGGGTGGTCTGGAACATGCACGTGATTTCAGCACCACGCTGGCACGGCAGGGTATGACCATCACCAGTGGACTGGCCAGCGGCATCGATACGGCCGCACACGCCGCAGCGCTGGATACCGGTGCACTGACGATTGCGGTCAATGGAACGGGCCTGGATCAGGTCTATCCCGGAAGCAGTCAGGCAGTTGCCGGGCGTATTCGTGTGCAGGGTGCCATGATCTCTGAGTTGCCCCTGGGTGCACCTCCATTGCGTCAACATTTCCCATCGCGCAACCGGATTATTTCCGGTTTGAGCCTGGCTGTGTTGGTGATAGAGGCCGGCCTGAATAGCGGTACCTTGATAACCGCCCGAAAAGCAGCAGAGCAAGGGCGTGAAGTGTTCGCTTTACCCGGTTCATTACATAATCCAATGGCAAAGGGATGTCATCGGTTAATCCGTGAGGGTGCACGTTTGGTGGAAACGACTGCCGATATCATGCAGGAGCTCGGCCCGGTGGCCACAGAGCTTCAAATGGAGATTCGTCAACGGCTTGAACAGGATGATGGTGATGACCACCCGGATGCAGCCAGCACAGACCTGCTGAATGATGCTGACTACAACGCCTTGTGGAAAGTGCTTTCTTACGATCCTAAACCACTGGATATCATCATAGAACAAACCGGTTTGAGCGCCCGTGAGGTATCTTCAATGTTATTGATGATGGAGTTAAAAGGGCTGATTAATAAATACGATAACGGCGGTTATTTACGGATATGAACTTGAACATCCATCTTGATGTCCCAACTTGACAACCATGTTATGCGTAGAGTTCTGCGTTTCCAGCGTAAGATTCGCACAGGCTTTGGGGCAAAAGTGCATTGACGCTGGAGCTTGTCTCAGCCATGCTGTTGGCAGGGGAGAGGATAGGAATCCGGTGGATGAGGATCATGGAAAACCATCTGCCAGCAGGCATAGAGGCTAAATAATGAAAGAAAATGTACTCGACGTATTGATGTTTCTTTTCGAGAATTATCTATACGACGAACCGGAAGATGCCCCTGACAGAGACTCGTTGGAGGAAAACCTCCACCAGGCAGGATTCACCAACGCTGAAATCGACAAGGCATTCCAATGGCTTGATGGTCTGGCCGAGCAGCGTCACCAACCCGACCTGTTTCAGGATAACCATCGCCCGGTGCGTGTCTATGTCGATTCCGAAGTAGCCCGTCTGGATACCGAGTGCAGGGATTTTCTGATGTATCTTGAGAATATTGGCATCGTGGATGCCCAACGCCGTGAACTGGTGCTGGATCGTGTGCTTGCATTGGAAACCGACGAAATCCTTCTTGAGGATATGAAGTGGGTGGTACTGATGGTGTTATTCAATCAACCAGGCCAGGAAGCCAATTTTGCCTGGATGGAAGATTTGATGTTTGACACCGAGCAGGAGTATCGGCACTAATATAGGGGACAAGACCGCAGCATCGGGTCGAGTTTGTGCAAAAAATAGCAAGAATATTGGAGGGATTAACCATCTGAACACTAACCTGCCCAACCGGGGACTGTCAGATCCAATCGACATATTCCGGGGCAGCTGGTGCTTGTTTGAACATTTGATATGGCAAAAAACCTACTCATTGTAGAATCGCCTGCCAAGGCGAAAACGATCAACAGGTATCTCGGTAAAGATTTCGAGGTGCTGGCCTCCTATGGTCATGTTCGTGACCTGCCGTCCCGGGACGGGGCCGTGGATACCAAAAACGATTTCGCCATGAACTATGAGCTCAGTGAAGGCAGCAAGAAACACGTTGACAAAATAGTCAAAGCTACCCGAAAAGCCGAGGCGGTATACCTCGCGACCGATCTTGATCGCGAAGGAGAGGCCATATCCTGGCATATCTACCAAATATTAAAAGATAAAAAGCTGACAGAGAAAACGTCTTTTTACCGGGTCGAATTCTCAGAAATAACAAAATCCGCAATTCAGGATGCAGTGGCAAACCCGCGAGAGCTTTCGATGGACCTGGTCAACGCCCAGCAGGCGAGACGTGCACTGGATCACCTGGTTGGATTTACCTTGTCGCCTTTGTTATGGAAAAAGATCAAACCCGGCCTGTCTGCCGGCAGGGTTCAGAGTCCGGCCCTGCGTATGATCGTGGAACGCGAACGCGAAATCGAAGCATTTAATGCACAGGAATACTGGACCATTGAAGCCGACCTTAAAAAGGCCGAACATGCATTCACTGCCAACCTCGTGCGTCTGGATGGTGACAGGTTCCGCCAGTTTGATATCCAGGATGAAAAACAAGCGACTGCAGTACGTGACAAGTTACTTTCGGAAGCCAATGGGCAGCTGAAAGCCGACAGGATTACCCGCAAAGAACGCAAACGCCGGCCTGCACCACCGTTTATTACCTCGACACTGCAACAGGATGCCTCCCGCAAACTCAGGTTTTCCGCACAAAAAACCATGCGTACGGCTCAAACCCTTTACGAGGGTATCGAATTGAATGGTCAAACAGAGGGTTTGATCACATATATGCGTACCGATTCGGTCACGTTGTCCAACGACGCTCTGGCGGATATTCGAAGGCAAATCCTTGAACAATTCGGTCAGGATTACGTGCCGGAGAAACCGAATTTTTACAAGACCAAATCAAAAAATGCCCAGGAGGCACACGAGGCCATTCGCCCAACCTCCGCAAACCGGGAACCCAAAAAAATAAAGCAGTACCTGAACAATGACCAGTTCCGTCTCTATGAATTGATCTGGAAACGAACCCTGGCCAGCCAGATGACACCGGCAAAAATGGACACAGTTGCGGTGGAGTTTGATTGTGGTGCAAATGCCAGTTTCCGCGCCAACGGTTCAGTCATCACATTTCCGGGCTTTCTGGCAGCCTACGAAGTATCAAAACCCGAAAATGAGCCCAAACAGGAAAGCCGGTTACCGGACATGCGTGAAGGAGATGTGCTGAAGCTTGATGAAATTCGTTCCGAGCAGCACTTCACCGAACCACCACCAAGGTATTCCGAAGCCAGCCTCGTCAAGGCCATGGAAGAATATGGCATAGGCAGGCCATCAACCTATGCCAGCATTATGTCTACACTGGTGCGTCGATATTATGTTGAACTCGACAAACGCCGATTTATCCCTACCAATACCGGGCGCGTCGTCGAACGATTCCTGGAGAATCACTTCAACGCCTATGTTGACTATGAGTTTACAGCCCGCCTGGAAGACCAGTTGGATGAAGTATCCCGTGGAGAAAAAGACTGGATCCCATTGCTGGAAGCGTTCTGGGAGCCTTTTGAAAAACGGGTTAGGGAGAAAGAGGAATCTGTCGACCGAAGCGAAGCAAAAGGTACACGGGTACTTGGCACAGATCCCAAAACGGGTAAGCCCATTTCCGTGCGTCTTGGCCGTTATGGACCCCATGCCCAGATAGGCACCCGTGATGATGAAGAAAAACCTGCCTTTGCAGGCTTGAGACCAGGACAAAGCCTGGAATCCATCACGCTGGAAGAGGCACTGGAACTGTTCAAATTGCCACGCGAGCTGGGCGTGACCCCCGAAGGCGAAAAAGTATTTGCTGCAATAGGACGGTTTGGTCCCTATATCCGCTTTGACAGCAAATTTGTGTCACTCAAGGAAATTGACCCGCACGAGGTTACACTTGAACAGGCCCTGAAGCTGATCGCAGAGAAAAAGGAATTCGAAGCCAACCGTATCATCCAGACTTTTGAGGGCACTGATATCCAGGTTTTACGCGGCCGTTACGGGCCCTATATCACCGATGGCAACAAGAACGCCCGTATGCCAAAAGACCGCGAGCCCGAATCCCTGACCCTGGCTGAATGTGAGGAACTGATTGCAGCCGCACCAGACCGCAAACGCGGAAGGAAAAAGACTGCGAAGAAGAAGGTCTCAAAAAAGAAAGCAACACGTAAGAAAACAGCCAGCAAAAAGAAAAAGGCAAAGAAGAAAACCTCCAAAAAGAAAGCCACCAAGAAAAAGGCTTCCAAAAAATGACCCACGGGCGTTAAACCAAGCACTGAGCGATGACAACATACACACTGCTTGATACTGACACTGCTGTTGAGAAGCTAAGGTCGGGTCAAATCATTGCCTACCCCACCGAGGCCGTTTTTGGCCTGGGTTGTGACCCCGCCAACGAGTCCGCTGTGCGAGAACTGCTTGCACTCAAAGACCGGCATGAATCGGCGGGCCTCGTGCTAATTGCGAGTGACTATTCGCAGATTGAACCGTGGGTTTCAAGTATTGAAGCATCCACCAAAAATAAAGCCATGCAAACCTGGCCGGGCCCCGTTACCTGGTTGTTCCCACGCGCGGCCAACGTACCGGATTACGTGGCCGGCAGACACGACACCGTCGCCGTTCGTATCACTGCACACGAACCCAGCCGGAAATTATGTAAAGCATTTGGCTCGGCATTGATATCTACCAGCGCCAATCCCTCGGGGGCCAGTCCGGCCGTCAGTGCACAGGAGGTGCATGACTATTTCGGGCACCGAATCCAGGGGATACTTGCCGGCAATTTGGGTCAGTCGGAAAAACCCAGTGAAATACGTGATCTTGTGAGTGGAAACATTATCAGGCAGGGTTAGCAAGCTTAACCAGACAAGTCAGAAGGACGTGTGATAAATGCCAATTGAACGGGTCAAAGAGTATCTGCTGGGGCTGCAGGATGATATCTGCAGCGGTCTTGAATCACAAGACGGCAGCGGTCGTTTCAAAGAGGACCTGTGGCAACGCGAAAAAGGCGGTGGCGGGCGTACCCGGGTACTGGAACAGGGCGCTGTTTTTGAACAGGCAGGTGTGAATTTCTCACATGTTTTCGGCAACCGCCTGCCGCCTTCAGCAACCGCCGCGAGACCCGAGTTGGAAGGCCGTGACTTCCAGGCGCTGGGGATCTCTTTGGTTATCCACCCTCGTAACCCCTACGTACCCACATCCCATGCCAATGTGCGCTTCTTCATCGCCAAAAAAACCGGTAAACAAAGAGAAGAAGAGGCTGTGTGGTGGTTTGGCGGTGGTTATGACCTCACCCCGTATTACCCCAACATGGAAGATGTCATCCACTGGCATAAAAACGCACATGATGTGTGTGAACCATTTGGTGAGGACGTCTATGCACGCTACAAAAAATGGTGTGATGATTATTTTTATCTCAAACATCGCAATGAAACCCGGGGGGTTGGCGGATTGTTTTTCGATGACTTGAATGAATGGGGGTTTGAGCGTTGTTTTGAATTCATGAAAAACGTCGGAGACAGTTACCTGCCTGCCTATCTGCCCATTGTTGAGCGCCGCAAGCATGAAGAATACGGCGAACGGCAACGGGCTTTCCAGCTATACCGGCGAGGCCGTTATGTCGAGTTCAACCTCGTTTATGACCGCGGCACACTTTTTGGCCTGCAATCAGGTGGCAGGACCGAATCAATCCTTATGTCGCTGCCTCCTGTCGTGAACTGGCGCTATAACTATCAGCCCAAAACGGGTTCTGCCGAGGCTGAACTGGACAAGTATCTGACACCGAGAGATTGGTTGGGGAAAGACGAGCTGTAGTTGTGTGAGAGGCTGCCCTGTCAGCCCTGGCTGGCTTCTCGACGGTAGTGCGAGACTGATACACGCCGCTCCTGCGCGTCCTGCGCCCGCGGCATACCGTTCGTCCTGAACAGAATAAAAAACCCCGCCGGTTTTGCTGGCGGGGTCAAAAATCGGTCCCGATCTGGGGGAAATAATCGAGTCCGGAGTTCGCGTTGGGTTTGC
>Ga0316201_10003198_pt1 | contig 11998 bp, 15 predicted proteins | sample CS6wburrow_MG_FD_204516 | JGI IMG/M metagenome (GOLD analysis project Ga0316201, IMG submission 204516) | Coastal sediment microbial communities from Delaware Bay, Delaware, United States - CS-6 worm burrow | ecosystem: Environmental > Aquatic > Marine > Coastal > Sediment | place: USA... | reverse complement strand
ACTCACCTGGGTGGGGGGTTTTTCATTATTATTTGCCATCTGCTGTGATCCTGTCTAAGCGGGTTTCAGACGGATTAGCGTTCGAGCAACAGAAATCTTGAGGTGAGAGATTTCGGAAATGTGATCAGAAGCGCAGATGCTCGTTGAGATGGGGATCGATCATCTTGCGCATCAGGTTATGCACCTTTATTCCGCCGGCAATGATATTGCCGCTCTCCAGGTAGCGCTCGCCGCCGTCGAAGTCGGAGACCACTCCGCCCGCCTCCTTCACCAGCAGCGCCCCGGCGGCGATATCCCACTGGGCAAGCCCGATTTCCCAGAATCCATCCACGCGACCAGCCGCGACGTAGGCCAGATCGAGCGCGGCAGAACCTGGACGGCGTATTCCGGCGGTCTCCCTGACAAATGACTTGAACATTCCCATATAGGCATCCAGATGCGCCAGTTCGCGGTAAGGGAAGCCGGTTCCCAGCAGCGCGCCATCGAGCCCTTTGCGACCGCTGACCCGGATGCGTCGGTCATTCAGCTGTGCCCCTTCGCCGCGGCTCGCGGTAAACATCTCTTCGCGCAACGGATCGTAGACCAGCGCCTGCTCCAGAACCCCTTTGTGCTTCAACGCAATCGAGATCGAGAACTGGGGGAAACCATGCAGGTAATTGGTGGTACCGTCGAGGGGATCGATAATCCACTCGTACTCGCTCTTGCCGTCATGGTAGCCGCTCTCTTCCGCCCGAATGGCGTGTTCGGGGTAGGTTTTGCGCAGGACCTCGATAATAACCTGCTCGGCGGCCCGGTCAACTTCCGTAACGAAGTCGTTCTTTCCCTTGCTGTCGATCGTGAGCGTATCGATTCGGTCGAAGTAACGCAGCAGCAGGTTACCAGCGCTGCGGGCGGCACGTGTTGCGATATTGATGGTTGGGTGCATGCGAATAGAAGCTTTAGTCGAATGATGGGATGATACCGGATCCAATAAACCCGCGCGGTTCTTCCACTCCGGCATTTCCGGGAGGCAAGTATAACCGGTTGTAACGGTGGCGTCTTCGCATGGCGGGAGAATTTCGGGTTGGTGATGCCTTTATTTTTGCGTCTCTTCATTTAGAATCCCGCAGAATCAAACAATAGCATCGGAACCGGGATGGCCGGTTAGAGACAGGTCAATATGTTGCGCAATATCCGAATCGTGCTGATTGGCACTACGCATCCCGGCAATATCGGCGCGGTGGCCCGGGCCATGAAGAACATGTGCCTGGAGAGGCTGGTGCTGGTGCGTCCCAAAATCTTCCCCAGCGCGGAGGCAACTGCGCGGGCGTCGGGTGCCGACGATCTGCTGGCAAATGCGCTGGTGTGCGAGACGCTGGAACAGGCGATCGCGGGGTGCCGGCTGGTGATCGGTGCCAGCGCACGCCTGCGCAGCGTCGAGTGGCCCCGGCTGGAGCCGAGGGCTTGCGCGGAAAAATTGGTCGCGGAGTGTCGCAGCGGTGCCGATGTGGCTCTGCTGTTCGGACGAGAGAGCTCGGGTCTCTCCAATGCTGAACTGGACAGCTGCCACTATTTGGTCCACATACCGGCCAATCCGGAATTTACCTCACTCAATCTCTCCCAGGCAGTGCAGGTTCTTGGCTACGAGCTGCACATCAAGGATCTGGCGGCGCAGCAGGCGTTGGAGGGTAGTACGGAAGCGGAAAAACGGACGCCGGTATCGGCGGATATCATGGAGGGTTTTTTCACGCATCTGCGCCAGGCAATGGAGGATATCGGTTTTTCCGATCCCAACCAGTCCGAGAAGCTGCAGCGGCGCCTGCGGCGGCTTTTTCTGCGCGCCAGGCCGGACCGGGATGAGATGAACATTCTACGCGGTATTCTGAGTGCCGCCCAAGGCCGAAAGTCGATGCGACGGCATTAAGTTCCTGAGTTTCGCCGGAAAGCGGCTCTGATTGTAAGAGTTCGCTTCAAAATAAGTTCACTTTTTTGACCGCCAATCCCTCCCGTCTGCCAGCGTTGTGCGTCGCTTAAATAGTTCACTATTTGCGTTTCTCACGCCTTCGCAGCCGGGTGCCCCAACACCCAAAAATGCAAACTTATTTTTGCGCGAGCCCTAAGGAATAACTGAAACATTATTTCCTATAGGGGTAAATATGGGCAATAATCGAGTAGAATAGTATGGTTTACAGTCCGCCCCGAGTTGGAGTACCAGCAGGCATGTTCGAGCGTCTAAAAGAGGATATAGATTGTGTATTTGAAAGGGATCCGGCGGCACGCAATACGTTTGAGATACTGACGACTTACCCTGGGCTGCACGCAATGCTGATTCATCGCCTCAGTCACTGGTTATGGCACCTCGGCCTGCTCTGGCTGGCCCGGGTCATTTCGACATTCGGGCGCTGGATTACCGGAATCGAGATCCATCCTGGCGCCACCATCGGCCGGCGCTTTTTTATTGACCATGGAATGGGCGTAGTGATCGGCGAGACCGCGGTGATTGGCGATGGATGCACGCTTTATCACGGGGTGACGCTGGGTGGCACCAGCTGGCAGAAGGGGAAGCGTCACCCGACCCTCGGCAGCGACGTGGTTGTGGGTGCCGGTGCCAAGGTTCTCGGGCCAATTGAAATTGGATCGGGCGCGCGTATCGGCTCCAATGCGGTGGTGGTCAAGGAGGTGCCTCCCGGTACCACAGTGGTGGGCGTGCCGGGTAGATTGGTGGAACCTGTCGACGAAACCAATGGCGTCCATCGCGAGGAGATCGCCCAAAAGATGGGTTTCGACGCCTATGGTGTCACCAGTGATGCGCCCGACCCGGTGGCGCATGCCATCAACTGCATGCTCGACCATATCCACGTGATGGACAAGCGCATGGAAGAGATGTGCAATAGCCTGAGAGAGTTGTCCGGGGAACAGCCTGAGCTGGAACTTCCAGAGCTCGATTCCTGCGAGATCGCCTCCACCGCTGAAGAGTTACTGCGCATCCACTCCAACGACCAGCATCACAGCAGAAAAGCGAAGAGAGCGGACTGAATAATACTTGACTATATTAGTCAAGTATTATATCGTACTGTTACGAAAAATTGGGGGGGTAAGCTTAGTGAGACTGACCACTAAAGGCAGGTACGCGGTAACCGCCATGCTGGATCTTGCACTGCACGATGGAAAAGGCCCCATTACGCTTGCGGATATAGCAGAACGCCAGGGTATTTCACTCTCTTATCTCGAGCAGCTGTTTTCCAGGTTACGGAAAAATACCCTGGTGCGAAGTGTGCGTGGACCCGGCGGGGGTTACGTGCTGGCAAAGGGTGTCGAGCAGATTCACGTTGCGGAAGTGATTTCGGCGGTTGACGAGTCGGTAGACACCACCCGTTGTGGAGGTGGGCACAACTGCCAGGATAATGAACGCTGTCTGACGCACGACCTGTGGCACGATCTGAGCGACCGGATACACGAATACCTGACCAAGATCAGTCTGCACGATTTGATGTCCCAGCGCGGGGTCAAACTGGTTGCCGAACGGCAGGACGGAATGCAGAAACCCGAGGTTGAGCTTCGGTCCCTTGAGTCCCCGGCACAGGCTTGAGACATTGCATCTAGTCGCTGGAAAGAACGAAACAATAGCTGGAGTGACGATGAAATTACCGATTTACATGGACTATTCGGCTACTACGCCGGTAGATCCCCGGGTTGCCGAATTGATGTGCAGTTACCTGACTCCGGACGGAAAATTCGGCAACCCCGCGTCCCGTTCCCACCAGTTCGGCTGGGATGCAGATGACGCGGTGGAAGAGGCAAGAAATCAGGTGGCGGCGCTGATAAACGCCAATCCCAAAGAGATCGTCTGGACCTCTGGCGCTACAGAGTCGAATAATCTGGCGATCAAGGGCGTGGCCCATTTTTACCAGAAACGGGGCAAACACATCGTCACCTGCAAGACCGAGCACAAAGCGGTTCTCGATACCTGCCGCCAGTTGGAGCGGGAGGGTTTCGAAGTAACCTATCTGGATCCGGAACCGAACGGGTTGGTCGATTTGGCTAAACTCGAAGCGGTGTTGCGTGATGACACTATTTTGGTTTCCATCATGCACGTCAACAACGAGATCGGCGTCATTCAGGATTTATCAGCCATAGGTGAACTGACACGCTCAAAGAAAATTCTACTGCACGTGGATGCCGCCCAGAGCGCGGGTAAGGAGCTCATCGATACGGAGACGATGAATATAGATCTGCTCTCGCTTTCGGCGCACAAGATTTACGGACCGAAAGGCGTAGGCGCGCTCTACGTTCGGCGCAAACCCCGGGTCCGGCTGGAGGCGCAGATTCACGGCGGCGGCCACGAGCGCGGCATGCGTTCAGGCACGCTCGCGACGCACCAGCTCGTCGGAATGGGTGAGGCTTTCCGAATTGCCAGGGAGGAGATGGCCCAGGACAACGAACGCATTCTCGGACTGCGAAACAGGTTATGGGCGGGTCTAAATGATATGGAAGAGGTCTACCTGAACGGCGACCTGGTGCAGCGGACCAGCGGCAATCTCAATGCCAGCTTCGCCTATGTGGAAGGGGAGTCGCTGATTATGGCATTGAAGGATATCGCGGTTTCGTCGGGTTCAGCCTGCACCTCCTCCAGCCTGGAACCCAGCTACGTGCTGCGGGCGCTGGGCCGGGAGGATGAACTGGCGCACAGCTCGATACGCTTCACCATCGGGCGCTTTACCACCGAGGAGGAGGTCGATTACGTTATACAGCTGGTTCGCAGACAAGTTCTGCGGCTGCGTGAACTCTCGCCACTGTGGGACATGTTCAAAGAGGGCGTGGATCTGAAATCGGTAAAGTGGGCGGCCCACTGATACGACACTCGGCTGCTGCCGCTCGACGGCACCGGCTTCTGGTAGCATTGAAAGCACACTGGCCAGCCTGTAAACCAGGCCGGCTCAAGTAAAGTTGGAGAATCTAGATCATGGCATACAGCGATAAGGTACTGGATCATTACGAAAACCCGCGTAACGTCGGGATGCTGGACAAAGAGTCCAAGAGCGTGGGTACTGGTATGGTGGGTGCGCCGGCCTGTGGCGATGTCATGCGGCTGCAGATACAGGTAGACGAAAATGGGGTTATCGAGGACGCCAAGTTCAAAACTTACGGTTGCGGTTCCGCCATCGCCTCGAGCAGCCTGTTGACCGAATGGGTTAAGGGTAAAACATTGGAACAGGTGCAGCAGATAAAAAATACCGACATTGCCGAGGAGTTGGCGCTGCCACCGGTTAAGGTGCACTGCTCGGTGCTGGCCGAAGATGCGATAAAGGCGGCGGTGGAGGATTTTGCCTCCAAGCAGAGTAAGTAATTCAGATTGTAGAATAAGCGCGGCCGGCACTCTCGGCGGTGTGATACGGAGTAGGAGTATAGGAATTATGTCGATAACTTTAACCGAAGCGGCAGCAAATCATGTCAAGAGTTTCATCAATGGCCGTGGCGCCGGGATGGGGATAAGACTGGCCGTGAGAACTTCAGGTTGTTCCGGCATGGCTTATGTACTGGAGTTTGCGGACCAACAGGATGAGGGAGACCAGCTGTTTGAGGATCAGGGCGTTAAGGTGCTGGTGGACGCGAAAAGTCTGCTTTATCTGGACGGCACAGAGCTGGATTATACCAAAGAGGGCTTGAACGAAGGCTTCAAATTCAACAATCCCAATGTGAAGGATGCCTGCGGTTGCGGCGAAAGCTTCACCGTCTGACGGTTTCTTTTTATTCTGTTTAACTAAACCCCGGTAGGTTCCTATGCTGGACTTCTCGAAGAATTACTTTGAGCTATTTGGCCTGCCCGTAGGTTATATTGTAGACAAGACTCAGCTGGCCGAACGTTACCGCGAGCTGCAGCGCGTCGTACATCCCGACCGCTTTGCAAATGCGCCTGAGCAGGAGCGTCGCATTTCCATGCAGGGCACGGTCAGAATTAATGAAGCCTACAACACGCTAAAGGATCCGATTGAGCGTGCCCGTTATATGCTCTCTCTCAATGGTATCGAGATGGATGCTCAACAGGAGACCACCAGAGACAGCGCTTTTCTGATGGAACAGTTGGAGTTGCGCGAAGAGCTTGAAGCCGCGCGCGACAAACCGGATCCCTACGCCGCGATCGCTGATTTGATGACGGACATCAACAAGCGTATCTCCAGCATGGTGGGACAGATGGCGGTTCAGTTCGAAACCCCGACCCCCGAGCAGCTGGAGTCAGCGCGGGAAATATTGCGTAAAATGCAGTTTCTGCAGAAGTTTCGTTACGACGCTGAATCGCTCGAAGCTGAACTCGACGAAGCACTTTAACTCAATACGGTTAGCCATGGCCCTGCTACAACTTTCGGAACCTGGACAGTCCAAGGCCCCCCATCAACACCGGCTGGCGGCGGGTATCGACCTCGGTACTACCAATTCGCTGGTAGCCAGCGTGCGCAGTGGCCGGGCGGAGACACTGCCTGACGGGCAGGGGAGACACCTGCTTCCCTCCGTGGTGCGCTACACCAGAGAAGGACCCATCGTTGGCTATGCCGCCCGCTCTGCTGCGGTAAGCGATCCGCTCAACACCATCGTTTCGGTCAAGCGCATGCTCGGCCACAGCATCGACGAAGTGAAATCACTTGGCAGCATACTGCCTTACCGGTTCACCCAGCAGGAGACCGCAGTCCCGCGCATGCAGACAGTCGTGGGTGAACGCAGTCCGGTAGAAGTCTCGGCGGAAATTCTCAAAGTGTTGTCAAAGCGCGCCGAGGAGACGCTGGGCGGTCCGCTGGAGGGCGTGGTAATCACAGTGCCGGCCTATTTTGACGATGCCCAGCGTCAGGCCACCAAGGACGCCGCCAGACTGGCGCAGATCAAGGTTCTGAGACTGCTGAACGAGCCTACCGCGGCAGCGGTGGCGTACGGTCTGGATAGCGGCTCCGATGGGATTCATGCGATATACGATCTGGGTGGCGGTACCTTCGATATTTCGATTCTGCGGCTGAATCGGGGGGTGTTCGAGGTGCTCTCCACCGGCGGAGACTCGACCCTTGGTGGTGATGACTTGGATCGTGTGCTGGCGCAATGGATCATGCAGCAGGCGGGGTTGTCAGATGACATCGATCACGCCATGCAGCGCCGTTTGATGCGCGATGCCTGCGCGGCCAAGGAGGCGCTGACCGAGGCAGATACAACCAGCCTGGAGGTAGAGTTGGAGACAGGTGAGCTCTGGCACGGAGAGTTGAGTCGGCAGCAGTTTAACCAAATGATAGAGCCGCTGGTGCGTAAAACCCTGGTTCCCTGTCGCCGCGCTTTGCGCGACGCCGGCCTGACCGCTGCGGAAATCGAAGACGTCGTTCTGGTGGGTGGTTCCACCCGTGTGCCGCTGGTACGCGAACTGGTCTCGGGTTTTTTCAAATCACACGCGATGGGTGAGATTGACCCGGACCGTGTGGTGGCTATAGGCGCAGCGCTGCAGGCGGATATACTGGCAGGCAACAAGCCGGACGACGAGATGCTGCTGCTGGATGTCAACCCGCTCTCACTGGGCATCGAAACCATGGGTGGACTGGTGGAGAAAATTATCCCGCGCAATACTACCATCCCGGTTGCCCGTGCCCAGGAGTTCACCACCTTTAAGGATGGCCAGACCGCGATGGCGGTGCACGTGCTCCAGGGCGAACGTGAGTTGGTCAGCGATTGCCGTTCTCTGGCCCGCTTCGAATTGCGTGGAATACCGCCCATGGTGGCGGGCGCGGCGCGTATCCGCGTTACATTTGCAGTGGACGCGGACGGCCTGTTGAGTGTAGAAGCGAAGGAAGAGAGCACAGGGATAAATGCCAGCGTGGAAATCAAACCCTCTTACGGCCTTACCGACGAAGAGATCGGCACTATGCTGCGCGACTCGATGGAGTATGCCCAGGAGGATTTGGCGGTGCGTCGCCTGCGCGAACAGCAGGTGGAGGCTCAGCGTGTGATAGAGGCGCTCAGCGCTGCACTGGCGGACGACGGCGACCAGTTGCTGGACTTACAGGAGCGTGCCGGAATCGACGCTGCGCTTGCCAGATTGGTGGAGATTACCCGACTGGACGATGAGAAGGCGATCAAATCGGAAGTCAAAGCGCTTGAAAAGCATTGTGAGTTTTACGTTGAACGGCGCATGAACTCAAATGTCCGCAAAGCGATGTCCGGGCACAGCGTGGACGAGTTCGAATAACGGCAGCGATGTCGATGATAGAGACCAGCCGGATGGAAGCCACCAGATCCGGCCCTTGATATAAAAAAGTAGACAGCAGTTATGACCCAGATTATTTTCCTGCCCCACGAAGAGATTTGTCCCGAAGGTGCGGTGATCGAAGCCAAACCCGGCACCAGCATATGCGATGCAGCGCTGGAGCACGGAATCGAGATCGAGCACGCCTGCGAGAAATCCTGTGCCTGCACCACTTGTCACGTGATCGTCAGAGAAGGATTCGATTCGCTGGTGGAGGCGGAGGAGGATGAAGAGGATCTGCTGGACAAAGCCTGGGGTCTGGAACCTGAGTCGCGCCTCAGTTGCCAGGCACTGGTGGGCGATACCGATATGGTGATCGAGATCCCCAAGTACACTATAAATATGGTTTCCGAGAACCACTGAATGTGGGAGTTGATAGATGAGCCTGAAATGGACGGATGTTCTGGAAATAGCGATAACGCTGGAGGAACGCAGACCCGACGTCGATCCCATCTCCGTTAATTTCGTGGATCTGCGCAATTGGATCATGGGTCTCCCTGAATTCGATGACGATCCCGCGCACTGCGGGGAAAGAATCCTGGAGGCGGTGCAGCAGGCGTGGATTGACGAACGGGATTAATTTATAGAAGAGGATAAAGAAGTACTAAATTTTTTTGACTTTTTGCCAATATTGCATATAACTCACACAAAAGGAGCTTTTGGGAGGAGTGCTTTGAACAGAAAGTTAGAGTCTGAAATCGATGATGACCTGGAAGAGTGGGAACCCTATCTGCATCATCGGAATCGCGCACATAGAAAGAGTGGTGTTGAACGCCGGAATAACGATTATGACGAATCCGCCGAGGATCTGGAAAGAAAAAAACGCAAACTAAAGCGGACGCCAGAAGTTTTCGAGTAGTTCACATCACACCCTAGGCGAGTCAAACTAATCCAGGCGCTTGGGTGCCCAGATGCCTGGAGCCGGTCTCTCTTGTATTATATTTTTTCTTTTATCGGCGCTGAGTGTAAAAGTAGTGCGGGCCCAACAGGCTGTTCGTGCCAGAAACCCGCGCGGATCACCTCGCAGGGGGGCGCGACCGGCGGCCTGTCACGGCCGCCAATACAACAATTCACGCAAACCCGTTTAAGTGTACTTATACATATCCTTGACGCTGCCAACTATCTTGGGGTCCGGCGGTGTTGCGATCTTCTTGTTCTTCCCCTCGTAAGGCAGACTGTTCAGGACGTGCCGCATGCAATTTAGACGGGCCCGCTTTTTACCATCCGAACGGATAATCGTCCAGGGCGCATAGTCTACATCGGTCTTCTCAAACATTTTGTTTTTCGCCGCGGTGAATTCATCCCAGCGTTTCAATCCATCCTGGTCGACCGGACTCAACTTCCACTGTTTGAGCGTGTCGAGTTCGCGTGACTTGAAGCGACGGAACTGCTCTTCCCGGCTTACGGAGAACCAGAATTTATAGAGAATGACACCCGCATCGGTTAACATTTTTTCAAATACAGGTGCCTGCTTCAGAAACAGCTTGTGCTGCTCCGGTGTACAAAATCCCATCACCGGCTCAACCACGCCACGGTTGTACCAGGAGCGGTCATAGAGGGCCATTTCCCCCTTGGATGGCAATGTGCTGACATACCGCTGGAAGTACCACTGACCCTGCTCCCTGGCGGTGGGCACCGTCAATGCAATCACATGAGCCTGCCGCGGATTCATGTGCTCCATAAAGCGCTTGATGGTTCCGCCTTTTCCCCCGGCATCCCTGCCTTCGAAGATCATTACGATACGTTGGCCGGTATCCCCTACCCATTTTTGCAGTTTCAGCAACTCTACCTGCAGCTCGACCTTCTGACGCTCATACTCCTCTGTGTCCAATTTCTTTTCATACGGATACTGAGGGCCGATCAGTCGCTTCTTACTCGAGGTCAGCACCTTTTCGACGATGTGCTTGGGGACTCCTTTGTCCAGTTCCGATGGTCCAAATGAATTTTTTGCCATATTTCCCTCCTTCGGGAGTTTTGCTTTCATTTTTTCTTAATATTTTTACGATAACCTGAAAAAGCAGCGTGTGCACTATAGCTTGAAAATGACCGCATTGCACAGTCGGCGGTGTAGCTCTAAAAGAGGCCAAAACGAAAAACCGCCCTGGGACAGTAAGTCCCGGGGCGGTTGGTTTAAGCGCTAGTGGCCTGGTTTATAGGCCGGAATCCGCTTACTTGCTGGCGGGGGCCTGCGCTACCGGAGCCGCTGGCGCAGCCGCCGGGCCATAAGGGTATGGGTTGGGTCCGTAGGCGTAAGGACCGTAAGCGTAAGGGCTGTTGTAGTAGCGGTTTTGACCGTAACCGTAGCCTCGGCCTGAGGCGCGAGTGTTGGCGTTGGCATTCATGCTCATACTGAAGTTGCCATCGGCAGCACCGTCACCGTTACCGAAGAACTCATCGGAAAAGCTGGAAACCGGGTTTCCCCACCAGGCCGAAGCAGATGCGGAAGCGGCGATGAGTGCGGTAGCAGCAGCGATTTTGATGATCTTGTTCATGGTTGTATCTCCTGGGTATATTGAGTTTGAAAGTTTTGTGAGCCGTGTTGCTCATGTTGAGAAACAGAATATTAGAATATACTAAAATAGTCAAGCTTTATTGGAATGCTGAAATTATCTATTTTGCTTATAAGTGTCCGGAAAGGGAGTTCCCTCTCCCTTAAGTAGGGGAGGGGGTGTTTCCGGACGGGCACTAACTAGTGAGGCGTCCCTTAAGTGGAGAGATTTTATGTTACTTGTGGCTCGTTTCCGATGAACGCTCAGCCAGCTATTTTTTAACAGGATGATCTGCCGGCAGGAGTTTTGAAATCCAGATTGCGAGCTTGTGTCGCATGCCGGGATCACCCATCTGATCTTTAGCCAAGGGTTGAATCTGCTTGTCGTGCACCAATAGCCGGTATATATATTCGATTTTCTGTGGCTGTGAGTCGGTCTGTTCGAACTTAACGGCACCCCGTTTCTCGGCGTAGATCATACCGACCCGTATGGCTTCTTTCAGAAGCTCTTTTTCGTTATGCAGCTTTTTCATCCCCGTGTTCCTTTATTCCTGGATTGGATCAGATTACATCAACCGGAGATCAATGCCACGTGGCAGACATGACAGCCAAACTCAAAATGGGCCTGGAAAAGGCTGAATTTCAGGGTATTTGATTTGGGGCAGCTTTCCGGGTCATCCCAAACCGGGGCCGGAGTTATCCCTCTCCCGCAGTAGTTTGATCTGGAACAGCACGTTGCGCTCCTCCTCCTCCAGCACCGATTCGATATAGCGAATGGTGTTCCGGTATCTCGGGATGATGTTGTACTTCAGCGCATTGACTCGCTTCTGAGCTTTACGCTGCTCCGCCAGAAGACGGCCGAGCGCCATCTCCGCTTCCCCCAGCCGTGCCAGCTGAATAACGGCAGCGGTGAGCTTTTTTCGCGTCTCATCGAAACTGGCGTCGGTTCCCAGCAACCCCACCGGCTGCAGTGGCAACTCACGGGCGCTGATGGCAGGAAACTCAACGCCGAGACTGTGTTTCGGAATGATGTCGATCTCGATGCTGGGCGTAATTCCCAGTCCCGCCTGATGCAGTGAGCGGCTGCCCATGCGCAGAAAGGATATGCTCATCCAGTGGTAGGCCTGTTTAATCGCGTTGTGCGCCAGGTTGCGTTGGGCGCGGTATTCGTTGATGCGCTGGTAGACCAGCCGGGTCAATAGTTCCCGTTTGCGTTCAAGCAGTGCATGACCGTCCTCCAGGAAGCGCACCTGCTTATT
>Ga0316201_10003197_pt1 | contig 11998 bp, 5 predicted proteins | sample CS6wburrow_MG_FD_204516 | JGI IMG/M metagenome (GOLD analysis project Ga0316201, IMG submission 204516) | Coastal sediment microbial communities from Delaware Bay, Delaware, United States - CS-6 worm burrow | ecosystem: Environmental > Aquatic > Marine > Coastal > Sediment | place: USA: Delaware... | reverse complement strand
CAGCGGCGTAACTTCCTGTTCGAACTTCAGCATGCCGAGCGGCGTTGCGGATGTAATACCGTCTACCTGCACCTGCATAAACGGCAGCGCGAGGTTGCCGGGGTAAATGCTAAAGAACCCGCCGTCGCCTGTTGCAGGCACCCACGTCGTCATCGCGATCGGAAATGTCGCGAGCAGGAATGCGCGGCCGAGCAAGGCGGGATTGAACAAGTTGTGACCAAGACCGCCCCAGATGACCTTGCCCAGGGCGATGCTGACGAATCCACCGAGGAATGCCATCCATAATGGCAGGCCGGGCGGCAATGTCAGGCCGAGTAACAGTCCTGTCAGAATGCCGCTGGCATCGCGCAGGGACTCGCCGCGGCTTTCGTCGCCGGCAAACAGCCACTCCGCGACAACGGCACCCGCGATACAGGTACTGAGAACCAGGACAGCGCTGAGACCGAAAAACCACAGCGACGCGGCCGTCGCCGGTGCCAGGGCATACAGTACGTCGCGCATGGCATTCGGAGTCGTCATTCCCTGGCGCAGTAACGGCGCATGGAAAAGCAGGAGATCCGGATCACGTTTCTTCACGCGTCGGGCTCCTTGCGGTGGGTCAGGTCATCTTTCGCTGTACGAATGAGCTGCACGATAGGGATGTTCGACGGGCAGGCGAACGTGCAACAACCACATTCGACGCAGTCAAAAACGTTGTACGCTTTCATCTCGTCGAACATGCGTGACTTGGACAGGCGTGCGAGTCGCGATGGATTCAGGAAATACGGGCACGCTTCAAGGCAACGGCCGCAGGATATGCAGGGATACTCCTTGCGCCGAGCCGTTTCCTTTTCGGTGAACACCAGGACGCCCGAGCAACCCTTCAGGATCGGCACATCGAGGCTGGCAATGGGGCGACCCATCATTGGTCCACCCATGATGATTTCCCGGCTCCCCGGTTTGAGACCACCACAGAATTTGACGACGTCTCGTACCGGCGTCCCCAGCGGCACGATCAGATTGGCGGGATAGGTTACTCCGGGACCCGCCACGGTAACGACCCGTTCGATTAACGGCACGCCACGCAAGAAATAGTCGGCGATCGCGACAATCGTTCCGACGTTGTTGACGTTAACCCCGACATCGCGCGGCAATTGTCCGGCAGGCACTTCCTTGTTGAAGACGCTCTTGATCATCATCTTCTCGGCACCCTGCGGGTACTTTACTTTGAGCGCTACGATTCGAACTGGCTGGCCGGGCTGGATGTGTTTGCGAAGGATCTCTATGGCATCAGGTTTGTTCCTCTCTACGCCGATGACCGTCTCTTCGGCGCCAAGCTTCTGCCGCATGATTTCAGCGCCTTCGAGCAGCGCCTCGGGTCGCTCCAGCATGAGCCGATGGTCGGTTGTCAGGTAGGGTTCGCACTCGGCACCGTTGACCAGCAGGTGGCGGATCCTGACGCCATCAGGTACTGACAGCTTCACGTGAGCAGGAAAGGCTGCACCACCCATGCCAACAATGCCCGCCATTTGTACGGCCTTAATGAACTCATCGAGCGATAGTGACTGCCAGTCCATGGCGGCGCTGGCGTCGATTTGCTGGGTTGCAAACGCGTCTGCATCGATGGCGATTGCCGGTGCAAAGCGTCCATCGACACCGCGAAAATCGCCAACCTCTTTGACTGTGCCTGTGACGGGGCTGTGCAGGCCCGTGGAGACGAAGCCGCCCGGTTCCGCAATCAGTTGACCGCGCTGAACACGTTCCCCGGCAGCAACCACGGCTTTGGCTGGCACGCCGATATGCTGTCCCAGTGGCATGACGTAGTGCTTGCCAAAGGGTACGCGCTGGATCGGCAAATCTGCGGTCTGCTGCTTGTGATGGGCCGGATGGACCCCGTGTTCGAAACCGCGACGTAAAAAGCTAAGGGCTTTCATCGCTGTCAGTCTCGCTTCTGCGATGCCAGCTGCAGCAGGCGGGCGCGGATCTTGCTCGCGATTTCAGCCTGTGTCTTTTCCTGGATTTCCCGGATTTCTGCCGCCGAGGCCTGTTTCTGAGCGTCGAGTGCCGCCTGATGCTCGTCGGCGAGCTGCGCACGGATATCCTGCTCGAGACGTTCCGTAAACGGAGTGACGACGCCGGCGAGTTCCTGCAGTGTTTGCCAGTTCGCGAGACACTGATCGGCGGTATCAGCAAGGGTCTGCGACACTGCGAAACGCTGCTCATCTTCTTCATCGCCAGAGACTATGTAGGGGGTCTTGCCCTTGCGGCCCTTGGCATCCAGCGTCAGCCAGTCGTGTAGCGGGGTAGGTGCCGCAGCGTCACCGGCAAGCGGCTCAAAGTGCGACGCGAAGCGTTCTTGTCCCAGCGCCCAGTCGGCCAGCGTTGCATCTGATGCCGGGTTGCCGTCGAGGCTTATGCGCGACCCGAAGACGCCCTCGGCCGTGGGATCGTAGCGGAACAACGGCAATGCGTGGCTTGCGACCGCGAGCTCGGCCTGGGTAAGCGTTTGCTTGCTGACGAAGCCGTGTCGCGTTGGACTCGGGGCATACACCTGGAGCAGGGCCGGGCCCTTGTGGCCGAGTGCTTGCAGCATGCTCTCGCCGAGGTGAACCGGATCGGCGATGGAGGTCTGTGCGACATAGGCGTTGCGTTGTCCGAGGGCAAGCAGGCCGAGATTGCCGCGCGGGTTGTTGCTGCGCCCTTCGCAAATGCCGAAGTCCAGCGCGCTGAGTACAAGCACCTTCGCCGGCAGACCGGAATTCAGCAACCAGATCAGCTGGCTCAGTCCCTGTCCGGCGAGCATTTCGTCGCTGCCGATCAGCACGAGCGGCGGACAGACTTCCAGTTCCTCTTTGCTTAGGTCCTGCCAGTGCAGGCTCGCAAGCGCTTCACGCTTCCAGTGGGCACCGTCGGGCTGGTCGATTTCAAGGCGCGCGAGTCGCAGCAGACGAACCAGATCGGTGGTCTCGTCCAGATGTCCCTCGATCAGGCCCGCGGCCAGTTGCGCGGCATCCCCGGTCATATCGATGAGTACCGGTGCCTGGAACGGGTTGTGGGGAAACGCGCCGGCCCAGGCCGCTGTGCTGCCGCCCGCGACCGTCAGTCCGTAACGTGCCCGGCCAAGGCCATGCTCGCCCTCGACAAGGCGATGGTGCGCCGACGAAATCTGGTTGGAGAGCTCGATCAAGCGCAGAAGATAATCGGTATCGATCGAGTGGTCGCCGGCCGCGTCTCCGACGCCTGCCGCCAGATCCTTGAGGTCGACGCGTGGGCTCGTGGTGCGTTTCAGTTTCTCGGTAACTGCGTCGAGATCCTCTACGGCAAACGTGCTCGAGAGCGTTTCGTTGATTAACCCGGAGACGGACTCGCCGGCCTCGGCGAGCGTGCTCGCAAAGCGCTGCACGAGCGGCTGCTGATGAAACTCTGTCGCGGAAAGCGCCAGCCTGACTGCGATTTTCTCGCCAGAGCCGGCTTCCGCATGATCGCCGCCGGCCATCGCGAACTGGCAATAACGTGATAACAGGATGGCCGCCATCGCACCAATGTCGGCGTTCTCCGCTACGCGTTCGAGGGTCTCGGAGGACGTGTCGGGGGTGGCAGAAAATACCGACCACAGCTCACGCGCCTGCTCAAGCGAGGCTGCATCCTGCTCGTTCGCGCGCAACGCTTCGGGCTCGCAGTTGTTCACACAAATGCCGCAGGCCTTGCAGGCCTCGGGGTTGATCACGAGTGACAACAATTCGGCGCTGTCTTTCTTCTGCGCCTCGGCATCAAAGAAGAAGGGCTTCGTGACGGCAACCGGCAGCACGCCCAGTGCGGCGGCGATCCCGTCGATACCGTCCTGGATCGCTTGCTTGCGCTCTTCCGCAAGCGGCATCTTGTCGTTGAGCCAGGCGTAAGCGTCGTTGAGAAGCTGGCCGAACGTCGGCGCCACCTCATCGGCTTTCTTGTTGCTGGAGACAACGCGCGATGCCAGTTTTGATGCGACCTGGCGCACGGCGTCCGCGCCGGTAAGGCTTATGCCCGCGTCGATGAGGGCGGCCGGAGTGGCTGCGACAACGCCGATCGCGCTGTCGGGACAATGCGTCCAGCACTTGCCGCAGCCAGTGCAAAGCGTGGGGTCGAAGGCCGGCATCGTGCTGCGCGTCAAGCTGGTGTCATTGAAGGTCGAACTCAGCGGCGGCATTGTTCCGGTAGCGAGAAACGGGTCGGCTGTCAGGTGGTCTGCCTCGCCATCGCGGTAGAGCACACCCGTCTGATCCCAGAAGCGTGGCAGGCTTGCGAAATTGTCGTCATTGCGGCCGAGATGACGAACCGCGGCTGGCGCTTCGCCTTGCCAGCGCCCGCGCTCCCTGGCATCAGTATCGCCGTCGAATTCGACCAGCTGTTCGAGGCCAGCCTGAAAAGCAGTCATGATGTCGTCGCTGCTACGTGTGTCGGCACCGCCGAGCAGGCCTTTGCGAGCAGCAATGATTCGCCGTGATTTGTGGTCGAGCAATCCGACTTTGGCGAGGACGCCAAACAGGCCTCCGAGCAACGTTTCCGGCAGTTGCGCAGCTCCGTCCTCGAATGGAACACGGAAGACCTTGCCCGTTGCGCCAATGGATACAAGTGCGCGCGGCACATCCAGAGTGACGTCTGCAACGAGATCGTCGCCGGGATCGTGCAGGGATTCATCGCCATGTGTGAGCCAGTCATTGCAGGTATGCGACCAGCGCTCCCACGCAATGGCAGGACGAGTGCGCACCCGGCCGCCTTCGAGCGCGCAGAGCAGGGCGCTGGCTGCACCCAGGATTTCCCTGCCGCCGTCACTGCGGTGAATCGCTATCGTGAGCGAGTTCCCGGGTCTTGCTACCGAAGCATCGCGCGCTGCCCGGATCCCGGGTTTTGCAGCATCCGGGTAAGCACGTCGCAGTGCATCGAGCAGCACTTCGCGTTTGGGTTGCTCTCCCGAGGTGTCGTCGAACGCCAGCCCGAGGAACCGCAGTTGCGTTGATTCCTCTTCAGCGGCGGTGCAGAGCTCGACAAGGTCGGCAACCCGTAACGGCAATCCGCCTAAACCGTAAACCACTGGCGAACACTTCGGGTGCTGTTTGCCTTCGACACGATTCAGCTGGGCGCGAATCTCGCGGGTCAGCGGCGGCTCGCCGGATATCGGAGCAGCAGTGCGTTCGAGGACAAACAGGCTGTCGCTGCCTTCGAGTGCATTGACGATTGCCGCGGCTGGGAACGGTCGCAGTGCATGAATGCCGAGTACCCCGACTTTCACCTTGTGTTGCTTACGCAGGCAATCCGCCGCAACTCGCGCTGTTTCGACGGCCGCGCCTTGCGCCAATAGTACGGTCTTGGCATCGTCGAGCTTGTAACGAGAAATAGATTCGTACTGTCTCCCTGTCTTGCGTGCGAACGTGTCGAACGATGCCGCAAGTGATTCGTCGACGAAGGCATCGAAGAACGGTCCGCGCGCGAAGGCACCGAGCGCGAAACTTTCCTTTTCGAACAGCGCACCGCTCAACACCGGCTCGTCGAGGTCGTGCCAGGCTGGAACGCGACGCCGCATCTCGCCAAACAAAAGCTTTTGCGCTGCGGTCGGCGCCTGGATGGCTTCGCGCGCTGCGCCAATAAAATCGCTGACCTGGGCGGGCGATAATAGCCGCAGGTTCTGCATTGCGAGCGCCGTTTGCTCGCCGTCCATGATCACCATGCCGGGTACGAGTGATTCCTCGGCGACGCGCCTAGCAATATAAGTAAAATCAACAGCTTCCTGCACATTTGAAGCAAACAACATGAAGAAACCTGTGTCCGCACTAAGGTGCACGGTTTCGTGGCCGCTGCCGAGAGCTGCGCCGTGTGCGACCGCTGCACGCGTACCAACGTGCAAGACCAGCGGAACGTGCTTGCCGGCTGCCGAGATCAGGAGATCCTGTGCAGCGGCGATATCCGTGCCGGACAGGAATGCCGTTGTGCGCCGGCCGGCCAGGGCGAGGCCGGTAGCGGCGGCGATTATGCCCCGAGGCCCCTCGGTCGTTTGTGCCGACAGTGCCTCGCCGAAAAGATTTCTGCCGCCGTGCTCGATTTCGCCCAGCCAGATCGGATCGGCTTCTGCACACGGCGAAGACCCGCCCAATACTGCATGCGTTGCAATGCCGGCTTCCGACAGCACGACCGCGCTGTTGCCATCGAGCACGCAATCCAGTCCTTCATCGCGAATATCAGAACCCGCCGGCGCGCCGAACACCTTGCGGTACCAGCGGATCGCAAAATTTCGCAGGCCAGGCATCAGGCAGCTCCCGCTTTTCTGGATTCCTGGTCCTGAAATTGTTCGCGCTCAAGCCAGACGATCGCCCGTGTAGCACAGCGAAAAACAGCATCAGGTTTGGGCTCGCCGCCCGAGGCATAATCGATGACGGGGAGGTTGTTTTGCATAGTGATCAACCCGGGCGCCGCGTCCGCAACGCACTTGCCGCAGGCATCGCAGGCCACCTTGCAGAGTTGTGTTGCGGCCTCGCCGGCCAGCGGATTATTGCATTGCACGTACAGATTCTGGTTGAGCGGCACAAGTTCGAACAGGTCCCTCGGACAGGCTGCGACGCAATCGGGGCAGGCGCGGCATTTCTCGGTGTCCACTTGTGGCAGCCCGTTGGCGTTCATGTGAATGGCATCGAACGTGCACGCGGTTTCGCAATCGGCAAGGCCGAGACAACCCCAGGAGCATCCCTTGCCACCGCCTGACACGACGGCTGCCGCGCGACAGCCTTCGAAACCACGATACTCTGCGATCTGGTGTGCCTGCAGGCCGCCACCGCCGCAGCGCAGGCGGGCAACCAGCTTCTCGGCGCGGCCCGCATCGACCTGCAGGTATTCGGCGATCTGCTCGATGTTCTCGTCGGTGCTGACCGTGCACTGGCCGGGGTCGACTTCGCCTGCTACCAGTTTTTCTGCAAACGGCAGGCAACCGGGCTGTCCGCATGCGCCACAGTTGGTTCCCGGCAGTAACTCGTTCGTGGCCTCAATGCGAGGGTCTTCGTCGACCTTCAGGAAGCGCTGCGCGATGGCGAGAATCGTGCCGAAGAACAGGCCGATTCCAACCATGATGGCCGGCGCTACGAGCAGACTGTTCATCAGTTGAACGGTGCTGCGCGGGCGATAAGGTCATCGAGCCCTGGCTCATTGGGATCCAGGGGCTTGCCCGGGTGTATGCACTTGGCGGGACAGATTTCGGCTGCTGCCACGAGATCGGCATACGGGCCGGCCCTTACATCCTTGATGATCGCCTGCTTGTCATCGTTATACGCAAACATCATCTTGTTGACGCCCATGCAGTCGTCACAGGTTGTGCACATCGCGGTGTCCAGCCAGGGTTCGTCGAAACTGAGTTCTTCCTCGGCTTCTTCTTCCGCCACGGGTTCTGCTTCAGCCGCGGCGTCCTCGGCCGGGGCTGCGGTTTGTTCCGGCGCCGCGGCCGGCAGCGTTGCCAGCTGGGTGTCGCCGGCGACCATGCCCGACAGATCGGCACCCATGAGGACTTCGACGAGCTGCCCCATGGCTTCGCCAGCTGCTTCCTCACGAACGCTCTCCAACTGCTCTTCGTGCTCTTTTAGAAGTTGGTCGCGTTCAGCTTCGATTGCGGCGTTTTGCTCTTCGATGATTCGGTCGATCGCCTCTTCGACGTAGAAGTTCTGGATTCCGGCCAGTTCCTGCAGCGTATGCCAGTAGTTCAGGCGGTCACGACATGCGAAGACAAGCGCGCGGGAGACCACGACCCTGACAAGAACATCCTGATCGTCGATCGCCCAGACGAATGGTACGGCATGCTCGATAAGCGCTTGTTCGCTAGCCAGATATTGATCGACTGGCACGAGGTCGGCGGACTCAAAGCCGGCAGGTACCATGCGGAAATGCTCATGTAATGCGGGCATTAACAGTGCGTAATCGGCGAAAGTGAAGGCGAGGTCCATCTCGGTGATCTCGCCGTCGGCGTTGCGGTACTCAAGCTTCTCGACCGGCCAGTCGCTCTCGGCCTGTGGATTACCACCAAAGCTGACCCGTTCCGCGGCGTGGTCGCCGGCATCCGGATTAACCAGTATGAACGGATGGGCGCGACTCTCCAGTGCGGCACTCGCGACAAACCAGGCATCGAGCAGCGGTTGTTTTGTCTTGGTCTGGGTTCCGCGATTGATAAGGTGCAAACTCCCGCGATTGCTGTCCAGCGCACAGAGGAATCCAGACAGCAGATCCTCGTGGCGTGCCGCAGAAGTCTGCGCGACAACGACCTGGCGATGCCCGATGCCGAAGTAGCCGAGCTCGAATCGATACGAGTCGAACGGGTCCTCGCCGGGTTTTGCGGCCGGGTTATCGTAAGCACGAACCCAGCTCAGCACGTGTACCGGCAAACGTGAACCCAGCAGGCGCGAGAATGACGGCAATCCGTCGCCGGCGAGATAGTCTGCCGACACCAGTGCAACTACGCGAGTGACGAGCTGCATCTCTTCGCTTGAGAAGGCCTGCCAGTCGAAACTGGCGAACCAGGAATCGTGTATGGCCGGAGTGTACTTGCCGTCGATTTCCAGCGCCGCAATTCTGAGCGCGGCAAACAAACGCGAGAACTCAGCGGCGTCATGCTCGAAGGCTTGCGCCGCGGTCGCGCACGGGTCATCGCTGCCAATCAATTGCAGCTCCGGCAACTCGCTGAACCACGGGTCGTCCAGTTGACCGACAAACCTGACCAGTACCGGGTCGTCCTTCCAGGCCTGCAATTCCTGCAGCGCGTGTTCAATTCGGACTCTGCGCTCCGGCGCCATCTCCACCGAACCGTGTACCCGGTGTTCGAGCATTCCGGACAGCGCACCGGCGTCAAAATGGCGGGAGCCAGGGCCGACACTCGTTTTTACGCTGCCGGGCTCGCTCGCGTCGGCCGACTTGGCCTTCTCGACATCCAGTAGTGACTGCAATTTGTAAATTCGTTTGTCGATCTTCCGGCGCAGTTGTTCGCGACTTTGATCATGTCGGTGCCGAATTGCATGCAACATCAAATGCAGCGACACGCGCGGTCCGTAACCCAGGAATTGTCCACCCGCGGCTATCGAGCCTTTGAGTCTGTCCAGGTCTGCGTCCAGTTTTTCCCGGTTGCCCGAATCCAGGTCGAGTTGCTCCTGCAAGGCCGCTGCCGCTTTGGCAAACAGCTCGACAGCGTCAGCGGGATCGGGGCCGTCGAGCTGCTGCCTTAGATAGCGTTCTATCCAGGGGAGATTGTCCTTCAGGATCCTGGCGTCGTTGTCGCCCAGCGTCAGCGCCTCCAGCGAGTCAGCAAGATGCTCGCTGACAGGTTTTGCGAGCACTGACAGGGTCGTGCCATCGGGGGGAATCAAGTACAAAGGGTACTGATAACGGATGGCAGACGCATCGCGATAGGCATTGAGCAGGGCCGGTAAGACGCCACGCGAAGGTAGCGTGGTCGTCGCTGCGGCGGCTGGTTCGCCATAATGGAAACGGCGCAGCAGCCCGATCACGTCTGCGTCGGTGACACCCTCCGTTCCGACCTTGTCGAGAACGTCGTGTTTGCTTTCCGATACGGAATTCATTGTATGACCACTATATGGCGAAGTTATCCAGCGCTTTATTCATGCCGGCGAGTTTCTCGTCGACACTCATCTCCAGGCCGACCGAGGTCATCATGTCGTAACGTGGAGCATCCGGATTGTGATAGAGAATTCCCAACGGCAGGATCTCGCCGTTCTCCGCCAGCGCACGCGCGGCGCCGAGGTCCGACGGGTCATGCTCAGCGTGGTTCGGGAACAGCCGCTTGACGTTATCGTCGACCTGCACACCCTTCTCATGCGTGAGCAATTGCATCCTCGCCGGTTCATCCTGCAGGCCCTTGCCGATCGATTCCACATACACCGGGCAGCGCTGGATGATGCGGACGAAACTCGTTCCCTTATGCTCGTGCGCCTTCTTGATGACTTCGTGCCGGAGTGGGGCATTCCAGTCGACGATCTGGGCGACGAAGGAAATGTTGGTGACGCCGAGAGTCACGGTTAGCGGGTTCAGTGGTGGCAATAATGCGCCCGACGGATGGGTGTTGGTCGGAATATTCATAGGGGTGGTGGGCGATGTTTGTTTCTTGGTCAGTCCATAGATGCCGTTGTCAAATACCAGCAACGTGATATCCATGTTGTAACGCAAGGCGTGTATCCAGTGGGCGGCTCCGATCGAGAAACAGTCACCGTCTCCGGTTGCTACCCAGACATCCAGGTCAGGACGTCTCGATTTGACACCGCAGGCGACGGGCAACGCACGGCCATGCAGGCCGTGAAACCCATAAGTCTTCATGTAATGAGGAAGTCGGCTGGAGCAACCGATGCCAGATACGGCCACCGTTTTCTCGGGCGCGATCTGGGATTCCCGGCAGACCCGGTGTACTGCGGCCAGGATTCCGTGGTCGCCGCAACCGGTGCACCAACGTGGTTCTGCACCGCAATAGTCTTCCAGTGTGAAGTATCGATCCTTGACGTCTAGGGACCAGTCACCTTTTAAGCCAAACATGCTTCTGCTCCTTCCGTCTCTGTAAGATTTGCTTCAATGACCTTGCGGATGGTCCCAGGCTGCAAGGGGTGGCCCGGTACCATGGACCAGCAATCGATATCCATTAGCGTATGTGCACGCAGTACGAGTGCGAGTTGTGAATAGCGGCGGTTTTCTTCGTTGATCAAGGGCGACTCAAGATCGTCGCTGTAGTTGATTTCGATGGTCATCACCTTTTTGAAACCCGAGAAGATCTTTTTCAAACCAGGCTCAAGAGGTGATAAAAACCTGAGGTGGACCGAAGACACCTTGTGGCCTTTCGCTCTCGTACGGTCGACAGCCTCTTCAATTGCACCCAGTGTTGATCCCCAGCCGACGATCAGCAGGTCCCCGGTAGGATCACCATGGATCTCAGGAGGCTTCAGTGTCGCGCTCAGTGCCGCCAGCTTGCGGCTGCGCATATTCATGCCTTCCTGGTTAGACGCTGAGTCATACGCGATCTTGCTATTTCGGTTATGCGCGAGGCCGGTGAGGATGTACTCGCCGCCGCGCATGCCAGGAATGGGCCTTGCAGACAGTCCGCTCGTCTCGTCCCAGTTGTACGGTGCAACCTCCTTGTCCCAGGCTGACTGGTCCAGCGGTGCTGCAAACCACTCGTCGGTGACATCGGGTCGTTCGATCGGTTGAACGCCGGTAGCGAGATTCGCGTCCGTCAGCATGATCACCGGCGTACGGAATGACTCGGCCAGTTTTCGTGCCATGACCACGAAATGGAAGCACTCCGAAATCGTCGTCGCCGCAATAACGATCTTCGGCGCATCGCCCGCGGCACCGTAGAGGCTCGATAACAGGTCGCCCTGTTCGACCTTGGTCGGCAGACCCGTAGACGGGCCACCGCGTTGCACGTCGATGATCACCAGTGGTACCTCGGCCATCACAGCAAGACCGATCATTTCGGTCTTCAATGCCATGCCTGGACCGGAGGTGATCGTGCAAGCGGTCTTGCCTGCATAGGAGGCACCTATGGCAAAGCCGATTGCAGCAATTTCATCCTCGGCCTGGTGCACGAAGCCGCCGGTCAGATGAAAGTCTTCGGCAAGATAATGAGATGCAGATGTCGCCGGGGTGATTGGATACATCGCGACCAGGTCTATGCCGGCAGCCATGACCCCAAGACCCGCCGCGGTGTTGCCGTTGATAACGACCGGCGATTCCAGGCGATCCTCCTCGGTCGTGGGAATTTCGAATGCGTAGTCCAGGTTTTCCCGTGCGAAAGCATAGCCGGCATCGAACAGATCATGATTGATCTTGATGACCTTCTCGCTTTTCTTCTTGAATATTTTTGCAATCTCATTCTTGGCCGTGTCGATATCGCGACCAAAAATCCTGCAAAGCATCCCGAGCACGAACATGTTCTTGCCCTTGCGCGGGTCGGGCACGAGCTTGAGGCATTCTTTCTGGATGGGCAGTTCATGCACGACCAGACCCTGAGCGC
>Ga0316201_10003196_pt1 | contig 12000 bp, 10 predicted proteins | sample CS6wburrow_MG_FD_204516 | JGI IMG/M metagenome (GOLD analysis project Ga0316201, IMG submission 204516) | Coastal sediment microbial communities from Delaware Bay, Delaware, United States - CS-6 worm burrow | ecosystem: Environmental > Aquatic > Marine > Coastal > Sediment | place: USA... | reverse complement strand
CCGCGCGGGTGAATGTCACCCAGGACAGAATGTCCTTGAAGCCGAATACATGCAGCGCGCCTACGGCCGGATCGAGCGCATCTGCAACGCCCTGCTTGATGGCCGACGGCGTCTCACCCCAGGCCACAGGCGTGGGATTGGCGCCCAGAGCACGGTAATACTGTTGCAACATTTGCGAGCCTGGCACGCGGAACTTGATGCCGGAAAGATCCGCCGGCGTCTTGATCGGGCCGTTGCCGCCTTTACGCAGGGCCACGACACGCGGATCGATGACCACGTACCACAGCGGCTTGAAGCCCTTGCCTTCGACCAGGGGATGGACTGTACTGCGCCAGGCATCTGAACCGGTGAGGTTGACGAACTTTTGGTTTTCACCACAAAAATAGGGCAGATTGATCAGATCTACGACCGGTGCGAAGGGCGCAAAGTTGGAGATCGAGTGTTGAGCTGCCTGGATGGTGCCCTGCTGAACTTTTTGCGCCAGCGCACCCCCGGCCCCGAGCTGGCCGCCCGGGGCAAGTTTCACATAGACCTGGCCGCTGGTTACGTTCTGGATGTTTTCTTTAAAATCCAGCTGCATTATCGGATAGCTGCGCGTTGCGCCCAGCACGTAGGCTGTCGCGATGGTCATTTTGTACTTCGCCGCCTTTTCACGCTCTCTTTCCTCCTTGGCGGAAGCGGCGGCCGCCTCTTCGCTGATCAGCAGGCTGCCTGCTGCCCCCGCGACGACCGCGGCGGTGAAGCCGTATTTGCCGGTAAGCTCGAAGAATCGACGACGCTCGATGGATTCGATTGTTTCAGGATTACGTTTCACTTTTTCTCCTCCTCTGCTGCAATGGCAGATTTTGTTTTAAGTTCGGTTTCTTCTGCTTCACGACGCAGCACTTCAATCATGAACAAGATGACCGCGGCCAAAAGAACCAGAAATTCTCCTACGTCACCGAGCTTTAGAATCGGTTCGAATTCATAAGTCAGGGCCGCTTTTCCCAGGAGCACATCGAGAACGAATAATCCAAAAAGTGCTCCTGCTGCGACCAGGTACCAGAAATCAGCGCGTGTACTCATTACTCCTCCCTTCCGTCGGGCAGGCCGTCGGTCGAGTGTTTAACCGGGCTGGATCAAGCATGCTCAGTGCTTCGTGCGCTCTACGCGCTCTCGTAAAGCCGGGTGAGCACAAACTCCCGATGCCCAAGCGCCTCAGCAGAGGTAAGGCGCCCATTGGCGGTTCTGAACATACTGTCGAGGAGTGCATCGCCTGCGCCGTCGGGGGTCATTTCCTTACGCAGCAGGGCGGACACATCCACATCGACATGCTCGCTCATGGTACGGACCGTGCGCGGGTTGGCGCAGATCTTGATCACCGGAATAATCGGGTTACCGATGATGTTTCCCTGTCCGGTAGGGAAGAAGTGCACCACGTAGCCCGCTGCTGCGGCCAAAGTCACCATCTCGGCAGCCGCTGACGAAGAATCCATGAACCACAGACCTGGACCCGTGGGTGCCTCCGCCTTGTCCAGTACACCATCCACCATGCATTCCTTGCCGATCTTCTGGATGTTGCCCAGCGCCTTTTCTTCAATGGTTGTCAGCCCGCCCTCGATATTTCCTTTCGTCGGTTGTGAATCCGAAAGATCAGAGGTCTTGTGACGATTGATCAGGTCCTGGTAACGATTGAACATGAACATAAAGCGCTCGCGCACTTCGTCGTTGCGACAGCGTGCGGCTACCAGGTCTTCACCGCCGGTAATTTCCGAAGTCTCACCAAACAGTAGTGTCGCCTTGTGCGGGTATAGCTTGTCGAAGGCGTTACCCACGGTCGGGTTTGCCCCACAACCCGAGGTCGTATCCGATTCACCGCATTTCGTAGAGACCCAGAGTTCACTCAGCGGAGTTTCTTCACGGCGCAATTCAGAGGCCCACTGAACATATTCCTTCGCGGCTTTCGAGGCCTTCATGATGGTCTCGTGATCGCCGTGTTGCTCGATACCAAAGCCGGTTACGGGTTTTCCGGTTGCAGCAATGCCATCCACGATGCGTTGGGTCCAACCGTTTTCAATGCCGATCACAACGACTGCGGCCACGTTTGGATTGGCCCCGGTACCGATCAGCGTGCGAAAGTGCAGGTCAAGATCCTCTCCAAACTGCAGCCGACCGTAGGGGTGAGGCAACGCCATGGTACCTGCGATGTTGTGTGCTACGGCTTCACAGGCGGCATTTGAGAGGTCATCTACCGGCAGAATAATGACGTGATTGCGAACACCTACGCGTCCATTCTCGCGTCGATATCCTAAAAACGTTGCGTTGCTTAGATCTTGGGACATTGCTCTCTCTCCGAAAAAGTTAACGACTCTGTGTACCTACCGGTGACTACCAGCGCTTGGTCTTGATGTTCTGCACATGGGCATGCTCACCCTTGCCGATGTCTGCCACCACCTTGCCGATGTCCACGCCGTACTTGATCACGGTATCGCCCGTCTTCAGGGGTTTGATCGCCAACTTGTGTCCGATTGGAATGTCGCTAGCCGCGGTGAATTTGACTTCCTTGTCCTGGTCCATGATCCATCCGACAAGCTCGTCCCCGGCCTTCACTCCTTCCACGACAACAACGCCGACACTGTCGCCTTCGTCATGAACTACAAAATCAATCATTTTTTTCTCCCGGGCTGGAATGGATGAAGGTGAACTTTGCTTAATACTAGTCGACCGGATCGACTAGTCAAGTAGTCTTATATAAGACCTTAACAAGGATTTTGGGTAACCCCTACAACAGTCTGTAATTGCTCGAATAATTGTTTTCAGGAACCAGCGCTTATACGCAATCTGGCCAAAGTTACGCTGCTGCAACGATGGATTCGTTTGCATCGGTCTTATATAAGACTATGATTAAAGGGCTTTAGGCGCGTCTGTGCGCTCGGCCAGACATGCACTTCTCCAGAGGCAAACAGATTGCTGCTCTCGAACGCTAAAGGCTCCGTCCCGCTGTACATGCAGATAAAGGAGCTGTTCGTCGCCAAACTCCGTGACGGTCGATGGTCCCCTGGCGACCTCATTCCCAGTGAAATCCAGCTGGCACAGGAACTGGGCGTCAGCCAGGGTACGGTTCGCAAGGCGATTACGGAGTTGGTCGAAAATAACGTTCTGGTGCGCAAGCAGGGCCGCGGCACCTTCGTGGCAAACCACGACAGCCAACGGGCCTTGTTTCATTTTTTCCACGTCGTCGACAACAACGGCCTGAAGGTCTTGCCAGACAGCACGACCTTGTCATGTCGTCGGAAACGCGCAACGAAGCTGGAATCATCCAAACTGAACCTGCCACCCGGAACTTCTGTTGTCAGCATCGAGCGCATAAGAACGTTTGACGGCCGACCGACCATGCTGGAGACCGTCACCTTGCCATCCGAACCGTTTGCTGCGCTGGGCCGGGTCGGAGCCTGCGATCTGCCAAACATGCTATATGAGCTGTATGAGAAAAAATTTGGAGTAACCGTCCACAGCGCCGAAGAGCAGCTGCGGGCGGTAGCGGCTTCGGACCATGACGCTGAATTGCTGAATCTGCCGACAGGGACGCCGTTACTTGAAATCGAGCGCGTCGCATTGACGCTGGACGAAACGCCAATCGAGCTGCGCATCAGTCACTGCATCACCGACAATCACCACTACCAAAACACGATCTTCTAAGACCATGCTGTTTATAACGATTTTCGTGTTCAGCGACGTCGCGCCGGGGTAACAGTCGAACCGGGTTCTTGAATTCCGTCGGGGTGCCCGGTGCTCCTTTCCGCAAGGGCATGGAACAACGGGCTGATAATGGGCCCTTGAGGCACCGTCCCGGGCGGGGGTTCAGCCAGGTTTTGCCCCCCCAATCAGCTTCACCGCGACGGACGGAAACGGTGCTCTGCCTCTGATCCGCGGGCTTTCCCCTGCTACTTGCGCGATTACGCCAATTGTGGATATTAAAAAAAACTCGATCATGGCAAAGCTCAACGGCTCCCGATCCACTATTATTGCTGTTCCTGCGTCGCGCCAATTGTTTTGGGAGAGTTAAAATGTCGAATCGTGAAGTCGTGGTTTTGAGTGCCGTCCGTTCCGCAATCGGCACGTTTGGGGGTTCATTGAGCGGCATGGAGCCCGCGGACCTGGCCGGTCTCGTCATGAAAGACGCGGTGGCACGCTCAGGTGCCGATCCGCAGCTGATCAATTACGTCACTGTTGGCAACTGTATCCCGACCGAGCCGCGTTTTGCTTATGTCGCCCGGGTGGCGGCCATACAGGCAGGTTTGCCGATGGAATCGGTCGCGATGGCGGTGAACCGCCTCTGTTCGTCGGGATTGCAGGGTATTGTCTCGACCGCCCAGGCGATCATGCTGGGCGACTGCGACTACGGGGTTGGCGGCGGCGTGGAAGTCATGTCGCGTGGTGCATACATGTCACCGGCCATGCGCACCGGCGCCCGCATGGGCGATACCACACTGTTCGATTCGATGGTGGCAACCCTGACAGATCCGTTCGGGGTCGGCCATATGGGTGTGACAGCAGAAAACCTGGCCGAAAAATGGGATATCTCGCGCGAAGATCAGGACGCGTTCGCGCTGGAGTCGCAAAAACGCGCCGCAGCAGCTATCGCGGACGGCCGCTTCAAGGAGCAGATCGTGCCGATCACGCTCAAGAGCCGCAAGGGCGAGACCGTTTTCGATACCGATGAGCACGTCAGGGCAAATACCACCTTGGAAAAGCTTGCCAGCATGCGCCCGGCATTCAAGAAGGACGGCACGGTAACTGCGGGTAACGCCTCCGGCATCAACGATGGCGCTGCCTTCATGGTGCTGGCAGAGGCCGATGCCGCGACGGCGGCCGGCCACAAGCCGATGGCAAGACTCGTGTCCTACGCCGTGGCGGGCGTGCCGAACGAAATCATGGGAGAAGGTCCCATCCCCGCTTCCAAGTTGGTCCTGAAGCGTGCCGGACTCACGCTGGATCAGATGGATGTCATCGAATCCAATGAAGCCTTTGCGGCACAAGCGCTGGCAGTTGCGAAAGGGCTGGGACTCGACATGGCCAAGACCAACCCGAACGGCGGTGCGATCGCCCTGGGTCACCCGGTCGGCTGCTCAGGGGCGTTCATTGCCACCAAGGCGCTTTACGAGCTGCACCGCATTGGTGGGCGCTATGCCCTGGTGACCATGTGCATCGGTGGCGGCCAGGGTATCGCTGCTGTGTTCGAACGCATGTAAGGCTCAACCGAAAGGCAGTTGAAGGCGGCGTTCATCGACGGGTGGCGCCGCCTCGGCTCCGGGAGATGAAGGAAAGGTTCAGCCAGTAACGCCCCCGAATTGGTTTTTCTGCTTTTCTCAGGCAGCTCCGCGCGCCTGAACCGACCGGTCAGCACGGTGCGGAGCGTCAATCTTGTCCGATCGGCGCTGCACCCAACTGCCCGACACGCACGTAAATAAAAACACCCTCCTCGCCGGTGAAAGCAAAAGTCTTGAATCCCATCTATTTCAACGCGACCTTACCGGTGAGAATAATCAGGTCAGCCCAGGAGATTTTGCGGCCACCTAATGGGATTCCTGGTTTCCCCGCCTGAATGATTGGGTCACCCGGGACTTTGTTCTCCGGTGCGAAGAGAAGGAAAAGAGAGGTTTTATCGATGTTCGCAGGCTTATTGGATCGCCGTCCGCTGCTGGATGAGACATACGCCGACTGGATATTCGATGTTTATGCTTGGGCGCTGCAAAACTTCGACCCGGTCATGTTTCGCGACGAGACCCTGCTGGTCACGCCCTCCAACCACCACTTTCCAGGCAGAGCAAACAGCCCCGACGAAATGGCAAACCTGATCTTCGACAGAGTAGTCGCCTATGCTGGCATGGAGCATTGGCCGTTGAAGCTGCTGCCGCCCGGCAGCTGCGTGCCGGAGCCCGCTGCTGAGGTGCGCGTGATCGGTGGTGCAAGAGGGTCCAGGGCAATGGCCGCTGACACGTCTCCGGCCAGTCTGACGCTCAGCTACGAACCCGACCACTTGAACAACCCGGAGGCGATGATCGCAGCATTCGCCCACGCCTTGGCCCACTACCTCGGCATATCGGCTACGGAACCACCGCCGGGAGGAGCCGAAAACTGGCCACATGTCACAGAGATACTGGCGGTATTCCTCGGATTCGGCCTGATGTTCGCCAATACCGCTCTGGTTTTGCCCCGGGGTGGCTGTTGCGGTGGCCCGGTGGTCCGACGGCAGGCCTATGTGTCACAGCACGATATTACCTACGCCCTGGCCATATTCTCGGCGCTCAAAGGCTTGCCACCAAAAGAGGTGCTGAAGCACCTGAAAAAGTCGCTGCGCGGGCATTTCAAACAGGCATTGCGTGAAGTCAAAGGCAGATATGCGTCGCGGCTGCAGGAGATCGAGCAGTACTGCTACAACTGAAAGCATCGCTGAACATCATGCGCACGCAACAGAGGTGTTGGACGAACAAAAAGCCGGATTGGCTTTTCTGTGCTTCTGCGCAGCTCGACGCGTGTGAACAGGGAGTGCTGACGACTTCGCTGACAGATTGATGTCGCATTTACGAGTGTTCTATCGGCAATCCCGCCCGTCGCCACTCGGGAAGCCCATCCTGCAGACGTCGCGCCTCGATGCCTGCTTTGCGCAGCCTCGCTACGGCCTCATAAGACAGCACACACCAAGGGCCTCGACAATATGCGACGATTTCGCGGTCGCGTGGCAGCGTTTTCAACTGCTGTCTTAGCTTTTCAAGCGGGATGTTCAGTGCACCGGCAATGTGCCCTTGCGCATACTCCTCCGGTGGGCGTACGTCGATCACGGTCACCAGTCCGTCCCGCGCGCGGTCCAACAGCTCGTTGGCCGGCACAGGCTCCAGGGCGTCACGGCTAAGCAGGTAGCTCGAAACCAGATCACCCACGTGGTCGAGATGGGCCTCGGCGAGAGTACGTAGATCAGCAATAGCATCGAGTGTGCGATCGTCCGAGAGCCGATAACGTATATGTTTCCCATCGCGGTGCGCCTCCACCAGGCCCGAGGATTTGAGCTGCTGGAGATGCTTCGAGGTATTCGCGACGGAAAGACGCGCCGCCCGGGCGAGTTCCTCGACGTTACGCTCGCCCTGGGCCAGGAAGTCGAGCAATTCCAGACGCACCGCACTGCCGAGCGCGCGCGCGATCACCGCCAACTGTTCAAACAAGGCCTGCTTGGGTTCCTGGCTTCTTGACATGTTCTCCGGCCTGGATTATACATTCAACCAATTAGTTGAATATTGAAATGTCGCTGCCGATCAGTATAGCCGGCATACATGGGAACCGACCCACCGGAGAGAGGAGCAGATTCTTGGAGGCGTTCGTACACGACCACGAAGCCACGATCCGGCTCACTTGCTTTCTGGGCACCTTCGCCGTCATGGCGGTGTGGGAGATACGGGCCCCACGCCGCGGTCTGACCGTCTCCAAGATGGTGCGCTGGATCAATAATCTCGGGTTGGTAGCCCTCAACGCGGTCATTTTACGGCTGTTGTTTCCGGCAGCGACCGTGGGTATCGCAGCTTTCGCAGCTGACCAGGGCTGGGGCCTGCTGAATTACTTCCAAACCCCTGTATGGCTTGCCATCCCCGCCGCGGTGATCGCCATGGATTTCGTGATCTGGTTGCAGCACGTCATGGTGCATGCAATACCGCTGCTGTGGCGCCTGCACCGCGTGCATCATGCCGATCCGGACTACGACATCACTACCGGGGCTCGCTTCCACCCATTCGAGATTATCCTGTCGATGCTGATCAAGTCTGCAACCATACTGCTGCTGGGCCCGGCGGTAGTGGCGGTGATCATTTTCGAGGTGCTGCTCAACGCCACTGCGATGTTCAACCACGGCAACGTGCGCCTGCCGACGGGCATCGACCGGGGCCTGCGCTGGTTCGTGGTAACGCCCGATATGCATCGCGTTCACCATTCGGTCGAAGACGACGAGACCAATTCGAATTTCGGCTTCAATCTGCCCTGGTGGGACCGCATGTTCGGTACCTACCGCCAGCAACCGCGCGGTGGCCACGAAGGCATGACCATCGGCATCCACGGTTACCGTGCGCCGCGAGAGGTAAGCTGGTTGCCCGGTCTGCTGGCGTTGCCTTTTCATGGAAAGATCACCGGCTATGTGATCAACCGACGGCAATGGTCCGAAGCGCAGGGCAATTGTGAATAAGGTGCTCGTGCGCATGCTGGCGGTGGTGGCCTTTCTGGCAAGAAAGGGTTTCGCTGTCGCGCGGATCGTGCGAGATGGCTGGAGCGCGGCTGGCTGGTCGGGCATGGCCCCCAAACACAAAAGGAGTTCAAATGAAGACGTTGTTGATACTGAACGACCCACCCTACGGCACTGAGCGCAGCTACAACGGCCTTCGTCTCGCCAAGGCCCTGGCCGGCAAGGGCACCGAGGTCAGCGTATTCCCAATGGCCGATGCGGTAAGCTGCGCCAAAGCAGGTCAAAAACTGCCATCCGGCTACTACAACCTCGAATTAATGCTGAAGTCCGTGGCGCGTCGCGGAGAGGTATTGTTGTGCGGCACCTGCATGGACGCCCGCGGACTCACTGACGAGGAGCTGAGCGAGGCTGGCTTGACAGCTTGGCCTTTTGAGCTGTCGACGACCGGTACGGCTTCGGCGACTTCTGTCCCGTCGCTATCGAAAACCGACAGCAGAAGCTGAGACAGTTCGCTGATATGACCGAGCGACTCTCGCTGCGGATTTACACCATCGACGAAGCCGTAAAGACGCAGCCGCTCGGCGATCGTTTCATTGCTGGTAATAATGTGAACCGGCACATCCCAAGTCGCGTTAGGACCGGTTATACCGCCGGCCGGTTGATGGTCGCCGAGTAGGATCAGGACCGATTCGCGGGGCTGCGGCTGTTCCTGATATCCGGCAAGCCATCTAAACGTGTACTCGATCGTGTTGATATAACCCACGAACAGATCGTGCCAATCGATCTTGTCAGCCATCGCTTTGGCGGTAGCCTCGTCAGAAAAAGGTTTCTCGGATGTCACGCGCGACCAGTCCGGCTGATAGGGTGGGGTCGGCCGAAACGGTATATGACTCGTGATCGTCGGGTAGAACAGGAAGCGCGGCTTGCCGTCGGGATCGGGCGGATATATCTCGTCGATGCGTGCCATCGAGTACTGATCGGGCAGCCACCACAGTCCGAACTTCGGGCCGCGGTAGTCCAGGCTCGGCGCATCGAGATAGTGATCGAAGTCGTAGAAAGATTTCTCAGGCCACTCCCAGCTCATCGCCGGGTAAAGGCCGATGGTTCGATAACCAGCCTGTTCGAAGGTGTCGAGTATGGTTGGGCGATCGGTTGTGAGCAGCAGATCGTGACGGATGGGATCGGTGAGGTCGATACCCGACAAAAAGCTCAGATGCGACAGATCCGAGGCACCGCCGAAAGCGGCCGCTTTCACAAAAGCCGACAGCATCTGCCGACCCTGCGCATTGGCCGCCTGCTCGAGGCGTTGCCGGGCCGGGTGAATCACCCCGAATAGATCCTCCCGCTCGTACGTCGTTGCACCGTACGACTCGAGGAATACCACTTTGACCTCGGCGCCGCCCAGCAGCTTGAGATCGGAGGCGAGCGGCGGCGATTCGGGCAAGTCGGCGCGGAAACGGCCCGGAAGAAGCCCCGCCGCCAACAGGTGCGCCTGACGCTGATAGACCGGAAACACCGGGCCGGCCACGTAGGGCGACGCCACGACCTTCGTGAGGTTTGCGATCACCATACCAAGACAAAATATGGTCACAATCATTGCAGTCGGCGAGCGCAGCGCATAGGGCGCTGCATGCTCGGCAAGCACCTTGATGCACGCCCGGATCAACCAAGTCAGCAACCAGAAGCCCGCGATGAACGCAGCGATGATCCCGACAATCTGCCACCAGACGTATTCCTGGCTGGCCACGTCAAGGAACTTGGGTAAATGGTAGGCGTCCCAGTAAAGATTGAGCTTGCGCCCAAGCCATGCCGGCACCGTCACATCGACGTAGCGGCCAATTGCCACCAGCAGAAAGAGGCCGGTGAGCACCGCGATCGCACCGCGCCCGACGCGCCCGAACAACGCGACGAGCAACAACAGAATCAGCCACAGTCCGGCGAACTCAGGACCGATGCGCGTATCCGGCTGGACCATCGGGGTTGGCCAGACATTGTTGAAGCTGGTCAGGAAATTAAGGAACAGCAGCGCCAGCACGACCTTGGTCATCACCAGCCATCCCGTCCCCTGTGGTCTCTGGCCTTCGAAAGATTCTCTCATGGTTGGTTGCGGACTGATGCAGCCCAATAAAAGACACGGCGCTCGTTAAATGTAGGGTATCAGAGGGCTACTGGCCACCAACCCTCGAAAATTTTGGGCTGTATGTTGGATTGCCGCTGTGAACTAGCTGTGAACTCCAGCAACGTTGTTCACGGCGGGCATTGTTGGGGGCGAATGCGGCTTTTCACGTCTTGCGAACCTGGCCCCAGCCGATGTAGCCGGTGCCGAAAAGCACCGAGTCCCACTCGAACCCCCGAAGGTAGGGCAATGCCAGGTCCCAGGGCTTGTCCAGACCTTCGAAGGTGGTCATATAGGGGCGCGCCTGGGCGCGTACGATGACGTTCACGGGCGCCATCCACCAAGGCGCATATTTCATTCCGGCGAATGCAATTCGCGCGTCCGGGCGCGCAACGGCGAATATACTTTCGAGCGATGCCGGGGAGCGCATTACATCGTGGGTAAAATGGAAAAGGACAGCGTCGAGCGGCCCGGGGATGTTGGCCGACTCGATCGACGACTCCAGCAGCGTGACGTTTTGCCAGCCGGCCTCGGTGACCCGCTGCCGGGCCAGACTCATCATTTCCGGGCTGACCTCGATGCCGACAACCTCACCTTCGGCGCCGACTGCTTCGCGCAGTAGTGGAAAGCTCAGGCCCGTGCCGCAGGCAACGTCCAAGACACGGTCTCCACGACACAAATCGAGTTTCTCGATCGTGCGCCCGCGAATCCACATCGTGCGCCGCGCCGAGGCATCGTAGCCGCTGGCATGATCGCGATAAAGGCGAACGGCTTTTACCGTATTGGGCGCATCGGATCGCTGGGGCAAAACATTACCTTCACTGACAGAGCGAGTCGGGAAGGTGAATACCGGCTGGCCCGATTCGTCGTTGCATCGACCGGTTTCGAGTTTGCGCGAAAAGAATACCGTTAAAAAGAATCGCAATAAAACCCCCAGACTTCGGGTCATTGTTCTAATGGTCGGATTTCTCTGCGTTGAGCCGATTGATGGATGAGGTGGGACGCAGGCACTTGATGTAAGGTCTGATATCCTTTGCAGGGCTTGCAGGATGCAATTGACGTAGCTGAACCGTAACCGGAAGAGGCGGAGAAACGAGGTCAAAACGAACCGTGATCAGCGCAGGACGTCTTTCCCGATGGCAAACGGCCCTCCCAAACCCGCCGCAACGCGACGGGTGCTTCCCTGAGGCCCCTGTACAAATCCCAAAGCCCATAATGACGGACATGCCGTGAAACGCAACAAGACCCTGGTGCTGTTTGGTTACGATTGGGATCGTATCGAGTTTCAAAAGTTGTCTCGGGAGTGGACGCAGGCGCACGCGGGCTTCGACCTGTTCAGCTTTCCGAGCAACGCAAGACTGGCCTGGTTCGATATGGAGCGCTTCAGCAGCCTCGCAGCAATGCGTGCCAGGGTGCAGGGCGCACGGGCGGTAGTCAGCAACCATGAACAATTCGGCGCGCTCTCCGCCTCCCTGGTGGCAGAGAAGACGGGATGGCCCGGCACCCCCGTGGAGGCCGTACTCGCCTGTCAGCACAAGCTTTATGCGCGAGAGCTCCTGGAACGCGTCGCGCCGGAAGCGAACGTCCCATTCCGCCGACTGGACGCAGCTTACGATGCCGATATCCCCGAAGGGCTCGTCTATCCAAGCTTCGTCAAGCCCGTCAAGGCGGCGTTCTCCGT
>Ga0316201_10003195_pt1 | contig 12002 bp, 4 predicted proteins | sample CS6wburrow_MG_FD_204516 | JGI IMG/M metagenome (GOLD analysis project Ga0316201, IMG submission 204516) | Coastal sediment microbial communities from Delaware Bay, Delaware, United States - CS-6 worm burrow | ecosystem: Environmental > Aquatic > Marine > Coastal > Sediment | place: USA: Delaware... | reverse complement strand
CCTCGGCCACACTGAAGGACACGTCGTCGGCGAGAGGGCTGTCGGGGTATTTGCGCAGCACCTGCCGGTAGCGCTGGATGGCCAGGATGTACTGCCCCGTATCCTCCAGGCAGCGCCCGAGATAGTACAGGCCGCGATCGCTCGGTACCTGTTCGAAATTCGCGATGGCCTCGGCGTAGTTCTGCTCCTGGTAGGCGAACAGGCCAAGGGCGAATTTCACCTGGGGCATCTCACCGTAGCCGGGGCGCCGCTCGAGCAGCTCGCGGTACGACGTCCGCAGCTTGAGCCAGTTCCCCTCGACGATATAGGCCAGGCCGATCTCGTAGAGGCCCTCGGCCAGCATGAAGGTGTCGTCGTACTTCTCGACCAGAAGGTCGTAGTACTCGATCGCCTTGGCGAAACGGCCCAGGTTGTAGTTGCATTCCCCCTGGCGCAGAAGCACGCTCGCCTTGAGGTAGTCGTCACGGCCCTTGCGGCCCGACACCTTGGCGTATTCGCGCAGGGCGCCTTCGTAGTCCGCGGCGGCGAAGTAGCATTCGCCCACCATGTACTGGGCGGCCGCGGCTCGATCGCTGCCGCTGTAGGTCTGCACGAAGAGGCGGTACTGCTGCATGGCCGCCGACTTGTCGACGCCGACTTCATAGGCCTCGCCCGCCGCGTCCCACAGGGCGTTTTCGGTCGGCACGGCCAGTTCCACGGCGACATTTTCGCCCAGGGCGGCGTCAGCCGGTCCCAGCAGGGCCAGGGTCAGTACGGCCGCAGCCGCTATCATGGTTGTTTTGGTGGCCATTATTCGGTCCCCCCGGATGACGACGATGCGTTGCCGCTGATTTCGACGCGGATGGGGACGCGGGTTCGATCCATGAACCCGAGCACTTCCACGCTCGTTGTGTTGTTCCAGTATTCACCCATGGTGTCCACGATCGTGGCCCGGGCCTGATAGGTGCCGTCTCCGACCATGCGGCCGTCCTCATCCTCGCCGCGCCAGATCACCATTTCCGGCGGGTTCCCGTTGCCGGACAAGGTGCGCACGACGTTGCCTTCCTCATCCGCGATGACAACTTCCCAGGATTCGATATCGCCGCGCACCGCGGTCTTGATGTCGAACTGGACCTCGCGGTCCTCGCCGTTGGGGCTGAAGAGAGCCCGGTCACTGTTCACCTTCACGCCGAAAGGCACGCCGAAGCGCAGGGTTGCGCTCAGGACGTTCTGCATGCCCAGGTCGGTATTGACGAAGGAGTAGTCGAACTGCCATTTGTCGAGACGGAAGCCGGCGCCGGCGCTGAACTGTTCGCGTTCGGTGTCGTAGCCGCCGCGCAGGGCCAACGAACGCAGGGGCCAGGCTTCGAGGCCGGTGCGGAAACTGGTGTCCATCCACTTGGTCTTGACGATGTCGCTGGTCAGCAGGAGGCGTCCGGTGAAGAACCGCAGGGCCAGTCCGGCGCGTGCGCTCCGGGCAAATTCCTCCTCGTAGTCGACCAGGGTGATCTTGGGGGCCAGCGCGTTCTGGATCGATCCGCCAACGCTCAACAGCCGGTGGGGCCGGTAGTAGATGCCGATATCCAGGCCCCCGGCGCTGCCGGAGGCGCCGCCGATATCCTGACTGACGGATTTGAGGGTCGTCCCGAAGGAGAACCGCTTGTAGGAACCGGCCCAGCCCAAGGAAACCACGCTCTCGCGCTGACTGAATGTCTCGTCGAGATCCGCGTCCCAGGTGGCCCGCTCGAACTGGCCGCTGGTGGTGAAGATCCCACTCAGAGCGAAAGTGCCCCAGCTGTCGGTGGGCATGCCCAGAGAGAAGAAGCCATAGCGGGTGTCATCGAACATGGTCGCGCCCATGCCGGTGATCTCCATGGTCCTCAGGTTGGCCAGCCCCGCCGGGTTCCAGTAGGCGGTGGCGGCGTCGTCGGCCATGCCAACCACGGCGTTGCCCAGCGACAGGCTGCGCGCGCTCGAGCCGTACCGGAGGAAGGTGCCCGCCACCCCGCCGTCATCCGTGGCCGAGGCCGCAGTCGCGAGCAGGATCATCGTCCCGAACACGACCGCGCCGATGCGGCGTCCCAGCAGTTTCCGATCAAACGGTTTCATTGTTGCTGCCCTCATTATTTCACCACCGCGATTTTGCGGCGCAGGTCCATACCCGCGCCGTGGATGCGGCAGATGTAGCCGCCGTTACCCACGACGTTGCTCTTGCCGTTGCGTCCGTTCCAGGGGTACTGCACGAGCTCGCCGGCATTCACCTGCAGCTGTTCGCTGATGACGACATCGCCGTAGAGATCGTACAGGGTGAGGGTGACCGTTCCGGAGCCGGTGGGCTGGAACAGGATCATGGTCGGACCCTCGTTGGGGTTGAAGGGATTGGGCCGATTCGTGATGGTCCGGTCGGTGTCCATGGCCCGTGCCGTATAGAGTGTGACCGTGCGCACGGGCTCCACCACACCGCTGGACTCCTCGGCGAAGAAGCGCAGGGTGTGCGTGCCCGGCTCCAGGAACTCGGGTCCGAGGTCGGCCAGGGTGAACGGGCCGGTGAAGACGTCCGTCGGGCGGGGCGGATCGAGGATATCCACATCCACGAAGATGGCCTGGATACCTCCGGGATCCTCCGTCACCGCCGACAGCGAGATTTCGGTGTTGGGGGTCACGTAGTAGCCGTCACGGAACAGGGCCCCGACCGGGTCGAGGGCCAGGGTCGTGGCCGGCGGTCCGATGACCTCCAGCAGGACCTCGGGCGAAAACAGCTCGCCGCTGACGGCCTGCAGGCGGATGTCCCGGGTCCCGAACTCATGGACCGTAAGCTCCACGCTGCCCCGGCCGGCGATGTCCGCGACCATGGAGAATACCTGGGCCTTGGCGCTGCCCAGTCCGCCGTCGCCTTCGAACACCTGGACCTGCAGGGGCACGCCGCGCACGGGGTTGCCGGTCGCGTCGGTGGACCGCAAATGGACCATGACCGCATCGTTGGGCCGCAGGGCGTGATCCAGCTCATGGCCGGGAATATCCTCGACCCAGAGCTCGACCACCGCCGCGGGCGCCGGCATCACGACGATGACGCCGCTGTAGGCCAGTTCTCCGCTGCCATCGGTCACGCGCAGGTAGATGTTCTCCGCCCGGTCGTATCTCTGGCTGAAGAACGTGTGGTTGCCGTCGCTGGTGGTGCCGACGGAATCGGCCAGGACACCGGCGGGATTCAGTCCCCAGTCGGGCCGCGGGGAATTGCCGCTGAAGGCCGTCAGGGTGAAGTTGCGGTCGTCACTGGTGACCAGCTGGCCGGTGACGATGTCGATCCGCTGGACCGACATCTCGAACGGCAGGCCCGCGATGACCGTATCGGGCGCGACGATGGCGTACATCACGCCTTCGGGCACCACGGTCAGCGGGTCACTGAAAGATTCGCGGCCACGGTCGTCGCGCACGCGGACCACGATCTGTTCGCTGATGGCGTAGTTCTGGCCGCTGATGACCGCTTCGCCGCCCACCAGGGTGCCGGTTTCGATCCCCAGCGTGCCGTGGGCGCCGCTGCGGTCGGGCAGCAGGGCCGTCATTTCGAATGCTCCGCCGGCGTCGATCCGCTCGCCCGTCTCCGGATTCACCAGCCTGATGGTCAGGGTGAAGGTCGACGGGGGGCCCGCCGTCACTGTGGCCGGGTCCGGCAGGATGATCTCGTAAACGGCCTCGTTGACCGGTATGTCCACCCGGCCCGAGCTGACCGTTGCGTGCTCCGGGTCGGTGGCGAACACGGCCACCACGCCCGGGTTACCCAGGACCACTTCCACGTCGCGGCTGCCGTTGATGAACGGGACGCCCGCGTCGGCCGGGTCGACCAGGTCGAGCTGGCCGCCGGAGCTGCTCAGGGTGATGGCGCCGTCGACGACGTCGTCGGCCAGGTTCCAGAACTGGTCCACCGCGCGGACGGTCAGCACGAAGGGTGCTTCGGCCTGCTGGGTGAGGGGGGCGCCGTCCTTGCCGTCGCCCGAGAGGGCGCCGGGCTGCGGGGTCTCGCCCGGAGCCACCAGCTGGATGCGCTTGAAGCCGTCGGCCAATACCAGACAGGTGTTGCTGATCCCCGTGATGCCGGTGGTGTCGGCGACCTGGACGAAGATCTCCTCGGCCGTGCTGTAGGCCTGGTAGATGGTCTGCATGCCGCCGGCCAGGATGCCCTGGGCCACGCCCACGGCCCCGGTGCCGACCAGGCCGGTCTGGGCGCTCATGACCGTGATGTTGAACAACCGGTCCTGGGTCATGACCCGTTCGCCGGTGTTGCTGTCCAGCAGTTCGACCACCAGGGGGAAGGTCGACGGCGGACCGACCACCGCGGTGTCCGGGATGGATACCGCGAAGTAGAGGCCACCGCTGTCCATGGCGATGACATCGCTGAAGGCCTCGCGTCCGAAATCATCGGTCAGGCGGATGATGATGTCCTCGACGGTGCTGTAACTCTGGGCATTCAGGACCGCGACACCGCCCACCAGCTGGGTTTGATCGATGCCGAGCGTGCCGTTGGCGGCGCCCCGGTTGGGAAGCAGGGGGGTCATGAACACACGGTTCATGGCCGTGGGCACCACGTTGCCGGTAACCGGATCGATGAGCTTGATGGTGATCTGGAATCCCGGCACGGGGCCCGTCGAGGCGGCCGCCGGCACGGTGATCTCGTATTGGTAGGGCGGATCGACCGGGATATGGCTCGACTGCGAGGGTTTGGCCAGGTCGTTCTCGTCGTAGACCGTCACCGATACGGTGCCCTCGTCGGTCAGGTAGCCGTTGAAGGTCCGCCGTCCATTCACGAACGGCACGTAGTTTTCCTGGGGGTTGCCGGCGTCGCTGAAGCTGTTGTCGCTGGCGACCAGGCGCAGGGTCCCGGAATTGGTGGTGTCGGCCAGGTTCCAGTACTGGTCCACCGCCAGCACCGTCACGGGGAAAAGTTCGCCCGAGCGCTGCACATCGGGAGTGCCGCTCTTGCCCGACGCCTCGAAGGCCGGGATGCCCGCTTCGGTGATCTCGCCCGGCGCCACGATCTGCAGACGCTTGTAGCCGTCGGCCTGCATGGCGAAGACGGGGCTCGAACCGGAAAGCCCGGTCGTGTCGGTGACCGTCACGTAGATGTTCTCGGCGCGGGTGTAGGTCTGCTGGAAATTGATCACGCCGTGGTCGAGCCGCTGGTTGGTTGTCCCGACGGTGCCGAGACCCATCCCGCCCAGCGACGACATGATCGCGACGTCGAGCCGACGGTCGGCGTCGACGATGGTGTGGGTTTCCACGTCACGCAGGGCCACGCTCACCGGGAAGGCCGACGGGGGGCCGACCCGCGGCGGGATGGCCGTGTCGACGGTCACCACGTATTCCAGACCGTTGGGCAGCATGGTGATGGTCGAACTGTAACTGGAACGGCCGGCGGTGTCGGTCACCAGCAGGACGATGTCTTCGACGGTGTCGTACGCTTGCCCGCTGATCGTCACCGTGCCACCCGAGAGCTGGCCGCTGGTGATCAGCAGGGTGCTGCTGGCCGGCTCGAGGTTGCTGCGCAGGGCGCTCACGTTGAACCAGTTGTTGGCCGTGGGCATGGGGTCGCCGTTCTCGTCGACCAGGCTCACGTCGAAACTGAAGGTCTGGGGCGGGCCCACCAGGGCCGTCGCCGGTGTGGTGATGCGGTAGGTGGCGCCCCGCTGGACCTCGACGGTGACCTGCTGGCCGGTGACGTCGGTATTGTCCAGCGCGCTGCCGGCCAGGGTGACGAAGCCGGTCGAGGTCAGGAACAGCGGCATGTTGATTTCACCGGCAACGAGCTGCTGCCCGTTGTTGAGCGGATTCGTCGGCGTGATGGAGTTGTCGTTGCTGGCGATCCATACGTGTTCGCTGCTGTTGTTCACCTGGTTCCAGAACTGGTCGACCGCGCGGATACGCACATCGAACTCGAGGCTGGAGGTCTGCGGGACAGGGGAACCGATCTTGCCGTCCGGCTCGGGGCCGCCCGGCTGGGAGGCCTCGCCCGGCAGCAGGACCATGAGGCGGTCCAGGGTCGCCGGCGTCGCCTCGATGGTGCTCACGTCCTCGATGGCCGGCGTGATCAGGTCTGCACCGCGCAGGGCGTGTGCGGTGGCCGTCCGCAGGAACAGGTCGTAGTTGGCCCGCCCTTCGGGATCCAGGGGCGTGTCGTTGGGCGTGATCATCTGGAAATAGTTGTCACTGGTGAAGTGGATCTGCGGCTGCACCGGGACCTGGTTCCACCAGGCATCCGTGGCGATCACCGTGGCGACGATGGGATCGCCCGCGACCACCGGCAACGGCGTGCCGACCTTACCGGGCGCGATTCCCGGCGTGTGGGTTTCGCCCGGCAGCAGGACGATGAGGTCGGCGTAGTCCTGCGCCTCGGCGAACACGACGAAGGTGTTGCTGCTGTCGGTGTTGGCATAGGTGTCTTCACGCACGTAGAGGCGAATGTCGGTGCCGGTGCGGGTGATCTGGATGGGGCCGCGCCAGCTGCCCTGGTAGGTGCCGCTGCCCAGGCCGTCGCCCAGGTCGATGGAAACGGGGTTCAGGATGCCCGAGCCGTGGTTCACGTACAGCGTCACGTTCTCGGCATAGTCGTTCACGTGGTTGCCGAACACGTCACGCGCCACCACCGTGACGTTGGGCAGCAGCGAGCCGGCCCGGAAGTCCGGGATGTCCGTCAGGACGTCGTTCGGGGTGGGGTTGGTGCGGTTGTTGATACCGATGTCGAAGTAGTCGATGACGCCGGCCTTGACCGGGATCGAGGCGAAGGCGGCCACGGCGCTGCCGTTGTCGTCGACCCGCACGGTCTGGTGGTTGGGGTCGGCCAGGGTGATCAAGGTAACCTGGAAGTCCCCGGCGTTGTCCGCGATGGACTGGGGGTTGGCCGGCAGCACGGCCGCACCGTCGCTGCTGGAAAAGTCCATGTTCACCGGCAGGGCGGAGTCCAGGTCGCTGACCGGATTCCAGTAGGCGTCGGTCGCGAAGACCCGCACGTCGAACGGCACACCGGCATCCTGCACCGAGGCCTGGCCGATCTTGCCGTCATCCTCGATGGTATCGAAGATTCCCGGGTCGAGCGTTTCGCCCGGGGCCTCGACGACCATGCGGGCGTAGGAGTCCGGAGACACCTGGACGGCACTGGAGTTGTTGGGGTCGATCCCGCTCGACACGGCCTGCAGGTACTGGGTCTGGTCGGCCGAACGCAGGACGACGCGGGCGCTGGTGGAGTTGGTGATGGTCATCACGTTGCCGGGGTGGTCCGGCATCTCGAACCAGCCCGAAGGGCAGCTGAAGGTCACGTTGCGGCTGCCGGGCGCCAGGTTGTTGTAACGGTCGACGGGGCGGATTTCCATGTCGGCGATCACGTCGCCGGCGGTCACCGCATTGGGTGTGCCCTGATTGCCGCTGAAGTTCTCGTCATTCAGGCCGTTGACCCAGGTCTCGCCGGGGAACGACATGAGAATCTTTTCGCAGGGACCGGCGTTGACCTGGAAGGCCGGCGAGGTCCCCACGACTCCGGCATCGACCACGAGGTAGGCGCTGAACCCGCGCTTGGTGACCTGCACCAGGGCGTCTAGGCGCCCGTCCACGAAGTTCGAACTGTTGGTCAGGATATAGTCGGCGCTCTCGTCGGCCGCGCCGATCCTGACGCGCAGACTCACCGCACCGTTCAGGGGGAAGATGTTGTTGGCCGCGTCACGGGCGATGATCCGGATGTTGAAGGGAATCGTCGTCACCTGGGGGTCCGAGGGGTTCCAGACACCCGTGTCGAACTCGAAGTGGTCCAGGCCCTGGGGGTTGATGATCACGTCGCTGCGGCTGGTCCCGTTGACCGCGCCGCTGGCGGTCACCGTCACCCGGGTCGTGCCCGAGCGGATGAGGGTCGCGTTCAGAGACGACTCGGGGTTGCCACCCATGCCGCCGCCGGCCGGAAGGACAACCGTGCCATTGGGATCGTCACTGGCCCAGCTGAGGGACGGCAGGCCGTTGCCCTCGATCGGGTTCCAGTGCAGGTCGGTGGCGTAGACGGCGATGCCGCCGAAGCTCTGACCGGAAGACTGGGCGCTGGGTTCGCCCGACTTGCCGGGGCTCACGCCGGGAGTCAGTGACTCGCCGGGCAATAACAGCACGACGCCGTCAAGAGGACCGGGGCGCAGGGGCGTGACGGTGGCCACACCCTGGGCCGCTGTCGCCTGTCCCGGATAGACTACGGAGTTCGTGGCCGTCAGTACGTTCTCACGGGTGATCGGGTCGGTGCCCCAGAAGGTGACCGGTACCGTGGCCACACCCAGATTGAAGGTCCCGCCGCTGAGCATGGCCGTCGGTCCGGACGGGAAATGTCCCACCAGAGCCGTGAAGGTCAGGTCGTCGCGGAAGTTCAGAACCGCCACGCCGTTCAGGTCGCGGGCGGTGACGGTCACGTTGATGGCCTGGTCGACGAACTTGTCGCCGCTGGGAATCCCCAGATCGAAATGATGCACGTAGTTGTAGCAGTTGATGGCGACGTCCGCGGCGGGCACCGAGCCGTCGTCGGCGTCGATCACGCGCAGGCGCACGGGTTGGCCGTCAGCCAGGAAGCGCACGTTGTCGAACTGGAATTCGCCTCCCGAGAGGTATCGGGACGAAGGCAGCACCGCCGCCACGTCGGGCGATATGAGCTGGGCGTGGATGAAGTCGGCGTTCACGTCAGTGGAACCATCGGCGTTCACCGCGCGCACGTTGACGCTGAAATCCGTTTCCACGGTCACCGCGGGCCTGCCGGCCACCACGTGCGGGTTCACCACCGTGATTTCCAGATAATCGAACGCCAGGGCGTTGTTGGCCGCGCCAACGGTCACCAGCAGCATGATCGCCAGGGAAATTCCTGAAATTTGCTTCATACGATTCATCACCAGCCACTACCTCGTTTGAGGGCTTATGCCATCTTTCCGCAGCTGGTCCGTGCAACATGCCATAAGGCATGGTCGCAAATGGCCCATTCGGACCGATTCAGCCGCGTCCTGTCGGTTCAGGACAGGGGACCGCAAAGGTCGTGCCATGGCTAAACCTATCCCGTGATTGCCGAAGGAAGCCGAAAGGGGCGGATAAGGGGGGATGGTAGAATCAGGACAATTCGAGGGGTGAAGATGTCGCCACGGAACGAACGTGGCCGGGGATATACCCCGTCAACCCATCCGCAACAGCCGGCGGGCCTGACCTCTGAGTTGGTAGGGTAAGCTTCGCCGTCGCCGCAGGAGTTTTTCCAGTTCCGGCAGGGCTTCCCGCGCGGCTTCATACCCGCGGGCACGGCACTCGTCGCCCGCGGTGAAATCGGCCCAGTGGTACTGGGTCACGCGGGGGCGGATGACAAAATCGGCCGAGGCGCAGACGAACCGGTTCAGGCGCTGCCGCGCGATGGTGTTGCTGCGCAGGATCATGTCCAGGCCGGAACTGAAATCGGTCTCTTCGAACGCCGGGATGTCGACGGCGACCACGAAGTTGGCGCCCAGGTCGCGGCAGGCTTCGACCGGCACCCGGAACGGACCGCCGCCGTCGCAGATCATCATGCCGTCGCGCATGACCGGCGGGAACACGGAGGGAATGGCGCTGCTGGCATAGAGGCCGTCGACCAGGGGGCCGGAGTCGAACACGACCTTGTTGCCCGATTTCAGGTCCAGGGCGACGGCGGCCATCGGGATGACCAGCTCCTCGAATCCCACCGGTCCAAAAAGTTCGGCCAAGGGGCCGCGCAGCTTGGATTCGCCCTGCATCCACGGCTGGGTCACCGTCTTGACGGCGATCATCTTGCGCTGCATGTAGTCGAAGATCCCCGCCACGCGGCTCTGGGGATCGCGGGCTTCGGTCTCGTCCCGGGGGACGAAAGGAGCCCAGTAGTTCGCGAAGTCCTCGTTCTTCACGTAGGCTTCCAGACGCCGCCAGACCTTGGCCGGGTCGGGATCCTGGGCGTACAGGCCGCCCACGATGGACCCCATGCTCGTGCCGGCGACGAACTGGGGCCTGATGCCGGCCTCCTCGAGGGCCTGCAGGACCCCGGCGTGGGCCAGTCCGCGGGCTCCGCCGCTGCCGAGGGCCAATCCGATCCGGGTCTTGGTGAACATGGCGACAGGCTCCTTGTCAGCAGGTGGAATATGTCATGCGGGAACCATACCAAACGGTCTTCATGGGGGCCAACGAGTCTTTGACGGGGCCGTCCCCAGTGATTAGCGTTTCCATGTCCGGTGCAGCCCGTTTCCCGATCTCCCGGGGCCGGTGTGCCGACCGGAGCCATTGACCAAGGATGAAACCTCCATGAATGATAAGGTTCCTCAGCCGGAATCCCCTTTCCTCGTCGAACGCTTTCTGCGCGAAGCCAGGCGCGGCATGGAGAATCCGGAAATCGCCTCGGAAGAGGAATTCCGGCAGAACATGAGCAGCCTGCTGGACGAGGGCCTGCGCGACAAGCGCCTGGCTTCCCTCGCGGACGACCCGCTCGAGCTGGCCCAGGAACTGGCCTTCGAGGCGTACGAAGCCGGCGACGAAGAGGAAGCCCTGGTCCTGGCCGACAAGGCCCTGGCCCTGGACCCGGAATGCGTCGACGCGCTGACCATCCGGGCCTTCGTCGCCAGCGAGGACGCCGGCGAGCTCATCGCGGCCCTGGAACACGCGGCGACTTGCGGGGAAACCCGTCTGGGTGAGGAATTTTTCGCCGAGTTCATGGGCGACTTCTGGCCCATGGTCGAAGCGCGGCCCTACCTGCGCACCATCAAGCAGCTGGCGGAGGTCCTGTGGAACGTGGGGCGCCGCTTCGACGCCATCGCCCACTACGAGAACCTGCTGGATCTCGACCCCTCCGACCACATGGGCAACAGCACCCTGCTGCTGGGATACTATCTGGACATGGGTGAGGTGCAGCGGGCATGGGACCTGCTGGAGGAATACGACGACGAAATCGGGGCGATCTACTGCTGGGCCTGGGTGCTGCTGTTCCTCATGACCGGGGACGAGGAGGGGGCCGGCGACGCGCTCGACCACGCCATCGACCAGAACCCCTACGTAGCCCCGTGGCTGCTGGGCATGGCCGATGAGTCCCCGGACGATCTGCCGGCCTACGTCGTCCCCGGCAGCGAGGATGAGGCGCGGCTCTGCACGCAGATCCTGGGCGAAGCCTGGGAACGGTCCGGCGAAGCGCAGTGGTGGCTGTACAACGTCCTGTTGGACATGGGCCTGATCGAGGTCGAGGAGCCCTCCGCGGGTGAGGGCGAGCCCCGCCCGCTCAATTGAACGGGCCGATTCAGACAGGCGAATCCGGGGCGGCGTTTCGGCCGCCCCTTTTTTTTGGTATAATCAGATGAACCGCGGCCCTGGACCCTCAATTCAACCCGGAAGTCGATCATGGTCTCCAAAACCGCCCTCAAGATGCTCCTGTGCCTCGGCCTCGCCCTGACAGCCGTCCTGGCGATCACTTCCCGCCCGCAGGAAACGCCCGCTGTGGTCTCCCCGCGGCTGACCGCCGCCATGTCCGGCGACGGCCCCTGGAACGTCTGGGTGTTCTTCGGCGACAAGGGACTCGAGGGCCAGGAACTCGCCGCCGCCCTGGAAGAAGCGGCCGCTGAACTGAACGACCGCAGCGCCCGCCGGCGGGCGAAGGTCTTTCCCGCCGGGAGTCTTCCGGTGGACGCGGCCGATCTGCCGGTGGATCCTTCCTACTTGGCCCGGGCGCGCGCCACCGGGGCGGTGCCTCGTCAGGAAAGCCGCTGGTTGAATGCCGCCAGTTTCACCGCCACCGCCGCCCAGGTGGAACGCCTGGCGGCGCTGGACTGCGTCGCGCGGATCGACCTGGTCAACCGCTTCACGCGGGCGGCCGTGCCCACGCCGGTCGATCGCCCGGCCCCGGCTCCGGTACCGGGATTGAAAGCCGCAACGACCATCGACTACGGCCCCAACCTGGCGGCCATGCAGCAGGCCAACGTGGTGCCGCTGCACGAAATCGGCCTGACGGGCGCCGGCGTGCTGGTCGGCATGCTGGACACCGGCTT
>Ga0316201_10003194_pt1 | contig 12003 bp, 7 predicted proteins | sample CS6wburrow_MG_FD_204516 | JGI IMG/M metagenome (GOLD analysis project Ga0316201, IMG submission 204516) | Coastal sediment microbial communities from Delaware Bay, Delaware, United States - CS-6 worm burrow | ecosystem: Environmental > Aquatic > Marine > Coastal > Sediment | place: USA: Delaware... | reverse complement strand
CGTGGGCGTGGGCGTGTCGGTGGGCGTCGGCGTCGGCGTCGCGGTCGGCGGCAGAACGTCGATGTTGGTCCACGGGAAGATCTCTCGCCCCAGCTCTCCGTCCGTCGACCGCCAGGTGACCGAGCTCTCCGCGTCGATGACCCAGGTGCCGGGCTCGAGCGGCTCGACGTCGTAGTCGAGGGTGAACATGCGGGTGACCGTGATCAGGTCACTGACCCGCAGGCCGGCCGTCTGCGAGAAGGCGGAGGTGTCCCAATGCCACTGCGTATGGGTCAGCGGCATGGAAGGCTTGACGCCCCACCACTCGAGGCTGCGTCCGATCTCGACCGAGGCCGGCGGATAGTGTGCGCCCGGCCAGAGCTCCATGTTGTCCTCGACCGTATCCCGCACGATCAGCTCATCGATCTCGTTGGGCACGCTGTAGGCCAGCTCGTCCTCGTAGAGATCCATGAACTGGGCGTACTCGCGTTGGGTGAAGTGATAGCGCTGCTCGGTCGCAAGCTGCCGTAGGCGTCGCTCCCAGCCGCCGCGACCGAAGAAGACGGTGACGACCTTGACCTCTTCGTCGTTGATGCGGGCCTTGCGCAAATCGCGCGAGCAGATGGCACCATCGGAGAGCAGCACCAATACCTTCTGGCGGGCCATGCCCGGCGGGAAGAGGTTCACCTGATATTGCAGCTCGCGCTCCGCGCGATCCATGGCCAGGTCGACCCGGGTGTAGCCTCCGCCGCGGAAGTTGGTGCGGCCTAGGTTGTTGTAACCCTGGTTTCCGCCTTGGAGCTTGGCAAGCGTGCGGCCCTTGTCGTTGAAGGCCAGCATGCCGACACGGAGCAGGTTGTTGTCGAGATCCTCACGAATGCGGTCTTCCTTGCGCAGGTCGCTCAGCCACTTCTTGACCTCGCGCAGCAGATCGTCGGCGCCGGCCGGCTCGCCGGACTCCTGGGGGTCGCCGTTGCCGGGACCGCCGATCGCCGGCGTTCTGGTCGGCGGGGGGCCGGGATCGGGCGGATCCGGCGGAACGGGGTCGCCAGGCGTGCCCTTGGGCGGCGGCTCCACCTGAGCCGGTGGCGTCCGGATGTCGCCGCCCGGATTGACCGCGGAGTTGACGTCGCAACCGGGCGGTTCGTTGCCGGGGCCTCCCACGTCGCCGGGCCCGGGGTCGCCGGGCTCACCGGGATTGCCCGGCGGTTCCTTGGTCGGCGGGTCCGGATCGGGCGGCGCCGGGGTTCCGGGCGGTGGCTCCGTTGACTTCGGCGTTGGGTCCGGAGCGCCAATGTCACCCGGGTTGTTTCGCCCACGGGTCATGGAATTCGACTCGTCGACGACAAAGACCATGTCGACGGGAACCCGCTCCGCCTGACAGGTGTGGGACATCACCATCGTGACCCGCGCCGTGTCGCCGAGCGGGATCTCTTCGGGGTCGACGGACTTGCGAAGCTCCAGGGTGCAGCTACCTGCAGCGCTTTCGTCGGCGGCCGGATTGGGATCGGGATCGGGATCGTCTTGTGCCGTGGCGATCGTACGCAGTGCCACGGGGGCAAGGACCAGCAGCAGTACGAAGGGCAGGAGGCCCGTAAGGAGAATAGGCAGTCGGCGCATAGAAATGCTCCTCAGACTCGCAAGGGGGGTGCTACGGGTCCGATGGGCGTGCAGCGCTCCAAGCGTGGACGCTGTTCGGACATGCCAAGATGAACGACGTAGCGACGCTGTCGTTCGATTCGCTTCCGGGGAAACCGCGCGCATCGACCAGCGAAGTCGCACGCATGTGAGTAAACGATCGTGGAGCAGCTTTTGTGACAGCGGCCAGCCAATCTCGCGCGTCCAGGACTCCACTGGTGGTTGCTATGCAGGGCGCAACCGGGACCTCCGCTTCCAGCGAAGGGACCGGGGGCCATGACGCCCCCGGTCCCGATTCCATCGCGCGATTCGCCAAGCATCGCTACCGAGCCATGACTAAGGCCCTGGTCGGATGCCTAGGGCGCGGTGCGTCCGCGCTCCGGGGGCCACGGGTTGCTCCAATCGTGGCGGCCCTTCGGGCAGCGGAAGACGTCGGCGATCTCCTCGTAGATCTCGGCCAGCTCGTCGGCCCGCGGCGCGACGAAGGCGCGCCCGTCCGGCGTGGCACATTGCTCGAGCAGCCACGGGTAGACCAGCTCCGTGATGTCATTGGTCTCTTCGGGCGTCTTGCCGAAGCCCACGGTGTAGATCCGGATCTCGGTGGCCGCGGCCGCTGTGGCGGCGTCGATCACCGTCTCCTCCATCCGGTTCGTGTCCGGATGCAGCGGCACGCGGTTGGGCAGACCGTCGGTGAGCATGATCATCACCGCCGTGTTGCCCGGCTTGCGCATGCTCGGATCCAGCGCCACCGCACCCATCTCGAAGGCCTTGTCGATGCGCGTACCCTGCTGCTGGTACTGCGTCAGCGAGTCCAGCGCCTCGATCACGTCGTCGCGGTCGTTGGTCAGCGACTGGGCGATGCCCGCCTCGTCGTTGAACCACACCACGCCGGCCTGATCGTGCTGGCCCTTGTCGTTGGGGCTGAAGTCCAGCCGCTCCACGAAGGCCTTGGCCGACTCGACCACCGCCACCTTCTTCTCGACGCCGTCGGGCGTCGTCCGGTCCATCGAGGTCGACATGTCGATCACGAAGACCACGTCGATCAGCTTCTCATCGATGTAGCAGGCCTCGGTGACCATGATCGGCAAGTAGATCGGCGGCGGCGTCGGCGTCGGCGTGTTGGTCGGGGTGGGCGTGTTGGTCGGCGTCGGGCCCGGCGTCGGTGTGTTGGTCGGGGTGGGCGGCGGCGGCGGCGACGTGGCGGTCGAGAGCGGCCGCGGGTTGAGCACCAGCACGTAGGGATCGCGGAACTCGAAGGTGCCCTTGCGGCTCTTGTTGTCGGTGAACTCGCCGAAGGCGCCGTTGTTGGTCGGCCAGTGACCGACTTCCTGCGGCTTGACCTTGAAGCTGAAGGTGATGCCCTCGCGCGGCACGAAGCTGGTGCGCCACTCGAGCTGGTCGTTGTTGGGGCCGGTCGAGTTGGGCGCGGGCTCGGCGCTGCCTTCCACGAGCACCATGTTCGGCGGCAGGTTGTCGACCACCTTGAGGCTCTTGAGCAGGATGTTCTGGATCTGGCGACGGATCTGCTCGAAGACGTTGGCCAGCTGGCTGGCGGAACGTGCCTCGAAGAAGTAGCGCGGGCTGGTGGCGACCTGGCGCATGCACTGCGCGTCGCAGCTGGTGCCCACGCAGACCGTGATCAGCAGGATGCCCTGCGACTTCACGCGCCCGGCGGCCGCCTGCACGTTGCCGCAGCCGTTGTTGTCCTCACCGTCGGAGAGCACGACCATGATCTCGCGGATCGAGTCTGGGTCGTCAAAGCCCGTGCGGCCCTTCTGGAGCACGCGCATGCCGGCGTTGATTCCCTCACCGATGTTGGTGCCGCCCGCGGCGCCCACGCGACCGACACAGCCGTTGGCCTGGCCGGAGCGGTTGGTGAGCTGGCACAGGATCTTGGCCGCCGAGTTGAACTGGACGACGCCGACCTGCGTGGCCGGGTTGTCCTTCATGTTCAATCGGTCGATGAGCTGGCGCGCGGCCTTCTTCATCTCGCGGTTGGGCTCGCCGGCCATCGAGCCGGAGCCATCGAGCACCAACACGATGTGCAGCGGGAACTGCTCGCCGGCACATAGGGCGGTCACGGTCAACGTGATGTCGACCGTCTCGCCCAAGAGGATGACCTTGGGGGAGGCGTCCTTGCGGTTGACCGCAACACAGGAGGACTCGCCGCGGCCCTGAGCCGCCGGCGCCTCGGCCGGCGCGGCCGACACGGTCGACTGCGCCACCGCAGCCAAGGACAGACCCAACACGGCCACCGCCGCCAGGGCAACAAAAAGTGATCGGAACCGGCGCATGCACATCTCCTTGGCACTCCGGGACCATACCGACGGGGCGCGAGCCGAGGGAGCGCCGTCGGTAAGTCCAAGATGCGGAAGTCAATTCGACCGCTCGGCAGGTTAACCCTGCGCTCAGGCGGCGCTCTGGCCAGTATAGTGGAGCGGCCCGTGGCCTGTCAAAGCGGTCTCCTTCCGTGCGTTGACGCTAACATTGGTCACGTGCCCGGCGTTTCTAACGTCGTAGGCAACGTCCGTTGCGTCATAACAAACGCTGTCCCGCCCCAGGAGGCGATGTATGTCCAAGCACACGGTCCCATCCAGTGAGCGCTCTCGCTGGGGGCATGCATCGCTCCTCCTCGTGCTGACCTGGCTGGTCACTGGCAGCGGGCTGCTTCCCCCCGGTGAGGCTCGAGCGGCCGGCACCGCGCAAAGCGAACGCAGCTGTGCGGTCGTGACCGACACCGTGGTGACGCCGGCTCGCATTCGACTTGGGGAGACGGCGCAGGTTCGCCTGACGCTGACCCCTGACTGCCCTGAGGCCGAGTTCCGCTCCGCGGACATCGTGCTGGCGATCGACCAGAGCTTGTCGATGCTGACCAACGGCAAGCTCACGGCGGCCAAGGTCGCCGCACGCGACTTCGTCGACAGCACGGACCTGAGCCTGCAGCGCATCGCCGTGGTCGGCTTCTACGGCAGCGCACAGATGCAGATCGGCTTGAGCGATCAGCGTGAGGACATCTTCGACGCGATCGACGCCATCGACATCCGCTCCGGGACCAACATGCAGGAGGCCATCGACGTCGCGCAGGCCGAGATCGAGGCCAACGGCCGCCCCGATGCGAAGCCGGTGATCGTGCTCATCAGCGACGGCTCGCCCAATCAGCCGCCGCAGGATCCCGAGGCCGCGGCGCTGCGCAGCGCCAATGCCGCCAAGCTATCCGGCACGGATATCTATGCCATCGGCTTGGGCAGCGGCGCGGCGGAAAACCTGTTGCGTCAGGTCGCCAGCGCCCCTGAGAACTACTTCTTCGCGCCAGGCAACGAAGAGCTGGCAGCCATCTACGAGTCCATCGCCTTGGTGGTCGGCGCCACGACCGTGCGGGATTTGGTCGTGCGCGACGTGTTGAATCCGGATAGCCCCTATGTCGATGCCTCGGCCGCGCCCGCGCCGGCGGAGTCGGGCGCCCAGATGCGTTGGAATCACCCAGTGGTGCCAGCCGCGGGTTTGAGCTGGACCTTCCAGATCAAGCCGTCCCGCACGGGCACCTACCTCCACGCCAACGCGATCACGGCAGAGTTCAGGGATGTCGACGGCAGCACGCGCAGCGAGCCCTTCCCGAACCCGCCCATCACCGTGCTCGACCCGGTCAGTCGCAGCTGCTCGGCGCGCGAGATGTGGACGGTGCTCGTGCACAGCTTCCCCGACCCCACGGGCAAGGGGCCGACCGGGCGGGGCTGCAACCTGCGCTTCGACAACTCGGACTGGATGACCGGAACGGCCTTCCGGATCCCGACGCTGACCTATCGCCTCACGGACGCGACGGGCGACCTGCAGCTCTTCGAGGGACAGGCCAACCAAGGTCCGGGTCGGGTGGACCAGTGGCTCTACATTCGTACCTGCGAGCCGCCGCCCTATACCTTGAGGTTGGTCACCAGCGAGCTCGACGGCTACGACCTGTGCCCCAACGGTCCCCTCGAGCGTCAGATCACGCTGCGCGACTTCCGTCCGCGCAACTACCGCAACACCCTGGAGTCCTTCGGCTTCGTGCGCTAAGAGGTCCGACGGGCTCGAGTGAGGCGGGCGACGACCTGCCCGGCCGCTGAGCAGTCCCAGGCCGGTAGAGATACGAGCGCAGCGCAAGGCGGTCCGGGGACGGGCCGCCTTGCGCCATGTTCCTCGTTCTACTCGTCGTCGAGGTTGAGCACCGCGAGAAAAGCTTCCTGCGGGATGTCGACGTTGCCCAGGCGTTTCATGCGCTTCTTGCCCGCCTTCTGTTTCTCGAGCAGCTTGCGCTTGCGGCTGACGTCGCCACCGTAACACTTGGAGAGCACGTCCTTGCGCAGCGCGGCGACCGTCTGCCGCGCCACGATGCGGTTGCCGATGGCCGCCTGCAAAGGCACCTTGAACATCTGCCTCGGGATCACCTTCTTGAGCCTTCGCGTCAACGCGTCGCCGATGCGATAGGCCTTGGCTTCGTGCACGATCAAGGATAGGGCGTCGACCGGGCTGTCGTTGACCAGCACGTCGAGCTTGACCAGATCGCCGGGACGATATCCCTTGATGTGATAGTCCATCGAGGCGTAGCCGCGCGTGCGACTCTTGAGCTGATCGTAGAACTCCGTGATCAGCTCGCCGAGCGGGATGTGGTAGAGGAGCATCACACGCCCGGGATTGGGGAACTCCATCTTCTCGAACTCGCCGCGCCGATCGGTGACCAGCTCCATGATCGGGCCGATGTACTCGTCTGGCGCCCAGACGGTGAGCTCCATCCACGGCTCGTGGATCTCGTCGATGACCGACGGATCGGGAAGATGTGCCGGATTGTCCACACGGATGATCTCGCCGTCCGTACGTAGAACCTCGTAGATGACCGAGGGGGCGGTGGTCAGCAGATCGAGGTCGTACTCTCGCTCCAGCCTCTCCTGGACGATCTCCATGTGGAACAGGCCGAGGAAGCCGCATCGGAAGCCCGGGCCGAGGGCCACGGAGCTATCCGGTTCGATATCCAGCGCCGCGTCGTTGAGCCGCAGCTTGTCCAACGCATCGCGGAGCTCTTCATAATCCTCGCTGAGCACCGGATAGACGCCGGCGTAGACCATGGGCTTGGCCGGCTCGTAGCCGTGCAAGGCTTCGGTCGCGCCGCCTTCACCCGTGGTGATGGTGTCGCCGACCTGGACATCGCGCACGGACTTGAGCGCCGTGGCCACGTAGCCCACCTGACCGCGCGACAAGGTGGCCACCGGCGCCATCTCGGGCCGGAACACGCCGAGCTCGATGGGCTCGAACTCGCGCTTGCCGGCCATCAGGCGCATGGCGCCCTGGGCGCGTCCCTCGAGCAGGCCGTCGATGACGCGGACGTAGGCGATCACACCTTTGTACGCATCGTAGTGGCTGTCGAAGACCAGTGCGCGGGCAGGCGCGTCGTCGACACCGCCCGGCGGAGGCACGCGTGCCACGACCGCTTCCAGCACGGCCGCAACGTTGGTGCCGGCCTTGGCCGACACGCAGATGACCTCCTCTGGATCGACGCCGAGCAGCTCCGAGATGGACTCCGTCACGGCTTCCGGGTCGGCGGCCGGCAGGTCGATCTTGTTGATGACGGGGATGATCTCGAGGTCGTGGTCGAGGGCCAGGTAGAGGTTGGCCAGCGTCTGCGCTTCGATGCCTTGGGTGGCGTCGACCACCAGCACGGCGCCCTCGCAAGCAGCCAAGGCGCGGCTGACCTCGTAGGTGAAGTCGACATGACCGGGTGTGTCGATGAGGTTGAGCTCGTAGCGTTGGCCGTCGGCGGCGGGATAGTCCAAGCGCACCGCGCTGGCCTTGATCGTCACACCACGCTCTCGCTCGAGGTCCATCGAGTCGAGCGCTTGATTGCGCATCTTGCGGGCCTCGATCGTGGCCGTGAGCTCCAGGAGCCGGTCGGCCAAGGTGCTCTTGCCGTGATCGATATGGGCGATGATGCAGAAGTTGCGAATGCTCGCGGCGGACATGGACGATCGGCCTCCAGGGCCGTGATAGGCTGATCGGGCTATACTAGAAACGCCCGACCGACGACCGCCGGGCCGGGCGTGCAACCGGGCCATGATAGCACAGCGCGCTTCGTCCTCTCGCCCGGCGATGCGGGGACCGGGTTGGGCGTCGGGCCCGGCGAGGTGCGGGTTTGGAGCTAGCGGCAGCCGGCTTGGATGCCGCGACGTTCCTCCGCGTGGGCAGAGCGATCGATCCACCACCAATAGGAGAGGAACATGACAGAAGAGAACGTGGACATGCAGGCGGACGAGACCCAGGACCCGGCGGAAACACCGTCGGTCGAGGCGACCGAGGAGGCGGCCATCACCGGCGAGCTTCGCCGGATGGGCGAGCGCTTGGCCTCGGCGATCCGCGCGGCCACCGGCACGCCCGAGGCGGAAGCCTTGCGCGGTGAGGTCGGCGACGGACTGCGCAAGCTGCGCACCGAGCTCGACGGCGTGTTGCGACGTGGCAAGGAGTCCTCGCTCGCCCCGGAGCCCGATGCGGCCGCGGAGCCGGCGACGGACACGAGCCCCGACGAGGCGGCTGAGCCCGAGGCCGATCGCGGTGCTGCCGCACCACGTGCGGCGCGCGTCCAGCTAACCGTGCGTAACGAGATCGCCAACGCCCTTCGTTCGCTCAACGGCGCCTTGGACCGCCTCGCGGGATCCATCGCGGCCGGCGACGAGGAAGCCTCGGACGAGAACGTCACCTAAGTGATGAGGTACTAATCCTTGACCGACAACGATGCTCAGCGGCGAGAGCGCGCCCCGCGCCGTGGCGTGCGGGGCGCGAATCGCAGTTGAGCGCCTTCGAGACGTCGTTCGGCCAGTCCTCGTTCGGCGAGCCAGTCCAGTCTTGCCACGACCAGGCCGAGCACGAGGGCCAGGCGGTTGGCCTTCAGGGGCAGGCCGGTCGCTTCGGCGACCTCCCACACGGTGCTCGCGCCGCCTCGCAGCGCTTCCCTCGTCTGACGCACGCCGTCGCGCGCCTCGGCCAGGCGGCGGGCCAGCTGCACGCGGTGCGCCCTGAGCGGCGTGCCGTGCCCTGGCCAAACCCGCGTCACGTCGAGCCGACCGATGCGTCGCCACGAGGCGATCAGCGCGGCCAAGGTGTCGGGACGGCCGCCATCGGAACGGCGTGGCTCGAGCAATAGCGGCGTCGGCAGATGGCGGAACAGGAGATCGCCGGAGAGCAGGTCGCCGGTCCTTGGGTCGAAAAGGCACAGATGGTCGCGCGAGTGGCCCGGCGTATGAAGGATCCGCCACCGTCGTCCACCCAGGCGCGGGCTTTGTCCGTCGACCAACGGCGTGCACACGTCGGCGCGCAGACTCGCGCCCAGGGCCGCCATGGGCAGGGCGCCGTCGGCGTAGGCTTCGCGCAGCTCGGCGGGCACCGCGCTTGCCTTTGCCGCCACGTCGACCAGATCCAACCTGGACCTCCATGTCGCCGGCCAGTCTTCAAGTGCGTGGATCGCCTGCCCATGCGCGAGCACCCGTGCGCCGCTTTGGGCTTGCAGTCGCGGTGCCAACCCAGAGTGGTCGACATGCGCGTGCGTGATCACGATTCTCTCCAGATCCGCGATGCCAAAGCCTGCGCCGGTGAGGCCGTCGCGCACCGCCGCATAGGCTTCGCGGGTGTCTGGTCCGCAGTCGACCAGGGTCAATGGAGCGCCGGGAAGCAACCAGGCATTGACGGGCCCAACCTGCAAAGGGGTGGGAATGCTCAGCCGGACCGGAGGCGCCGCGTGGGCGTCGGACGATCCGGTGCCAGCGCCGGAGCCTGCCGCGGCGGGCCTGGCGGCTTCGGCTGCGCTCAGGTTGCCTCGCTCCCGGCGGAATGCTCTTCGTCGAGTCCTTTGATGAGCAAGCGCCACGTGCCCTTTTGGGTCACCTCATCGCGTTGGTTGAGCAGACGGACGTCGAAGGTGACGATGCCGCCGCCCATGCGTGGGGCGCTGCGCAGCTCGGCGACCTCCATGCGGGCATGGATCGTGTCGCCGATGACGACGGGCCGCCGGAACTTCCACTCCAAGTCCAGGAAAGCCAGCGCCGTGCCCTCGATCCAGCCGAGGCGCCACGTCAGCCCGGAAGCGACCGAGAGGCCGAGCAAGCCGTGCGCGATGCGTTGGCCATATCGCGAAGCGCCGGCAAATACGGCGTCGGTGTGCAAAGGATTGTAATCGCCGCTGTAGGCGGCAAAATTGGTGATGTCGGCTTCGGTGATGGTGCGCGCGGGGCTGCGCGCCACCTCCCCGATTTGGAACTCCTCGAAGCAGCGGCCCTGCATCGCACGCTCCTGCGTCGTGGTTGGCACTGTCGAAGCGCAGGCTTCAAGCTGCGGCCTGCGCGGCGCGCGATTGTACCGGTAGCCGCCCCGGGACGGTAGTCGTCGAAGGCTGCGCGGCAGGCGCCGGCGTGCCTCCGGTCGATCGTCCCGCTTCGGCCAGCTCCCTGAGGTCTGATGAGAACTCATCCCCCCTTGCACGAGACCCTGTGCGGACAGGAACAGGCGGCCAACCGGGACCATCCTGGCAGGCATGAGCCTAGCGTCGTTGCCATGAACCGTCTTCGACTCACCTTCCCTGGGTGGTTCGCGGCGGCTGTCCTGTGCGCGCTGGCCTCTGGCTGTCTGCTCCGCGGCCCGAGCAAGCCCTCGGAAGACCAGCGCGTCGCGGCGACTCGGCGCCCTCTGGCGGCGCTCCCCCGAACGGCGGCCGAGCGCGATCTTCCCGCGCGCCGCGCCGATGCAGCCGCGGGCGCCACGAGCTTCGCCGCGCATTGCCAGCGCTGTCACGGCGTCCAAGGCGCAGGCGACGGGCCGCTGGCCGCGGCCCTGGACCCCGCGCAGCCGGACTGGACCGACCCGGCGAACATGGCCGACGAGACTCCCGCGTGGTTCTTCCGCGCGGTGAGCCGCGGGGTGCTCGGCGGAGGCATGCAGCGCTTCGACACCGTGCTCGACGAGCAGGAGCGATGGGACGTGGCTTACTTCGCCTGGAGTCGTGCCGTCTCCCCGGTGCAGTGGCAGAGGGGCCAGGCGCTGTATGAGCAGCGTTGCCAGGGCTGCCACGGCCCTCAGGGTGACGGGCTCGCCGAGGCGCGGCTCGACGACCCGCGAGGCGTCCTGCGTTCGCGTGAAGACTATGCCGAGGCGATGCGTGCGCTGCACGGTGATTTGCTGGAGGATGTGGGCGCCGAGGACACGGCGGCGTTGGTCGAGCACCTGTTCACCTTCCTCTACCAGCCGCAAGCGCCTTAGGAGTCGCAAGAGCGGTGTGAATGGCCGCGGGCGCTCGCGGCGAGGGGGCCGCACCCCTCCGCCAGCTCGCGCCGAGCCGGCCCTACGCCGTTTCCCCCGACAGCGAAGCTCGGCTCGATGGTTTATGCTTGTCGAATGCCAATCCTCCGCCGACGCATCTCTCGGATCCCCGTCGCCGCGCTGCGCGCTGCGGCCGCGGCCACGGCTCTCGCCCTGAGCCTGATGCTGGCCGCGCCTTCAGCTCGGAGCCGCGCTCTACCACCCTTTGCCACGATGCAGCAAGGCCAGGCCACCGCAGTGCCGGCGACGAGCCCCTGCGCGGCCGATCTGCAGCGGAGGGTCAATCCTGGACTCATCGAGATCGGCGAGGTCGCCACGGTGAGCTTGGCCGTGGCCCTGGACTGTCCGGATCTTCCCCTGCCGCTCGACGTCGCGTTGGTGATCGATCGTTCACCCTCGATGAAGGGGCAGGCGCTCGAGGACGCGCGGGCGGCCGCCGTCGAGTTCTTGGGTGCATTGGATCTCGACATACACAGAGTGGGTGTGGCTTCCTTCCACGAGATGGCGACGATCGATGCGCGTCTCTCGGGAGACCTGCGCTATCTGCGCTCGGCCATCCGGTCGCTCGAGGTGCCACTACGGGGCGGGACGGACATCGCCGACGGCCTGCGCGCCGGGGGGCGGGTTCTCTCGGACGAGCGCGCCCGGTCCTCAGCCGGCAGGGTGCTCGTGCTGCTATCGGACGGGCAGAACAACTACGGGCCGCTGCCGGTGCTCCAAAGTGCGGCGATCCTACGCGACGAGGGGGTGCACGTGGTCACGATGGCCCTCGGCGGCGCGGCAGACGCCGAGCTGCTCCGGGCCATCGCCAGCTCGCCGGCCGATGCCTTGCATGCGCCTTTCAGCCGCGACCTGGCCTCGGTCTTCGGCGCGCTTGCCCACCGGCTTGCCGCCGTAGGCGCACGCGATCTGCGCATCGAAGACGCCCTGCCCGAGGGTCTAGCCTATGTCGCGCGGAGTGCGCGGCCCGCGGCCCAATTCGATGGTCGGAGCTTGTCGTGGCGGCTGCCCCTGGCAACCAGCAATCCGTTCGTGCTGACGTGGCAAGTGCGGCCTAGC
>Ga0316201_10003193_pt1 | contig 12005 bp, 12 predicted proteins | sample CS6wburrow_MG_FD_204516 | JGI IMG/M metagenome (GOLD analysis project Ga0316201, IMG submission 204516) | Coastal sediment microbial communities from Delaware Bay, Delaware, United States - CS-6 worm burrow | ecosystem: Environmental > Aquatic > Marine > Coastal > Sediment | place: USA... | reverse complement strand
AGCAGTACCCGGAATACCAGCTGAAGAACTTCCACATGTCTGTTCATGATTTCAAATCTATATTCTGGTTTGAATACGGTCACCGCTTACTGGGACGCTCCATCGGCGTCATCTTCCTGCTGCCCTTTCTGTACTTCCTGTTCAGAGGAAAGATAGAGAAAACCCTTAGACCCAAATTGATCGCCATGTTCGTACTCGGCGGGCTGCAGGGGCTGATGGGCTGGTACATGGTCAAGAGCGGCCTGGTCAATGACCCGCATGTCAGCCAGTACCGGTTAACGGCGCATCTTGGCCTGGCTATCATCATCTATGCATACATGTTCTGGGTCACGCTTGATCTTTTATATCCAGCGATAGATGAACATGAAAGGCAGAGGAATCGTAAAGCCGCTCGCCTCTCATCAATAATCACTGGCATCATATTCATCACTATACTAAGCGGCGGTTTTGTTGCTGGCACACGGGCTGGTTTTGCATTCAACACCTTTCCCTTGATGGACGGTAGACTGATACCCGCGGGACTTTTTGAAATGTCGCCACTATGGAGAAACTTTTTCGAGAACATAGTGACCGTACAGTTTAACCATCGAGTGATGGCAACCTTGTTGTTCTTCATCGTCCCGGCTTTCTGGTGGGCTCTGAAAAACACGCAACAGGAATCACATATGCGCACCGGCGCTAACCTGCTATTAGCAGCACTCGCGCTACAGATCACCCTGGGTATCAGTACATTGTTACTGATGGTTCCTGTAACCATCGCAGCCGCACACCAGGCTGGCGCTGTCATCCTGTTAACCACGTCGATTTTTCTCAGCCACCAGCTGCGTGGCAGGACAGCACAATCTTAATGGTCTCGCTTTTATCGCATTATATGATTTTACTATTTCAATAATCATTTAATAACGATATGAAGACAGCACAGACCGAACTACGACGAACCATAGGTTTACCGCTATTACTGTTCTATGGCATGGGCAATATCATCGGTGCTGGCATCTATGTATTGATCGGAAAGGTTTCCGGAGAAGCAGCAATGTATGCACCGGTGGCATTCCTGGTTGCCTCCCTGGTCGCTGGTTTTAGCGCCTTTTCCTACAGTGAGATGTCTGCTCGTTACCCCTTTTCCGCTGGCGAAGCGGTTTATATCGATGAAGGCTTCCACCTTAAAAACCTGTCACGGCTAACCGGTCTATTGATTGCAGTTGCGGGAATGGTTTCAGCGGCAACCATCTCTCGTGGTTTCTACGGTTACTTCAACTCTATCATTCAGGCACCAGAAATACTTGTGATAACAGCTGTGATCTTAACGCTGGGCTTGCTCACCGTTTGGGGAATATCGCAGTCAGTGGCAGCAGCAGCAGCTTTGACTGTTATCGAAATATCCGGACTGTTGCTGATCATATGGGCCGGTAGAGATGTATTGAGTACCGCACCTGATCAGGTAGAACAATTGATACCGCCTTTTCATATTTCGGCATGGAGCGGGATCTTACTGGGTGGTTTTCTGGCCTTTTTCGCATTTATCGGTTTCGAGGACATGGTCAATATTGCCGAAGAAGTAAAGGACCCGAAACGTACCCTACCGGCAGCCATATTGCTCGCATTATTTTTTTCAACCGTGCTATACACCCTGGTATCGGTGATCGCAGTTTTAGCGATGGACTCAGTGGCGTTTTCCGAGAGTAAAGCCCCGCTTACAGACCTGCTTTCGGCCACATCAGAGATCGACACCAGGATCATCAGCAGCATCAGCATGCTCGCAATAGTGAATGGCGCGCTCATCCAGATGATCATGGCTTCGCGCATCTTTTACGGCATGGCAAAAAAAGGCTGGATCTGGAGCGGCCTGGCAAAAGTCAGCAGGAAAACCCGCACCCCCGTCATCGCTACCTGGCTCGTTATCGTCATCATTCTTAACCTGGCCCTGTGGTTCCCGCTAGAAGCACTGGCAAAAGGCACCAGCTACCTGATCCTTATCGTTTTTACCCTGGTCAATGCATCGCTGATATCAATAAAACGGCGCCAACCGCCGGTTGCAGGTATTTTAAATGTGCCGATGTGGGTACCGCTCGCTGGCCTCATCAGCAGTATCAGCCTTGTCCTGTTTCAGATACTGGTATAACGACTACATAGCTGAAGGCTTACAGGCTACTGTCCCCCCCACCTGCCAGATCACCTGCCACTTATTGCAATACTTTTTTCTGGCGCTTATTCGCCATACCGATACGTGTTATTTTGTTTGTCTTATTGATCAATGAGGTAAATGCCGCTTTCTCTCCGCTACGGTCATAATCACGCTGTATCGCATCAAAAAGTATCGCCTCGTCGACATCTCCTCTTGATCTGAGGCTGTCAAAAACAAGGACGAACAGACGCTGCAATGAAATCTTCCAGGTACTGCCGACAGCCTGGTACAGGCTATCACTCAACTGCATAAAACGCGCAAAAGGAGATCCGTCGAGAATCAGCGGTAAAGTATTCTTGAAACGACCAGAATTGGCGACCATATCCCAGTAACGGGCAAAGCGGTTGACACGCTGCATGGTCTCAAAATCGATATCACGTGTTCGTAATATGTTGTAAGGCGCCTCCGGGTTATAGCGTAACTGGTACTCCTCATTATGACGATTGAGCGGTACACCACGCAGACGCTTCAAGATACCCAGCTGTATCTCATGCGGATTCTGCGCGACCAGCTGGTCAAAACTCAGTGCAAAATTATCCAGCGTATCCGAAGGCAGACCGAAGATCAGGTCAGCATGGATATAAGCCTCTGTCTCCTGCCGCAACCAGCGGAGGTTGTCACGGGTCTTCGCATTGTCCTGTTTTCGGCTGATCAACGACTGAATATTTTCATCGAAAGTCTGAACGCCGATCTCGAACTGCAGACTATGATGAGGGAATTTCTGTATGACCGCTCTTAATTTTTCAGACAGGTTATCTGGTACCACTTCGAAATGCAGATACAGATCATCGGCCATTCTTTCCAGGAAGAACTCGAGGATAGCGATACTGCTGCTGACTTTCAGGTTAAACGTCCTGTCGATAAATTTGAAGTTACGAGCACCACGCTGGTACAGAGTATCCATCTCTTCGAGAAAACGTCCCAGCTCAAAAGGTTTCGATGTCTTGTCCAGTGATGAGAGACAAAACTCGCATTTGAACGGACAGCCGCGTGATGCCTCGACATAGATCAGCCGGTTTTTAATATCAGCATCGCTGTAATATTCATAAGGCAGCTGTAACTGATCAAGCGGCAGCTCGTCACTCTGAATCTCTTTAACGAGTGGCTTATGGCCTGAGAGTATAAGACGACATAACTCGGGAAAACTTTTCTCAGCAGCGCCCATGACGACATAATCGGCAACATCGACCACCCCAGGCTTATCCGGCAGGTGACTGACCTCTGGGCCACCGAGTACGATGACCGTCTCCGGTGAGACCTGTTTGATTAATTCGACGGTTTTCGTTATTTCTTCGACGTTCCATATATAAACACCGAAACCGATAATCTTCGGACTGTGTTTTAACAGCTTTTCTGCTATATCGATAGGTCGCTGCTGGATAGTGAACTCTTCGATGCAAGCAGACGACTTTAGCTCAGCGAGGTTCGCATACAGGTAACGCAGACCGAACGCCGTGTGCATATAGCGTGCATTCAGCGTGGTTAATACGATCGGGTGTGAAATGGCCTCTTCCATACGGGGCTATTATAACAGGGCTATCGCGGAATAAATTCCGCTCCTACAGGGGAGGTGCATCTTGTAGGAACGGAAATCATTCCGCGAATGATCAAATACAGTACTACAGGGTCGGGCTTAAACGATAAACTTACCCGTCTCACGTAATTGATTTTCCATCAGTTCGACTTCATGCGCGCCTGAATAATAGATATTCGGGTTCACCGTGTAATCCAGGCTCATGTTCCGGTCTTCATAATTCACCCTGTTCAGGATGCTTTTTATGGCATTCAGGCGTGCCTGAAATTTATCATTACTGCGGATCACTGACCATGGACTGCTATGGGTATGGGTCTGTTTAAGCATCTGGTATTTCATCTCGGTAAACTCGTCCCATTTCTCCTGCATCTGCACATCGATCTCAGACAGTTTCCACATCTTCAGCTGGTTCGTCTCACGCTCTTTGAATCGTTTGGCCTGCACATCCTTGGATACGGAGAAATAGATCTTATGAAAAATTATGCCGTGCTGGACCAGGTCACCTTCGAACTGTGAAACTGTTTTCATGAAGGTATTGTATTGCTCAGGCGTACAGAATCCGAAGATAGGCTCGACCATGGCCCGGTTGTACCAGCTCCTGTCAAACAGCACGATCTCACCACCACGTGGGAACTGCTCGACATAACGCTGGAAATACCACTGCCCCACCTGCACATCGGAAGGTTTACCCAGGGCAACTACCCGGTAATGTTTTTCATTCATATAACGCGTGATACGCCTGATGGAGCCACCCTTGCCTGCTGCGTCACGACCTTCGATCAGGATGATCATCTTATTCTGAGTTTTTTCCAGGTGCTCCTGTAATTTGATCAGTTCTGCCTGGTACGGTTTTAACGAAGACTCCTGCGAATGCTTAACATATCGCTTATACAGCATCTTTTTAAAATCTTCATCGCCTTTTTCATACTCGCTCAAAAAATCTTCGTATTCCATCGTCAACCCTTATTAAGTAGTCATTATTAAAACAACAATAATACTCGTTACCGGGCAGAATATGACTGACCCAACTCAAGTTTTATCGCTCAAATCAACGATTCCTGGCCTGTTTTAGGCAAATACTGACATTTATATCGTGATCAGCCACTATTCGTGGGTATAACGCGTAAATTGAATTGATTTCATCACCCGAAATAAGGAAAATACGCCGCTGAATTTCGACGCACACGGTCTTCACCGTATGCACCATTTATTTAAACTATTTCCGAGGAAAACCCATGAAGTTAATTCTTTTAGGCGCACCAGGTGCTGGTAAAGGTACTGTTGCAAAATTACTGACCAAGATGGACGGTTCTGTTCAAATCTCTACCGGTGACATATTACGTGGCGCGGTTGCAGCTGGCACCGAACTGGGCAAAAAAGCTGAAGCTGCGATGAAAGCTGGCGACCTGGTTTCTGATGACCTGATCATGGGCATCATGGAAGAACGCCTGAAAGAAGATGACTGTAAAGCCGGTTACCTGTTAGATGGTTTCCCACGCACAATCCCACAGGCCGAAGCACTGAAAGTCCTGCTGGAAAAAATGGGCGAAAAGCTGGACTGCGCTGTTGAGATCGACGTACCTCGTGACGTTATCCTTGATCGTCTGACTACCCGCCGTACATGTACCGGCTGCGGCGAGATCTACAACGTTAAATCCAACCCGCCAGCCGTTGAAGGTGTTTGCGACAAATGTGGCGAGCCTGTTGTGCAACGTGACGACGAAACTGAAGAAGCGATCAGCAACCGTCTGAATGTATACAACGACCAGACTGCACCATTGGTCGGTTTCTACAAAAACGAAGGCCTGCTGTTATCAGTTAACGCGACTTCATCTGATGCCGTGATCGACGCTATCAAAGAGAAACTGGGCAAATAAGCCCGGTTCTTACGCTTGATAAAAAAGCCCGGGGCTTAAGCCCCGGGCTTTTTTATTGGAAGATAGAAATATCCTGGATGCTCAACCATCTCTACCATCGACCCTTGCACTCAAAAACATCGGCGCATACAGCAGGACAAAGAGTGTGAATGCGATCATCCACAATAGCTGTGAGCCAACTATCCAGTAGATATATAACTCCATATTAAATAATGGGAACACCACACGGATGATAGCGCCAAGCACTAATGCAGCAAAACTCCAGTACACGATAGAGGGAGGTGCAAAGATGTTTCGCCCGGTATGCCCTAACGATACTCGAGACATCATACCGATAGTCACCAGGCCGATGCCTCCAGCCGTGAATGCATGCATTGATAATGATGGTGAAACGTTGGCGTAGATGGCCAATACCTTCAGAGCAAAGCCCGAGATGATAAAACCATATGCGACGAAGAGTACCCATACTAATGGTTTGCTCCATATCCGGTTAGTGTACCAGCCTGCCAGCCTGATCGTGTGTAACAGGGTTAGAACCATCGCCACCGCTGCCGTCAGATGTTCATAAGTCGTAAAGACATCGCTGATCCAGAAGACGATCAGCAGGACCAGGCTGGCATAATCCAGCCATGCACGATTTTTTAATTCTATATCGCCATCGATGCCATTCTTGATAAACATCGGCATCACTCGACGCATCATCACCAGGACCAGGGCGATGATCATATACACCGCTGAATATAATCCCCACTGGACACCATCGCTGACTATGCCCGTAATACCAAGGTAGAAAATCACGTCACACAAAACGAGCAGGAACAGTTTAGAGATTATTCCCACCTGTTTGTACTGCTTGACTTTTAGTACCGGACGCAGACACACGATGGCCAGTAGCAGCAAAAAAGCGACATCAGTTATCGCTACCACTATCACCGGAATCCCCAGGCCACTCAGCGGCATCAGTCGTGCGGCCAGCCATAATGCCAGTAACAAGGCCAGGGGGATTCCGCGTAGCACTTCTATCCCGGTCCAGTTTTTTATCGCCGTCAGCAGGAAGCCTGCGACTACCGCCATGGTATAACCAAAGATCATTTCATGCGCATGCCATAGATTTGCTGGTAGTCCTGAAAATACGAACTCAACAGTAAAGACATAACTAGCCATCCAGATCGCCATCGAGATGACCGCAAAAATACCAGCCGCCAGAAAGAAAGGCCTGAACCCTAAACGCAATATCGGCGGACCGAACTCATCCGATTTTGCATCAACCACCTGACCCTCTATATTCATCATTAAATTTATGACCTGAGAAAAAATTCATGGCTGCAAACCGGGTAATATCAATAACCAGCCCGCATACTATAAACACAGACAACTACAGAGTAATTGATATTCATCATGGACATAGACAACCCGGCTAGCAGGCATCGTTACCAGTTAAAGTCAGCTGGTAAAAAAAAGCGCCCAGGCTGAATATTTATACCTGCTACCTGATGAGTAATTATTTAAAGAAACCGCCTAATACAGCCAGGCTGTCATTGGCATTAAATAAGCGATAAGCGCCACCAGGCTAAACTGATAAATATCAAATAAATTCAGTAGCTTAAGCATATATAACTGCTTTTGAAAAAAGCCACTTTCTGCCAAATTGACATAAATCATTGACTTTCCATGCCCATATATTAGAATCTACTTATATTTTAATAATGCGACTGATACTATGACTACTCTTACAAAGAATATTAAGACTGCCCTGCTGGGTTTAATACTCGGCGTATGCTTGTCAGTACCGGCACATGCCGGGGATGATGATCTGTGTGCGCCATTTGAAAACGCGCAGATCGATAAAAATTTGCTGGCCACGATGCTCAAAGCCGCTGAAGACGGTCATCTTTACCGTATCAAACCCGGCTCATCAAAAATGGGTTTTTGCATCAACAGCCCGTTAGGTAAAGTCGAAGCTGAGTTTCTCGATTTCAAAGGTGGTCTCGCGTTAAAAGACAGTAAGCAGCAGGGCACCGCGATGGTCAGTATCGATGTCGACAGCCTGGAAACAGATTCAGCGCTTGTAGAGGCCATGCTAAAAGGTGAGAGCTTTTTCGATAGCGAGCAATTTCCAGAGATAATTTTCGTCAGTACCGGGGTCGAGTGGATCAATGATAAGAAAGCCGTACTCAAGGGCGATCTCACTATGCACGGTATTACAAAAGCTGTAGCTTTTTATCTGGACATGAAAAAGGCTAAGAACGCCCAGGGTGAAGAAATCCTGAACGTGAAGGCGACCACAAGTATCCAGCGCTCTGAGTTTGGCATGTACACACTATCACCGATGGTCGATGACCGTGTCAGCCTGTGCATGTCGATCGACGCCTATAAATACCAGTCCTGACACCCGGGGATGATGGCGGAGCTAACCGTCACCCCGGTCGTAAATCAGATTCAAGGGCACAACCGATGCTAGATAACGATCTCTCTGGGCCGATAAAGGCCCTGTAATTCAGCCTGTCCAGGGCTTCTTAACATGTCAGCTGATGCCAGAGCAAAGCAGGCAACTGCACAGGTAGACATCAGTTTACCGCTAGCAGAGAGTAATGGTGGCGTGCTGGCAAGATAACTTACGATCTCATCCATGCCGGGGTTATGAGCCAGTATCAGTAATCGCTGGTTATCGGCGGCATAGAGCTCGATGAGCTCAATGATCGACGCTACATCTGCCAGGTAAAGATCCCGGTCGATGATGACCTGTTTCTCATCGACAGGCAGGTTTTTCAGTAACAGCTCCGCTGTCTGTTGTGTACGCCTCGCTGGCGAGATGATCATCTTATTCGGCACCAGGCCTTTATTCGTCAGGAAGGCGCCCATGGCGACCGCATCGTCACACCCCCGGCTGTTCAACGGCCGATCGATATCCGCCGTATGGCTGTGCCAGTCTGACTTGGCGTGTCGCATCAGCATCAATTCGATCATAATAAAAAAAGCCTGTGCTCTATGATTGTGGTGTTTTAACTGCAGACTGAAGACACCTGGTTCAGCTAGGTATTATCGACTCGTTGGTGGTAACGCATCCTGTACAACAGCCGCTTATGATCGTCATCATCTTCAAACCCTGATCGATCATGCAACACATTATTACAGATTAATCCCTGACCTGACTGCAAAATGCCACGATAGATATAAGGCGAGTCGGTATGCAGGTAATCATGCAATAAGGCGACTGCCTGTTGAACCATGGGATCCTGCTTCCACTGGATGCTGCGGGTCCTTGCGGTATAACGCATATTCAGATTACCGTCATCGAGAATCGAGAATACCGGGCCATACCGATCTGGCCGAATCACTTCGCCTTCTTTATTTATATTCGCAGGAATCATCATCACGTCAGGTTGCATCAGAGCATGGATATACTCAGGATTTTCCTGGCGCAGACGAATATAGGCTATCTCATGATCAAGCAGTGCATTCTCACCACCGCTAGCGGCAGGCGATACACAGTGCAGTATCAGCGAATTGATCTGCTGGTCTGGTGGATTATAATAACCGTCGGTATGCCAGTGAATCGAATGGTTGGTATACGGGATATAACCACCGCGCCAGTCGCCATCAACAACCCTGAGCGCGGTGACACCATCATCGGCTCCCATATTGTCATCGGGCGAGTCCAGATCGAACTGCTGTGCCAGTAGAGTTGGAATTTTTTTGTCCGGGTCATCCCCCGTTTTGCCCGCATAGATAGCCATATTGGTTTTTTTCACCAGGTCACGGATAACTTTAAATTCTGCGGTGCTTAATTTTCTCGGGTCGTTGACCTCGACGATGATATCTTCGATATCCTGCGGATAATCATCCATCTTGTTTTCCAGCCAGGCGTGATATGCTGAATCATCATCAAGATCGAATGGACAGCCAAACTTATACTTTATGCCTGGCGCTATTTTTTTCGTTACAGTCATTATGAAAACACCACTTACTCTCTTCTACAGGCTATTCTCTGCCCGTCATTATTCACCCACTGATTCAACATTAGCATGACATTATATTGCTTTAAAGTAATATTTTTGACCACTGATATTATTGGCCAACAAGCCCAACTTCGTACTAAACTTAATTTATAACATGCCACACAGCATCTAAAATGTTACAAATTTGTAAATCTTGATTTATGTCATTTTTTTCATCGTATTATCGCTGTAGAGTCAGTCTTAAATATAAAAAATACCAAATGGGAGCTGGAAATGGTTACATACAAAGAACTCAATGAACAAAATCACCATATCACCGAACTAACGAATGTCCTCAGTTACCTTTTCAAGGATCGCTCCATGTGCGACACAGACTCATGCTGTGGGCTCTTTCAAAAGTATGTGACACTAGTCCAGGAACACATCGATACCGTCGATAAAAACATGTATAGCGACCTGCTAGGCAGCCCGGACGAAAAGGTCAATAACGTTGCCAAAAATTTCATGTCAGGTTCGGTCGAAGTGAAAAAGATACTGCGTGATTTTGAAAAGCATTGGTGCCCTGTGAAAGGCAAGGGTGAGTTAAGGATCAAGGATCACCAAGAATTCATGGATGCGACTGATGAACTCTTCGAAATAATTCTGCAGCGTATTCAGGATGAGACCGAACACCTCTACCCGTTAGTCCGCAGTTTAAACTGACAGCTGAGAACCACATAAAATTTCACTTGCCAGAGCAGCTGTTATTCACGGCTCGATAACAGGTGTAATCGAAACGGCTGGAACACATTTCAGTAACACTTACACCCCTCAGGGCCAGCAAACAAACCCTCCACGACCTGAGTCGTGAGTGTTTCATATTTGGCCAGTATATCGCCTGTGTAGCATCACACCATTTCCTGTCATTATCCACATGCGGCAATTATGAAAATACTGCCGTCACCATGCCACAGCGGACAGCTTGATAGCATATCTCTTGCAGCCAACTATCTGTAACCATTAAACACACCGAAACGCAAATACGGTGTTATCATACTGAAAACCGGCTCTGGTCATAATTTGGATAAATAATGATGAACTACCCTGTTAAACATAATATTAGCCTGGCCATCTTGCTGTTTTGTTTGTGGCTGGGACTGTCTGGACAGCTGAACGTATTAATGCTGTCTCTCGGGCTTGCTTCGACACTTTTCGTCGTCTATTTCTCTCACCGCATGGACAGCATCGACCGTGAGAAGTACCCTGCTCACCTGACTCCCCTGCTATTACGGTTCTGGTTATTTCTGACCCGTGAAGTCATTGCTGCCAATATCGATGTCGTCAAACGTATATTTAAACCAGGGAAAAACATTAGCCCGCAGCTATTCCAGCTGCCGATGACAAAGAAAACAGATCTTGCGCGTGTGATCTATGCTAATGCCATCACCATGACGCCAGGAACCGTCTGCGTAAGAGTCAACAGGGAAACGATCACCGTACATTCACTGAGCAAGGAGTCAGCTGACGATCTGCGCAGCGGTCGCATGGCTGACGCTGTACCGGAAGACTATAAGGATGATGAATCATGATATTTACGGTAGCCACTTTTGCCATACTTCTTACTATTTCGCTTGGCCTGGCGCGTGCACTCATGGGGCCAACGGTGTATGACAGAATACTCGCGGTCAACATGGTCGGTACAAAAACCGTACTACTGATCGCCGTCTTCGCTGTCCTTTCAGGGCGTACAGATATGCTTGATATCGCATTGACCTACGCACTGATAAATCTCGTCGGCGTGGTCGCAGTATTGAAGTTTGTTGAGCAGGGTAACTTTTATACCACTGGAGAAGATGAGTAGCCTCGGTCAACTAGTATGATATTCGTTGAGATCACAAGCTGGATCTTCATATTTACAGGTGCCCTGCTCGGCATCGCTGGTGGTATCGGCATACATCGATTCCCGGATTTTTATTCGAGACTGCATGCTGTTGGCATCACCGACACCATGTGTGCAGGTTCTTTTCTCGTCGGCCTCGGCATGCAGACAGGTTTTAGTATCGCAAGTCTGAAACTCATGCTGATATTTATTTTTTTATTTTTCAGCAGCCCGATGGCCACCCATGCACTGGCAGATACTGCGATGCTGAGCGGTCTAAAAGCCGACCTCGACGAAGAACAGTAACGGGCACGGATATGCTAGACACGTTCATCGACATAACCCTGCTCGCATTCCTGACCACCACCGCTATCGCCATCATCAAGGTGCGCAACCTGTTTGTCGTCATCATGCTATTCAGTATTTTCAGCCTGCATTCTGCTGGTCTATTCGTTGTCATGGATGCCGCTGATGTTGCCTTTACCGAAGCCGCCGTCGGTGCCGGCATATCGACCGTGCTCATGCTCGCCACTCTGGCATTGACCAAAGACCATGATGAAAAGAGGCCTACACACCATGCCAGGCTGCCACT
>Ga0316201_10003192_pt1 | contig 12007 bp, 8 predicted proteins | sample CS6wburrow_MG_FD_204516 | JGI IMG/M metagenome (GOLD analysis project Ga0316201, IMG submission 204516) | Coastal sediment microbial communities from Delaware Bay, Delaware, United States - CS-6 worm burrow | ecosystem: Environmental > Aquatic > Marine > Coastal > Sediment | place: USA: Delaware... | reverse complement strand
GCGATGTGCTGACTGTCAGCCGACTCAATTCTGAGGTCAGAGCGGTATTGGAGGGGAGTTTCCCGCTGCTCTGGGTGGAGGGAGAGATATCCAATCTCGCCCAGCCCCCGTCCGGCCATATCTACTTCTCGCTGAAAGACAAACATGCCCAGGTTCGCTGCGCCATGTTCCGCATGAAACGCCAGCGCCTGCGGTTTCTGCCCGAGAACGGCAGTCAGGTTCTGCTGCGCTGCAGGGTCGGTCTGTACGAGGGCCGCGGGGAGTTTCAACTCCTGGTCGAGCATATGGAGCCCGCCGGCGAAGGGGCTCTGAGGCAGGCTTTCGAGGCGCTCAAGGATAAACTCGCTGGCGAAGGTCTGTTCGCTGCCGATTTCAAGAAACCCCTGCCCGCATACCCCCGGCAGATCGGAGTCATCACCTCCCCGGCGGGCGCCGCAATACGCGATATTCTTAGCGTATTGAAGCGGCGTTTTCCGGCAGCCGGCGTAGTCATCTACCCGGTCCAGGTTCAGGGCAACGAAGCACCTGCAGAGATCGAGTCGATGATCAAACTGGCCGACCGCCGTGCCGAGTGTGATCTGTTGATCCTCACCCGCGGCGGCGGCTCGCTGGAGGATCTGGCGGCATTCAACGATGAGCGGGTTGCCCGCGCGATACACGCCGCCGACCTGCCTGTCGTCTCGGCTGTCGGCCACGAGATCGACTTCAGCATAGCTGACTTTGTCGCTGACCAGCGCGCAGCTACCCCCTCCGCTGCCGCCGAACTGGTGAGCCCGGACCGGATGGAACTGGTCAATCAGATAGATTCGTTCGCTGACCGACTGTCGCTGCAGATTCAGCGACGCCTGGAAAATCGCCGGTTGGCACTGCAGAACCTGGAGCAACGGCTGTTCCACTCGCATCCTGGGAAGCGGGTAATTCAGTGGCAGCAGCGCCTGGATGAACTGCAACAGCGGCTGCATCAGGCGATCAAAAGCAGTCAGCGCCAGCGGCTGGCAATGTTGAATACACTGGTGGCGAGGACCGCAGCAGTTACCCCAATGCATGAGTTGAAGCGGTTTGGCCAGTGCCATGAATCGTTGAACAAAAGGCTGTTCCAAGCCATCGACACGCTATTTGGACGCCAGCGTCAGCAACTCGCAACCGCTGCAGCCAACCTGCATGCATTGAGTCCACTGGCCACGCTACAGCGCGGTTACTCCATCACCAGGCGCATTAAGGACGGTACCGTGGTTAATACAGCGGCGGAGGTGAAGGTCGGCGAACGGGTGGAGACACTGCTGTCGCACGGCCGCCTTACTTGTGAAGTGATAGCCGTGACTTCTGAATAACTCTCTTTAAGAAGGGCCCTGGGCCCTTAGCCCTTCCGACTAACGAAACTCTTCAGCCGCTGGCGCTTGCGCAGCTGGCGTTCGGTCAGCTTATTTTTACGTCCATGGAACGGATTTTCACCCGACTTGAACTCCATCCGGATTGGCGTTCCGTGCAGGTTGAATGCCTGGCGGAACCGGTTGATCAGATAGCGCCGATAAGTTGCGGGCACAGATTCTGCCTGGTTGCCGTGGATGACCACGATAGGCGGATTGCGACCACCCTGGTGAGCGTATCGCAATTTAATACGGCGGCCGTGGACTTTGGGCGGCTGATGCTCCTGCACCGCCTGTTCCAGTACCCGCGTCAGCTCCGGCGTCGGCAGTTTGCGCTGCGCATTGGCGTACGCGCTGTCAATCGCTTCATAGAGATTTCCCACCCCCGAACCGTGCAGCGCTGAGACAAAGCGTTGTGTGGCAAAGTCGAGAAATGGCAGCTTGCGCGATAAATCCTCTCTGATCCGGTCACGCTGATAGCTATCCAGGCCATCCCATTTGTTGACCACCACCACCAGCGCACGACCGCTCTCTAATACGTGACCTGAGAGGGTGGCATCCTGCTCGCCTATGCCTTGCTGCGCATCCAGCACCAGCAGCACGACGTTGCACTGCTCAATCGACTGAAGGGTTTTGATAACGCTGATTTTCTCGATCACCTCGTCGACTCTGGCGCGACGCCTGACGCCTGCCGTATCGATAAGTGTGTAGGCCTTCTCATCACGCTGGAAAGGGATGAAAATACTGTCTCTGGTAGTACCTGGCTGATCGTAGGTCACTACCCGTTCCTGGCCAAGCATACGATTGACCAGCGTGGATTTGCCCACATTCGGTCGACCCACAACCGCAATCAGGGTGCCGCGTTCCTCTGCGACGCCATCACCCTCATCGTCGAAATCCGACAGGCGAGCCAACACGTCGTTGATCAGCGCAGTGACGCCGCGACCGTGGGCGGCGGAAACAGGCTGAGGATCGCCAAGCCCGAGCGCGTGAAACTCCGCTTTGACCAACTCCGGATCCTGATTTTCGCTCTTATTGACCGCCAGTGTTATCGCTTTTCCAGTGCGCCGCAGCTGCTGCGCGATCTGCTGGTCTCCGCCGCCGCTGCCACTCTGTGCATCGACCAGAAATACAATATGATCAGCTTCCTCGATGGCAGCCCGGACCTGGCCCTCCATCAGCATCTCGACACCTTCGTTTGTATTGCCGATACCACCGGTATCGACGATCACATAGGGTTTACTCCCTAACCGTCCGACACCGTATTGCCGATCCCGGGTTAATCCGGGCTGATCGGCCACCAGCGCATCGCGGCTGCGGGTGAGGCGGTTGAAGAGGGTCGATTTACCCACATTCGGGCGTCCGACAAGCACGATAACGGGAAGCATTCAGCCCTCTAAATCGCAATCAATTGCTGGCACCGGGACTGTCTAGTGTCATGGCTGCGACAGATCCACCGTCGCTGTAGATATAGAGCCGCTCGTTGTATACTACCGGCGGGCTGCTGATGGGATCGTCTCCGACCCGCACCCGTCCCACCAGGCGACCGTCGCTGGTCGAGAGGAAGTGTACGTACCCTTCGAAGTCGCCGACTACCACATAGTCCTCCAGGACTACTGGCGGGGAGAGCCAGCGGTTGAGAAGATCACTGTTTTTCCATATGGCCGCACCGCTGTTGGGCTGGATCGCCCACACCTGGCCTTGCGCATCGGCAACGTAGAGACTTCTCCAGTCGGCACCGGGACCGACGAAGGAGGAGAGTTTTTTACGCCAATAAACCTGACCGTTATCCCTGGACACGGCGGCCATATCGCCCTGAAAGGAGGTCACAAAAATGGCACTGCCCACCACCAGCGGGTCACCGTCAATATCCACCATCCGCTCCAGTTCTGAGCGACCGCTGGGTATGCCCAGGTTGGTCACCCAACGCACGCCCCCCCTCGCCAGGTCCAGTCCGACCAGTTTGCCGCTGGAAAAACCGCCGATGACCATATCCCCTGAGATCACTGGAGAACTGCTGCCGTGCAGCGTCAGAACCGGCACCGATCGATCGAAGATCCAGATCTGTGTTCCATCCAGCGCGTCGAAGCCAAACAACTTCCCGTCCACGGTGTGGACGACCACCACGCCATTACCTATTTTTGGCACCGAAAGTATTTCACTGCTGACTCTGGCGCGCCAGCGCTCTTCGCCATTCTCCGCATCCAGCGCCACCAATTCAGCATTGCTGGTGCCAATCAGCACCAGGCCTTCGCCTACACCTGGCCCTCCGGAAATTTCCAGCTCGGTATCCACTTCCCAGGTTTTATCGCCGGTTTCCACATCGATTGCCGCAACTTCACCTTCACGCGCAGCCAGGTAGAGGCGGCCCAGATCTAGAGTGGCCACCAGTTTAACCCGCTTTTCGTCTGTTCCGCTGCCCAGTGAACTGTTCCAAAGCCGCTTGATGCTGACCTGTTTTTCAAGCTCGACCAACTCAGCAGGTGGATCGTTGGGCTCGTCCCCTGCCATCCAGGTCAGGGGGTTCAACGAACTACAGCCTGCCAACAGCAGCGTGACCAGCCAGAGAGAGAGGGTTCGTGCCATTTTCAGACTCCTCAACCGTTGGCCGCCGGCGCCGCCAGATCGTCCAGTTTCATCTGCACCAGTACCGAGTTGCTGACCTGATTATCCAGTGCTTCCTGATAAGCGGCGCGGGCAGCGGCTGTATCGCCCCTTGCGCGTGCAATGTCTCCCCTCAGTTCTGCAAATTCACCGCGGTAACTGTCGTTCACGGCCGAAGTCAGGATCTGATCCGCCTCATCCAGTCGTCCGCTGCTGAGCAAGATACGCGCCATGCGAGCCCTGACGATCTGTTGCAATGAGCTTTCACTACTGTTCTCGAGCGACCATTTAAGCTGAGCGATGGCAGCCTCGCTCTCGCCCGACTGCTGCATCAACCTGGCCAGGTTCAGGGAGGCGAAAATCGCGTACGAAGTTCCCTGGAACTCTTCAATGATGCGCTTGGCCTGCTCTCTGGCCAATTCGCCGTTGCCGGTCGCGACCAACTGGTTCAGCTCCACCAACTGCACCGATGCCTGCTGCGCGATACCGGACTGATAATCGACCCAGTATCTCCAACCGAATACCGCGCCCAGGCCGAGAACCACACCGCCCACCACGGAGCGGCCGTTCTCCTTCCACCACTTTTTCAGGGCCTCTACCTGTTCTTCTTCTGAAAGCGTTGCATCTACCATTGTATCCTCGCCGCTCCGTCCAATACGGAGCAATCTTTTAAAGTCTGTAACCAGCCGCTGTCGGTAAACTATCTCCGGTGTCATTCGGCGAAGGCCGAACGCCACTCATTTTGCCGAACTCTCTGGATCCCACCCTTTGCTCCCTCACCGGCTTGTTCCTGCACCGCTTCTGCGGTTTTCGCCGATGATAAAGTTTTAAAAAAGCATTGTTTCTGGATGGGCGCCAATTATTCAGCAACCGTCGCCGACGGGGGTAATCGAAAAGTGTTTTATTTTCTCATTAACTGTACCGGCGACGCCAGTATTGCACGCTTTTCAGAGGCGGGCTTGCAGATATTCCGCCAGGCGCGCCAACTCGACTTCCTGTTGATCGCCGCCATCACGCAGGGGCTTGACGCCGATGACGCCCCGGGACAGCTCCTCTTCCCCAAGTATCAGCGCATAGCGGGCACCGCTGCGGTCGGCTTTTTTGAACTGACTTTTAAAACTGCCGCCCCCGCAGTGGCAGATCAGGCATAACGCCGGCAGCTGATCCCGCAGCCCTTCGGCCAGTTTTATGCCGGCCGCCTGAGTCGCTTCCCCCACCATTACCAGATAGGCATCGGGCAGGCTCACAGGGAGCGTCTCTGGCTGCTGTTCCAACAACAGGATCAATCGCTCCAGACCCATGGCAAACCCGACCGCCGGTGTGGCGCGTCCGCCAAGCTGCTCCACCAGACCATCGTAACGTCCGCCGGCGCAAACCGTTCCCTGTGCGCCGAGCTTATCTGTAACCCACTCGAACACCGTTCGAGCGTAATAGTCCAGTCCCCGCACCAGGCGCGGGTTGACAACATACTCGATGGCGAGAGAATCGAGACCGGCGCAGAGCTGTTCGAAGTGGCTCCGCGACGCCTCACCGAGATACTCCATCAGCGTGGGCGCCTGTTCGATCAGCTCGCCCATTCGCGGATTTTTCGAGTCTAGAATACGCAGCGGATTGGTCTGCAGGCGGCGCTGACTCTCTTCATCCAGCAGATCTTTATGCGCGGACAAGTAGTCGACCAGGCGCTCCCGGTAGACCAGCCGCTCATCGGCTGTCCCCAGTGTGTTGATCTGGAGTTGCAAGCCCTCCAGCCCCAGCGCCTGCCAGAAACGCCGGGTAATCGCTATCACCTCCAGATCGATATCGGGACCTTCGAGACCAAAAGCCTCGACGCCCATCTGGTAGAACTGGCGATAACGCCCTTTCTGCGGCCGCTCATGCCGAAACATCGGCCCCCGGTACCAGAGGCGCTGTATCTGATTGTGAAACAGGCCGCTTTGAATGCCGGCGCGTACACAGCCGGCGGTCCCTTCGGGCCGCAAGGTCAAACTATCGCCATTGCGGTCATCGAAAGTGTACATCTCCTTTTCCACGATGTCGGTTACGTCACCGATGGAACGTCTGAACAGTTCGGTCATTTCTGCGATCGGTGTGCGAATCTCCCGATATCCATAACGCGCCAGCACACCCATGATGCGCGCCTCCAGAAGCAGCCAGAGCCCGCTCTGATCCGGCAGAATGTCGTGCATGCCACGAATCGCCTGAATATTTTTTGCCATTTAGTACTCCACCATCAGACCGGTCAGAAGTGCGGATGCAGTAGTTATGCCGTGCCGTGAAAAATCACTGGATCTGACTCTTCGGGTCTAACGTGAATCTGGCCACGTTGCCGCGGTTGTAAGGGGTGATGTCGAATTCGCGGCCATTAACAAAAATCTTCACGGCCGCTGCGTTGCCCAAAACCATCCGGTAAGGCGGCACGCCCTGCAACACCCGGCGGCTGCCTGCGCTATTCGCTCCCTCAATTTTGAAGGTACCGCTGGCATCCTCAATTTTTGTCCAGGAGGTACCGCTATATTCGATCACCACTTGCCCGGTGTTGGCCGTGGACGGCTCAGCTGAATCCGCTGTTGTGTCAGCAGATTCCGGTTGCGGAGTCGGCACTATGCTCGCGGCCGCAGTAGACGTGATCTCCGGTTCAGCCCCCTCAACAGTGAGGCCCCCACTGTTCGGTTCCGATTTGACCGCCTCCAATGATGGTTCCGCGCGACCTTGCGGAAGTGCCAGCCTCACCGCACCATCTTCGCTCACCTCCACCACCGGAAAATCCTGAATGCTGTCGGTCTCCTCGCTTAGGTTCTCAGCCGGTTCGGTCAGGATGGCAGTTTCACTATCCAGGCGCCCCGAAACCTGCATAGGCCATTGCAGATAGCCGCGCCACCAAACCACGGAAAGCAGGATCAGTCCGATAACTATGCCCCAAGTCATCAGTCTGACCAGCGCATGACCGCTGCGTACTTCGTGGCTGACTTGAGTGATTCTTAATTCCGGTACCCTGGAACTCTCGGGACTGGCGGCGTGATAGGCGTTCAATACCGGCTCTACCGGTTCGCCGAGCAGCCTGGCGTAGTTGCGCAGATAGCCTTGAACAAATACCGGCCCCGGCAGTTTGGCATAATCGTCAGCTTCCAATGCTGCCAACTTCTCTTCACTCAAGTGAAGTAGAACCGCTACCCGGGAGAGATCCAGATCCTCTGACTCGCGCAGGGCTCGCAAGCGGCGGCCTGGTCCTTCCGCTGTTGGAGATGGTCTGTTCGCATCAGTATCGCTGACTGTTGTGTTCATCGTACTTGGGGCTCTCTGGCGAGTCGTGCTTCCGGTGAATCCGGAAAACCGCTCTTAAGTTGTAACAGGTAACTTGCCGCACGATCCTGGTCATCCAGCGCCCTTTCCGTCTGAATTCCCGTCCAGAGGGACTCGGCATTGTGTGGCGCAACAGTTGCAAAGCGCTGGAGGTAAATACGGGCGTCGCTGAAATCTCCATCCATCAGACTGAGCTTGGCCATTTGCAGCAGCGCAGGAGCGAAATTGGGGTTGGCTTGCAGCGCTTTGCGCAGATAGGCTTTCGAGCGCTCCCGGTTGCCCTCGTCTGCGGTGCATAAAGCGGCATTGGTATAGGCCAGTTCGGGTGCCTGGTAAAGTGGATTTTTCAGGGCGTTGACAAACTCCTGTTCCGCCTCCTGGTACCTGCCCTGCTGACACAGAAAAGTGCCGTAGGAGTTGCGAATATAAGGGTCGCGTGGCGCTGCATTTATCCCGGTACGGTAGTGCATTTCCGCCAGCCCTGACTCTCCCAGGCGAGTATAGATCAGGGCGATGACGTTTTGCGCATTGGAATTGTCGGGATCAATTCTGATAGCCTTCTTGGCTTGCTGCAGCGCCACGGCCATCTGGCCGTTTCGCATATAGGCTGCCGCCAGATTGACGTAAATATCCGCTTCTCCAGCTCTGGGCGGCGTACTTTTCCCCAACTCACCTGTGCTGTCCTCTAAATCAGTTCGGCTGTCGCCGGTGGTAGTACAACCACCCAGAAGGATCAACAGACCCAGCAAAAAACCAATTAATCCATTTGACAATCCCACTTTTTTCACGATCTGCAATCCCTCGTCAACACGCTCGACACCGGCAGTTCACGCCGGCTGCGATCCCGCACCTTGCCCACAAGCTGGCCGCAGGCGGCATCTATATCCTCACCCCGGGTTTTACGCGTCATGGTCATGATTCCCGCTCTCATCAGCCGATCTCGAAAAGCCAGAATGCGCTCAGGGCTCGAAGTTCGATAGCCGGTTCCCGGAAACGGGTTGAATGGAATCAGATTGACTTTTGAGGGTGTTCCTTCCAGCAGCCTGATGAGTTGTTTCGCCTGGCGATCACTGTCATTGATGCCGTCCAACATCACGTACTCCCAGGTGACTTTGCGCCGCTTGTCTCCTTGAACAAAGTCACGACACGCGGGTATCAACTGCTCCAGCGGGTACTTTCGGTTGATCGGAACCAACTGATCGCGCAATGCGTTATCCGCTGCGTGCAGCGAGACGGCGAGCGTTACGTCACTGACTTCCTTGAGCCGTTTCAGGGCAGGCACTATACCCGAAGTGCTGAGCGTGACGCGGTATTTCGACAGCATATAAGCCAGGTCGTTCTGCATGATATCCATAGCGCTGACCACGGCGTCGAAATTGGCCAGGGGTTCACCCATCCCCATAAGTACCACATTTGTGACCGGTTTCTGCATACGCCTGGCGGCAACCCAGACCTGCCCGATGATCTCGGCCACGCTCAGATTGCGGTTGAAGCCCTGTTGCGCGGTGGAACAGAAGCTGCAGTTGAGCGAACAGCCAACCTGGGACGAAACACAAAGGGTACCGCGCCCGCTCTCCGGAATAAAAACGGTTTCCACCCGATTGCCGCACTCCAGTTGCATAACCCACTTGTGGGTGCCATCCCGGGAGGGCTGGTCGAACACCACTTCGGGCGCCCGAATCTCAGCCACCTGGGCGAGCAGTTCGCGCAAACTTTTGGAGATGTCGGTCATGGCGTCGAATTCGATCACGCCATGCCGGTGTATCCACTTCAGCAGGTTACGACCGTGAAACGGCTTTGCGCCGAGTCCCTGAACGAAGGCCTCCATGGCCCTCTGGTCCAGGTTCATCAGATTGATTTTTTCAGTAGCAGACAAAGCAGCCTCAGCGGGTTCGCTCACAAACACCGTCAGGGAAGAAAAAGGCAATTTCTACCGCAGCCGTTTCCGGCGCATCGGACCCGTGCACCGCATTCTCATCGACGGTCTGGGCGAAATCAGCGCGAATGGTGCCAGCGGCAGCGTCCTTGGGGTTTGTGGCGCCCATCACTTCGCGGTTTTTGGCGATGGCATTCTCACCCTCGAGCACCTGAACCACAACCGGGCCGGAGGTCATGAAATCCACCAGATCGTTATAGAACGGACGCTCTTTGTGAACCGCATAAAACTCACCAGCCTGATCGCGGGTAAGGTGCAGCATCCTGGCGGCGACGATCCTGAGCCCTGCAGCCTCGAACCGGCTATAAATCTGTCCGATAACGTTCTTAGCCACGGCGTCGGGTTTAATAATAGAAAACGTACGTTCAATTGCCATCAAAAACTCCAAAGTATTCAAATAATAAACCCCCTGTACGGCATATACCGCACAAGGAGTTCAGAATAAGAAAAACCAGCCGGTCCGGAACCAGGCTGTTTTCTATTTGTAAAACGGGGGCTTAGTTTACAGTGGGGAGATAGAATCAAGCAACAAGGGACTAGGGCCGAGGACTGAGGACTGCGAACTGCGAACTGTGAACTGTGAACTGCAAACTGCAAACTGAGAACTGAGAACTGAGAACTGAGAACTGTGAACTGTGAACTGTGAACTGCAAACTGAGAACTGTGAACTGCAAACTGAAAAACCCGAAACTAAATAGAACATCCAAAGGCTTTTCCCAGTCCCTAGTCCCTAGTCCCTAGTCCCTCGGACCTTCTATACTAGTCTATGCACCTCGATCACATCGGAAAGTTGGGATATTTTTTCCAGGATACGGCTTAGCTGTCGCATGCTGACAACTTCCACGGTAAATCGCATATCGGCTTGATCAATCTTTCTGTTCGATTGAGTACTGACGCCAATCACATCGACCTCTTCATTGGTGAGTAGCGATGAGATGTCGCGCAGCAGCCCTTTGCGATCCTCCGCCAGCACTCGGATATCGACCGGATAACTGGCATCCGGCGGCTGCTCTGCCCAGGCGACCTCCACCAGACGCCCCGGCTCCTTCTCCTGCAGATTTTTGAGTGTGCCGCAGTCGCTGCGGTGCACGTTGACCCCTCGTCCGCGCGTGATAAAACCAACGATTTCATCATTGGGCACCGGTTTACAGCAGCGCGCCACATGGGTCATCAGATCATCGACGCCCTCCACTACTACGTCGCCGCTTCCTTTAGCGGGGATCTTTCGCTGACGCCGCCGCAACGGCAATGAGTCCGGTTTTGCCTTGACCTCGGGGAACTTGCGCTCAGTACCCATGCCGGCTAGCTGAACCGGTGATATTTCACCCCTGCCGATCGCGGCCAGCAGATCGTCAGGCTTTTTAAAATTAAACCGGGTAGCCGCTTTTTCCAGATCCGGTTTGGAGACGCCGAGGCGCGCTACCTCGCGCTCCAGGCCGGCCCGCCCCGCATCCAGGTGCTGTTCGTAATCCTGCTGCTTGAACCAGTGACGAATCCGGTTACGTGCTCTGCTGGTACAGGTGTAGCCCAGATGAGGACTGAGCCAGTCGCGACTCGGCGCCCCCTCCTTTGATGTCAGTATTTCGACCGTTTTACCGCTCTCCAGCGGCTGCGTCAGCGGAACGATACGCCCGTCAACCCGGGCTCCGCGGCAACGGTGCCCGACGTCGGTGTGGATGGCGTAGGCAAAATCCACCGCTGTGGAGCCCAACGGAAGCTCTATTACGCGTCCGTGCGGCGTCAGCACGTAGATATTCCGGGCCTCCAGCCCAGACTTGAGCGTTTCGACAAAATCTTCGGACACGCTGGCATCGTCCTTGATATCCAGCCAGTTTCGCATCATTGAAATGCGGCGCTCGAAATCGGCATCCTGTTTGCCGGCCTCCTTATAGCGCCAGTGCGCGGCCACTCCGAGTTCCGCGTGATCGTGCATTTCCCGGGTACGGATCTGTATCTCCACGGGGCGTTCGTCAGGTCCAATCACCGCAGTGTGGATGGAGCGGTACAGATTTGCCTTTGGTGTTGCGATGTAGTCATCGAACTCACCGGGGATATACCGCCAGGCGCCGTGAATCACGCCCAGAACGGTGTAACATTCTGCCACCGTGTCAACCAGCACCCGCAACGCCCGCAGGTCGAATATCTGGTCGAAATCCACCCCCTTGCGCTGCATCTTCTTCCAGATACTGTAGATATGCTTGGGACGCCCGGAAATATCCGCTTTGATACCAATCCGCGAGAAATCCTGCTTCAGCCGGTCTATGACCGCAAGGATGAACGCCTCCCGGTCGGCACGCTTTCCGTCTAGTCTGCTGGCGATATCCATATACTCTTTGTTATGCAAAGAGCGCAGGCAGAGATCTTCCAGCTCCCATTTTATCTGCCATATTCCCAGTCTATTGGCCAGCGGCGCGTAGACATCCTCGGTCTCCTTCGCAATCAGGCTCTGCACCTCGGGAGACTGGCTTTTCAAGCCACGCATTGCGTATAAACGCTCCGCCAGTACGATCAATACCACACGGATATCGTCCGCGATACTGAGCAGCATGCGGCGCAGATACTCGGTGTGTTTGGCCTGGGACTCGGGCTGTTTCTGACTGTTGATCAACGACAATGAGCCGATTCGGGCGATATCACGCATCATGCGCCCGACCCCGGGACCGAAACTGCGTTTTATCGACTCCTGATCGAACTGCTTCCGTCCCAGGAGATTGTGCAGCATCGCGGCAATCAGCGTCTCCACGTCCAGTCCCAGATGAAACAGAATATCGGCGACCGAAATTGCCCGTTTCAGCGCGCT
>Ga0316201_10003191_pt1 | contig 12010 bp, 6 predicted proteins | sample CS6wburrow_MG_FD_204516 | JGI IMG/M metagenome (GOLD analysis project Ga0316201, IMG submission 204516) | Coastal sediment microbial communities from Delaware Bay, Delaware, United States - CS-6 worm burrow | ecosystem: Environmental > Aquatic > Marine > Coastal > Sediment | place: USA: Delaware... | reverse complement strand
AACATCAGCGAGTCGATCACTTCATGACACAGATGCAAAAAAACTTGAGAGAACCCATTTAATTTTTTCTCAAGATAAATCGCCCCCTTGTCGTTTAAAATTGATTTTGCGGTTATTTTCGTTCAAAATTGATTTTGCTTTCGGCTCGATTTTCGTTCAAAATTTATCTTGCATCGACGCTATTTTCGTTCAAAATTGATTTTGCGAAAGCCAAGATTGATAATGTGTTGAAATTTTTTTGACAAACTGATAGGAAGGGCGCATTCCCAAAAAAAGGGTCATTCTTGGCTATCGCAAAATCAATTTTGAACAAAAATCCGGCAGTAAAATAACAGAAACGAAAAGCGAGCCTTCAAAATTTATCTATCTTGATGACCCTTTTTTTGGGAATGCGCCCAATAGGAATTATGTTGAGATCATAAAAATGATGAGAAATCCCTTCATCTACAATCCTTGTGCTAAGTACTTTCGCCAAAAATTTTCAGGTATTTTAATAGAAGCAATGTTTATTTAGTAATTAGATTTGCTATGCATCGCGTCTCTACAATTCGCGGTTTCGTAGAGACGCGATGCCTCGCGTCTCTTTGCGGTAAAATACCTGTTTATTTGTGGTTCAGTACTTATTGATTTTAACAATGTACTGATTTATGGAGATATCAATGCGAAAATTCTCATCCTATGGCCCTCCAAATAACAAATTACATTACTACGCACCCAGGCAGACATTAATTACTAATGCCCTCATGCAATTGAAGGGAGAAGATCTAAATGAAGGTGGCCATTACATGACAATATGGGCCCCTCGTCAAACGGGTAAAACTTGGATAATGCAACAAGTTGTCTCAAGCCTTCAGCAAGACACCCAATTTGATGTGGTTATCCTCCCTTTACAAAATCTCTATAATATGACTGATGTTAATCGTATCGCTCAACTCATTGCCAGAGAATTGATAGAAAACTTGGGCTTAGAGAAGCTAACCATAAATACCTTAGAGGACTTTCATCTTTTATTTAAACAAAAAAGCCTCACTAAGCCTTTGATCTTGATTTTGGATGAATTTGATAGTCTCGATCAAGCCGTTATCGCTGGGCTAGTGAATTTTTTTCGTAATATTTACCACATTCGTCAAAACCAGACAGATAAATCTACCGCAGAGAAAAAATATCTGTTACATGGCATGGCTTTGATTGGGGTACGTGCCGTTTTGGGCGTAGAAAATGTCAAAGGTTCACCCTTTAATGTTCAGCGAAGCCTGCATATTCCGAATTTGACTGATGATGAAGTGACTGATCTATTTGAGTGGTATCAACGAGAAAGTGGGCAATCCATTGAGCCAGAGGTTGTGGAACGTATCTGGTATGAATTTCAAGGGCAACCTGGACTCACTAGCTGGATTGGGGAATTGTTGACAGAAACTTATAATGAAACACCAACCCAACCCATTACCATGCTGCATTTTGAGCGCGTTTTTAGACGAGCTCTCAATCAGTTACCCAACAATAATATCCTCAATATCATTAGCAAAGCTCGGCAAGAGCCTTATAAAGCGTTAGTGCTTTCACTGTTCAAAACAGATGAAAAGCCGAATTTTGCTTATGATGATCCCCATATCAATTACCTTTACCTCAATGGTGTGATTGATGTTGAAGAAACACCTGACAAGACTTATGTCAAGTTTCCTTGCCCCTTTGTGCAAAAACGACTGTTTAACGCTTTTGCTCGGGAATTATTTGATTATGTGGGCAAATTGTATGTGCCCTTTGAAGATTTAAGTGAGATCATCACTGAACATAGCCTGAATATTAAGGCCCTGATGCGCCGCTATGAATCTTACTTACAACAAAACAGCAGTTGGCTATTGAAGGATGCCCCTCGCCGACAGGACTTGCGAATTTACGAAGCGGTTTATCATTTTTTGTTGTATATGTACCTGAGCCATTTTTTACAGCACTTTCAGGGGCAAGTTTTCCCAGAGTTCCCAACAGGAAATGGGGAAATTGATTTGATCATCAAACATAGTGGACAAATTTATGGGCTAGAAGTCAAAAGTTTTACTAACCTGTCAGAATATAAGGCCGCCTTAAAACAAGCGACACGATATGCTCGACAATTGGCTGTCAAGGAAATCTGGCTCATTTTTTTCGTCGAATTTGTGGATGATGAAAACCGACAAAAATATGAACAAGTGTATTATCATGCCAAAACGGGAATCAATGTGAATCCTGTTTTTGTGACGATAGGAGAATAAATTATTTTCAAAGAAGGGTTCGATCTAAAACCAATCTCACGCAAAGCCGCAAAGACGCTAAGGAGAATAATACTTAGCCTCTTTGCGCCACAGCGAAAAGCGTGAGATTGGTTTTAAGATCGATCTCTCCTTTGAAAAATCTGAAAATCTATTCCTCTATTTGCACCCTTCCGGCAAATATTTTTCCAACATGCCCTCATGCGTACACGTCCAACTTCTATTATCAGGATTATGACGGAGTATCAATCTACCCGAAATGGGCGGTTTTTCAAATAACGCATAGTAACCGTCTTTCGTTTTTGACAAATGAATATGCAGGCCATCAGGACTTTTTAATCCCCAAATCTCTTCAATCTCTTGAGTGGTTGGCAGAGTGCCTAAAACCGCAAAATACTCATTGGCGCGTTGTGCAACCACATCTTTCAACAAAGAAAACGTCTTGGCGACTTGCTGCTTATTCCGATTATCATCGCCAATCGACTTTTTAATGCGCTTTTTAGGGCCTTCTTTAATCACCCCCCGACAGTGACGTGGCAGATACTTCTCTTGCAGATTCTGATATGTACAATGCCAGCGGCTAGTCTTTTGATCAAAAATCAGTTTCAACTGCCCCGGCAAAGCCGGATCCTTAAACCCAATGGCATAACCATTTTTCCGTTTCAGTAAGCGCAGGTTTTTGGTGTAAGTACCCTGCCTTGGCATCTCAAGCTCCTCAACCGTTGGAAAGCGGCCCTCTTCAAGACGAAACTCCTCTGCCGTCATCTTGGTTGCATTCAATAACATCATCCCTTCTGAGACTTTCGACTTGAGCATGTAATCGTTATAGGCTGGAATCGCCACAGCTGCTAGAATACCGGCAATTGCTACCGTACTCATGCCGCCTTCAATAATGAACTCTAAAGGATTGTTTTCAAAGACTAATTCGAGTGATAACTGCGAATCGGACAGATCAAGCTGTATCCCATAAGTACCCTGCATCGGCAAATTCAATTCTCGCGCCGTTGGCAGCGTAAATAAGTCGATTTCGGTTTCAAACACATCGGCCAATAACCCCAAACCGTATAAATAAGCATAATAAAGCTTACGGGGTGTCTCAGAAAAAGTGGTTGACAATAGGAACAAAGACGACTGGTTATCTTGACTTTGTTTTTGTTTCAACCACGTTTGAAGGGGAACACGCGCCGATTGTTGTCTATCCAGCAAAAATTGTGGCAGTGTGGCAAAAATCAGATAACCGTCTTCTTCTACCCAATAATAATGGCTTTTCAGGTTAGAGACGAACTGTGCCCAAAACAAGACAAACGCTTTTTGACCGGCCGATGAAGGGGATAACAAATCGGGATGATCCTCAATGGCTTCTTGGAAAAAGCCCGTCTTCAGATGGTGATACGTTTTACCCTTGATTTCTCGATTGTCGTAAGATACCCAATCATGCTTTTTCATCAAAGTGGTAAAGACTTTCTGCATCATGTTGCGATTGTTGATTTGAAAGGCCACAAAATAACCCGCTTCATCAGAGAAAAAGAGCATTTGTGGGCCGAGTGCCCCCAGTAATGTTTCAAGCGAATAGCCCATTTCTGTTTGAAGCTTTGTTTTGGATGCGTAGTACGCTTGAACGTTATCAGGTGATAAGACTTGATCAGCGATTTTCTCAAACCCTTTCAACCAAGCTAAGGCTGGGATTGAGAGAGAAACGACGGTTTGAGGCTGGCCAGAAGCGGTCAGGGTGAGGTTATTGGTGATACCGGGAAAAGATTGAAGAAAGCCAGTGCGTGGCATATCCAATATCAGCTTTAAACGCCCTTTACCTTCACTGACACCCCAACCCAGCGCAACGGCACGGAGACTCGTCACGCCCCATTTATTCCATTGACTGATTATATCGGGGGGGAGACTATTCAGCAATATAGGTGACAAACGCTGGAAATTGATCCACTGAAAAAACCCCTGTGCGCTAGTGTCTACCTGTTTTTCCAAATCAAACATCGGATGGTGTGTAACCGGCGCAAGGCCCGCTAGGGTTTCTTTAAAAATCGCTTGATTGGCTGTGAGGCCGCCCATGAAATAAACCGTTCGAGTGTTCAGATTATAATGCAGAAAAAGCGGCAACTGCGCTGCCACCATTAAAAGTCCATAACCGTCTTTTGAAAGCGGATTAACGAGACTCAAAGCGTCAGTCTTGGCAACCAGTTGTGTTAGGAGCTGATTGAAAGCCTCAATCGAAGTCAAATCCAGCTTAGCTGAAATCAGGTGATTGGCAAGAGGCGGCGGCATCTGTTCAGGGAGTAAAGCCACAGCTTCTATGGGGGAACGCAAATGATGGAGAAACAAGCGCAAAGCAGGGTGGATATCCGCTTGGCTGAGATTCAACAGATTCTGATAAATCGCAGCTTCCAAGTTTTGGATTTGCTGAACATGCTGCTCATTTGCCAAGGCCTCATTTAACACACTACCTTTAGGGGAAGAGAGAAATCCCCAAGGATTGGGAATACGCAGATAGCTGATAGCCTCAGGCGGGAGGCTATTTCTCAAAGAGGCTGGCTCAGAAAGGGGCGCACTCTGAAGTAAATTGGGACAGAGTAGCGCGATCAAAACAACCCATTTTTTGTTCATTGAAACACATCCTAAGTTAAAAAATGAGCCTGTAAAATAACTGATATTGAAATCAGATGTCAAGTATTTTGGCGATGATCTCAAGGCTTCGTCAAAGGCAGATGCGAGTATATAACGACAAGGATTGTTTATAATAAAGGATAAGATCGGAACGAAACTGAGATCATCAACAATATAACTACAAATTATAAATAATCCTTGTCGTTATATCTTTTAGTTTAACCTCCTTATCCAAAGACGCTCCGTTTAATTCCCATATCTGTTGTACTGAATACCCGTTCTTATATATAATCCCTACCCTTATTCTATTTGTCACAGGCGAAAATAGGCTATGCAAGAAATCAAACAACACACGATACACCTGTTGCTAAAATGGCAACTCATTGTTTTTATGATGTTTATTTTTTTTAGAGACGCGAGTGTTTAGAGACGCGAGGCATCGCGTCTCTACTTAAAATGCCGAGTACTAAATAGTGGCTTACGTCGTTTCAAACAGGCCATTTTACCGGCCCACTTGAAACAACAACATCAGTTGTGACAGGTTGATTCTAGGATAACCGCTTCACAAGCTGTCTCAGAATGGCAAGCATTAGCGACGGGTAGTATAGAAACTTATACCTTTCCCGGTGATCATTACAGCCTTCTACAGGAACCAACTGTCAAGTAGAGACGCACGGCCGTGCGTCTCTACTCAATGCTTTGAACGCGACTTTGCTCCCAAAACGTGAGATTAAAAATGCCACCCTTTTTGAAATTATTTTTCTGAAGAGGGCTTTGAAAATCGTGCCATGCACCAACGCAGTCTAGTTGCCCAAAAAAAAAGCCTGAAAAAATATAAAATTATGAACTTGTGAACTGTTTTTTGAACAAAACTATATTTCACATTTCACGCAAAAGTTGCGCGCAACTTTTGCGTGAAATACAGTTTTTGCGCGCAAAAACTTTTGCGTGAAAAGATGAACATTTAGCGTAGCTTCCCTTCGGTTCACGCTCGTTTTGAGTTTTACTGATATTTATAGAAAATTTTTTTAGAATTTTTACTTGACATAGATATAGAATAAATTTACGATTCAAAATCGTAATTTTTTTAACAGTCTTGTCATCATATTATGAAATATTTACAATACCTTCGCCCATTATCCTAATAATTAAAAGGGTTATTATGTAATATGAGTTAAATTTCAATAAGTTACGGTATTTTGAACCAACGGGCCTGATTTGACGGATAATATAAAATATCCGGTCATTTTGACAGGATAATTTTTTATACAGGGCAAACTGCCCTGAATTGAAGGTCAATACACTGGAATATGCGGGCAAAAAGTCAGGATATTACTCTTATACAGGCAAACTTGCCTGATTTGTCGGATAATATCTAGGAATATGAGGGCAAATTTGCCTTATAATAAGTAGTTAGTACCTCAAACCCGCCTTCGGCGGAACCACAACAAAATTAAGTAAGTTACATAAACTTACTAGGAAGGATATAATGGCTATTAGTTCACACAAGCTTCTTACTAAAATATTTGGATTGTTCAGCTTGTTCGTTTATGTTTTGTCCTTAATAATCAGCCCACCAATTGCAGCAGCGAGTTTCAATTGTTCCAAAGCACGCACAGTTATTGAAAAAACTATTTGTAGCAATACTCAGCTAAACAAAGCTGATGAACAATTGGGAAAAATCTACAGACAATTGCGAAACTCATTGCCAGGATGGGAATTTGATCTATTAAGAAAAGAGCAGCGTCAATGGGTAAAACAACGAAATTCTAATTGTTCAGATGGCAATGTTTATTGCCTTCAATTAATCAATGAACTGCGCATTATAGCACTTCGTGCAGAAATAGAGCGTCGTGGTATTCAGTCCCCAAGTTTTGATTGTGCTAAAGCTCGTACAGTCGTTGAAAAGAGTATTTGCCGCAATAATCAGTTAAGTTTAGTAGATAGTGAAATGGGGGAAATATATTCGCAACTGCGACAGTCATTACCAAGATGGGAAATCGAGCTATTGAGAAGAGAACAGCGTCACTGGCTAAGACAACGAAATTCCAATTGTTCAGGCGGTGATATTTCTTGCCTTCAATCAATCTATGATCTACGAATTACAGAACTTCGCTCTCATACTGAACCACTGTTAGTTGAATCAAATCATTTTGTTGATGAAAATAATTCGGTTTCTATTCAATCTGAATCGCCGTCAAGTGAACTGAATTATGATTACCCAGTAAATTCTAGTCCTTCTATAAAACGAAATCGTTTTGTTATTTGTATAACTAGTGTTACAGCAGAAGGTGTCATTGACAAATATATTAAAAATCCTGTCATAGCATCAGTCGTCAGTGAAATTGCGTCTTCTCTAATACAAGGTAAAAGTGATATTTCCACAAAATATATAGGTATTAGTTCAGTTGTAAAAACTTTTTCCAATGACCTAGAGAAAAAAGGTCACAAAAAATTAGCCACTGCGATAGATATGATTTCTCTTGGGAGAGCCCTTCATAGCTGCATGTCCAATAAGTACTGAAGCACAAATAAACAGGTATTTTACCGCAAAGGGCTAGGGCAAAGGATTGCCCCTTGGTTGCTTCTATTAATTAAAATACCTGGAAATTTATGCTTCAGTACTTAGATAAAGAAATAATTGGAAATAGTTGTGGATTGGAATAAAATCAATTCTAACTTGGTCTTGGAGCCGACCTTCGGCGGCTCAAGAATGGTGTTATCCTGATGAAACGCTCCGCCCTACTGCACTTAATCCCTGTCGCTTCGGGCGGGTGGAACGATGGATAACAATGCGTTCGAGCGGATAATTTACGTCCATGTTAAATGCTGCTCAACTTTGGGAATTAGCAAGTGCAAAAAGACAATGACACAGATTATAGTAATGGATACAGAAATATTATCAAGTCATTTTGACACATAACCATAAATTTGTAAATTTAGAGGGTTTTTCTATATAAAATGAGCAGAATTAAAATAAAGAATTTCGGTCCTATAAAAGAAGGTTGTCAAGATGATGAGGGCTGGATTGATGTGAAAAAAGTGACTGTATTTGTTGGTGCTCAGGGTTCAGGCAAAAGCACTGTAGCTAAGTTAATTTCCACGTTCATTTGGATTGAGAAAGCCTTGGTAAGAGGAGATTACCAAAAGGAATGGTTTGAACGAAAAAACAGACTTGAAAATCAATACCTGAATTATCATCGTTTAGAAAATTACTTCAAAACAAACGGAGTTGATAACACAGTTATTGATTATCAAGGCGAGGCATACTCAATCAAATATGAAAATGGTTCGTTGATTATACAAGAAAGATCAGGTGTTGCTTATCAGCTTCCGCAAATTATGTATGTACCAGCAGAAAGGAACTTTATTTCCTATGTAAGAACGCCAAAAGAATTAAAACTTTCATCAGAATCGCTTAAAGAATTCCTTACCGAGTTTGATAATGCAAAAAACAAAATGAGAGGATTGGTGACGCTTCCAATCAATGATGTAGATGTTGAATACGATAAATTAAACGATACACTTAATCTGAAAGGTCAAGATTATAAAGTTAAACTTACTGAAGCATCCAGCGGCTTTCAGTCCCTTGTCCCTTTATACTTGGTTTCGGAATATTTGGCAAACTCTGTAAAGAAGCAGAGTGAAGTACACAAAGAATCTATGAGCAGTGATGAGTTGAACAGATTTAAAAAAGGTGTGGAAGAAATTTGGAGCAACGACAGCTTAACAAACGAACAAAAAAGGGTTGCTCTTTCTGTTCTCTCATCTAAATTTAACAAAACCGCTTTTGTAAACATTGTGGAAGAGCCAGAGCAAAATTTGTTTCCTTCTTCGCAATGGCAAATGCTTCAAAGTTTATTAGAATTCAACAACATCAATTCAGATAACAAGTTGATAATGACTACACACAGTCCTTTTATCATCAACTTTTTAAGTATAGCTATTCAAGGAGAGTCTCTAAAAAGGAAGATTGAAACATCTACAAAGGCAAATCAGTTAATTCCTAAGTTGAATAAAATTATTTCCGAAAAGGCTCTGGTTCCTTCGGATGTAGTTGTTGTATATCAATTAAACGAAGTAGCTGGAAGCATTGAAAAACTCTCTGCTTATGAAGGTATTCCGTCCGACAAAAATTACCTGAACAACTATTTGAGAGAAGGTAACCAGTTATTTGATTCATTATTAGAAATCGAAGAAGAACTATAGGTATGGATTTTTTTGAAACGACTTGTCAAGAGCCTACAATTGATGAATCCATATTTGGATTATGCGATGATCAAAATGGAGCAAAGGCTTATACAAATATAGATGACCAAACAAAATGGATTGCTACAGTAAGAAATGACTGTAACAAACGTTTGACTTTTACTGCAATTGATAAATGTGTTTTAAAAGACGAAGAAGAACCTGATAGAGGACGTTGTGATGGAATGCTGACTTCTGCTGAACATGAACATCTATATTTTGTGGAACTTAAAAATGAAAGAAAACAGTGGATAAAAGATGCAATAGAGCAACTTGAATCAACCATTCAGTTTTTCATCGATTATCATGACATTAATGTTTTTAAGCATAAAAAAGCATTTGCTTGCAACAACAAACACCGGCATTTTCAGGAAATTGATAATGAACTCAATCTTCGCTTTTTCAGAACATATCGTGTTCGAATTGATGTACAGACAGAGATTATTATTGTTTAGGATAAAAATAGTGAACAGAAAAATAGAAAAATAGTGGACAGAACAATATTTATCTCTAACTAATCCTTACCGCTTTTGCCTCAAGCCGCGCGGCTGAAGAGAGGTGTTAGAAAATAGTCGTTTTGCAATGGGTAATGATATTCAATAAATAAAGCTTTCTCTTAGTGCCGAAGAGTTCAATTTCATATTGAGTTATCAACTGGCAAGTAGAAGGCAGTTTATTAAACTCTCCAAAATACGGGAGCAATTGATAGCTAAGCGTCACCAACTTCAAAAGAGCCCGTATTCTGTTGACGCTAGACTATTTGAATGCCTTGCTTGTTAATATATCCAGAGAAGCAAACAAAGATAATAACCCTCCTAAAATATTTGTTGGATAGGTTGTTTGGTAAACTTGCAGATAAATACAATTCAAACTTAGAATTTTGAGTGGAGATAGACTCATTTTCTAACTTGGCGCTCAATGCCGACCACCCGCCGTTGGGTTTTTCTGGTTTTGGCTAAGTGGCGGCTTAGCGTTAGCCCTTCGGGATTGGGCAATGGATATTGGAGAAATAATGATAAATACTTTCAAAAAATTGAAAAATATGACGCATGCCTTTAAATGGATGCTTGAAGGGAGTAAGAATTGAGCTACACTGTTTTAACGTCAAGAGAGAGAGAAGATCTGGTTGATACTTTTTTCCGATTAAAGGGAATGGGCGAGCGTAATCCTACCGCCAGGATGGAGGCTATGACTGCTCTTCGATGCCTGAAGGCTGTTCACTCCAACGCTATAGAGGACAAAAGTGTGGATCGAATTTTTCTTCAGGTCCTGCTCCACAATGCAGGAGTGCCCGATAAGTCGCTGATTTCTCAGCACTATTTCAATGCGTCGACTGAGCTAAGGGGTCAGGAGAAGATGCTTCGTCGGCTTGAGGATAAGGCGGTTGAAGGGGAAGAATTCTCGATTTCTTTTTTGCTCGAAATGCATAGAACCGTCTTTAGGGAGAGTATGCAGGAGGCATCTGGCAAATTCCGCCAGGATGAGGTTCGGATAAAGGGAATGGCGCATCGGCCACCCCATCATTCAAAGATAGCGGAGATTCTGCATCAACAGTTTCAAAGCATCAACGAACGACTCTTCCGTATTGGGCTAGTAACACGAACTAATTTCTTTGATGTCCTGCGAATCTCCGCTGAGATTCACTACCTCATCGCCAGTGTTCATCCCTTCGAGGATGGGAATGGGCGCATTGCAAGAGCAGCCGGAGATTACGTTATGCTGAATCGCGGATTTTACTATGACGTAATCATGACAGATTACAGAGATATTTATCTTGACTCATTGGAAGAATGCACGGCTATTGATGTTACTCCACTTTTGAGGTTTATTGAGTACAGTTACCTTGAGACGTTGAAGCGAATTTCCGGCTTCTTCCAGCTAGCGAGCGTAGCTGGGTAGGCGCTTCGCTGCAACCCAGCCCTTTCCTAATTAATGGGTATCAAACTCGATTTATATTAATCAAATTAGAGACGCGAATTGTAGAGACGCGATGCTTCGCGTCTCCGATGCATAGACGCGAGGCAGAGCAAATCTACGATCTCATCAAAAAACATCACAACTAATCCGTTCAATCTCCTTATCCAGAGACGCGAGGCATCAGAGACGCGAGGCATCGCGTCTCTACAATCCGTTCAATCCCCATATCCGTTGTACTCAATACCCGTTCTTATTATATAATCCCTACCCTTATTCTATTTGTCACAGGCAAAAATGGGCGCATTCCCAAAAAAAGGGTCATTATCAATCTCAATCACACCGACGCAAAATAAATTTAGAACGAAAATCGCAGCGACGCAAAATAAATTTTGCTTCTTTTGGAGTGCAAAATTATTGTCATGATTAACACTGATTAAAATCGAGACTGATCAAAAAAAATCAGCGCCAATCAGGACAATCACTACAATCTGCGTTCTATTCGATATTTTGAAAATTATTAATGATTTTTTGTTAACCTACTGATTAGTCTCGACTTTGAGAGGGCACATTTATTTGTGAACGGATTTTTTTTGTTGTGTTAAAATGCTCACCTTTCACAAACTGATAAGTATATTGATTTGTCTTGTCACCAAGCGTTAATTATTTTGAGTGATATGATAGAATCATCTGATATGATACTTCTGATTTTCGGCTATTTCTCAATTCAAAGCGATTTGAACCGGCCGTGATGAGCATGAGAAAATCACACAATCGTAGCCGAAAGTCATCAACTGAAATTTATAGTATGCCCACCAAAAAAACGCAATTGATATCTGAACAAGATATACAAAAAGCGACTGAACAGTATTTATCAACTTGTTTAGCTCAAGACGAGGAGGTGTTCAATCGACAAATCAAAGAACAACTCAATGAGATCATTACAGCGATCACAGACTCTCTTTTACAAGACACCGATCAAAATC
>Ga0316201_10003190_pt1 | contig 12011 bp, 10 predicted proteins | sample CS6wburrow_MG_FD_204516 | JGI IMG/M metagenome (GOLD analysis project Ga0316201, IMG submission 204516) | Coastal sediment microbial communities from Delaware Bay, Delaware, United States - CS-6 worm burrow | ecosystem: Environmental > Aquatic > Marine > Coastal > Sediment | place: USA... | reverse complement strand
TAACCATCGTCATCGTCCGCGAAGACCTTATCGGCCATGCCGATCCGGCGATGCCGGGTATGTACGATTACAAGATACATGCTGATAATGACTCTATGTACAACACACCACCGACCTATGGCTGGTATCTGGCAGGCCTGGTGTTTGCCCGGGGACTAAAGCTCGGTGGCATGAGTGTGGTAGAGGAAGTGAACAGGCGTAAAGCTGAAAAACTGTATAAAGCGATCGATGATTCTGCTTTCTACAGTAACCCGGTCGATGTCAGCTGCCGTTCGTGGATGAACGTACCGTTTATCCTGGCGAATTCTGATCTCGATGCAGCATTCATCGAACAGGCAGCGGCTAATGGCCTGATGACATTAAAAGGTCATCGTTCAGTCGGTGGTATGCGTGCCAGTATCTACAATGCCATGCCCGAAGCAGGCGTCGATGCCCTGATCGCTTTCATGCAGGAATTCGAACGCGCGAATGCTTGATAAGTCCGGGCCATAACTAAATCGTCATTGCGAGGCACGGAGTAATCTCACCGTTGTGGGCTCCGGCATCAAAAGATTGCCACGCTTCGCTCGCAATGACGGCATTATAAAAAACACAATACAAATCTGGAACTCCCTATGTTCAACGTCAAAACCATCAACAATATCTCTGACAAAGGTCTGAGTCGTCTGCCGGCTGAAACATATTCAGTAAGCCCTGAAATGGAGAATCCTGATGCCATTATCCTGCGTTCACAGAAGCTTCATGATATGGAGATTCCGTCGAACCTGAAAGTTGTCGGTCGTGCCGGTGCAGGCACCAACAATGTCCCGGTAGAACGGCTTGGCGAAGAGGGTATCGTGGTATTTAATGCACCGGGTGCGAATGCCAATGCAGTCAAAGAGCTGGTCATCTGCGGTATGTTACTGGCGTGCAGGAATATCTGCCAGGCGTGGCAGTATGCTGCAAATGTCGAAGGTAGCGACGAAGAGCAGAATATAGCTGTCGAGGCGGGTAAGAAAAAATATGTCGGATACGAGTTGCCTGGGCGTACACTCGGTGTCGTCGGTCTGGGTGCTATCGGTGTCGAGATAGCCAATGCAGCAGTTGCCCTGGGCATGCGTGTCGTCGGTTTTGATCCGACGATCACGGTTAAAAGTGCCTGGAAGATGTCTTCAGATGTCGAAGAGATGGGCAGTATCGAAGAGCTGCTGAAGGAGGCCGACTTTGTTACTTTTCATGTACCACTGATCGATGCCACCATGAACCTGTTGAATGAAGAACGCATAGCCGGCATGAAAGACGGTGCGGTCATTCTGAACTTTGCGCGTGACGGCGTGGTCGATGATGATGCGGCACTGGCCGGTATTGCGTCTGGAAAGATCAATGCCTACGTCTGTGATTTTCCGGCACAGAAGCTGAAGAATAATGACCGCGTGATCACGCTGCCGCATCTCGGTGCGTCTACCGTTGAGGCTGAAGAGAACTGTGCGATGATGATCGCCGATCAGATCAAGGATTTTCTTGAGAATGGTAATATCAAAAATTCTGTCAATTTTCCTGCTGTCAAACTGCCGCGCGGCGGCAAGTCACGTGTTGCTATCACGCATAAAAATATGCCGGACATGATCGCAAAGATCACGGCAGCTGTTGGTGACCACGGTTTCAATATCCATCACATGCGCAACGAGTCGAAAGCTGATCTGGCCTACACATTGATGGACATCGAGTGTGAAATCGGGGATGATTTGATTCAGAATTTTGCAGCTATCGATGGTGTGCTCAAAGCACGCCAGGTTTAACTGGACAGTTTTAAGTTATAGGTCGTAAGTTTTAAGTAACAGATAAACAAACTTACATCATATAACTGACAACATATAACTTGACAAAGATGACCGAAAAAGACCAATTAGCAGAGATACGTAAACGTATTGACGAGATCGACAAGTCTATTCAGGAACTGGTTTCTGAACGTGCTTCCTGTGCCGCACAGGTGGCCGAGGTCAAACAGCAGCAGGGAGAAACCGGGCACTTCTACCGCCCGGAGCGTGAGGCCCAGGTCTTGCGTGCAGTGATGCAGCGAAACACCGGACCTCTCACTGATGAGAGCATCGCGGGTATTTTTCGAGAGATCATGGCGGCATGTCTTGCCCATGAGAAGCCATTAAAAGTGGCCTTTTTAGGGCCGGAAGGTACCTATACCCATTCCGCCGCAGTCAAGCATTTTGGCAGCCTGATCGAGACGCAGCCCGTGGAAAGTATCGAAGAGGTTTTCCGTGTCGTCGAAGCTGATGGCGCAAACTTTGGCGTGGTCCCGGTTGAAAATTCGAGTGCGGGCGTTATCAATCACACCCTTGATCTTTTCATGAAATCGTCACTGAGCATCAGCGGCGAAGTGGCGCTACGTATCCGGCATAACCTGTTGAGCAATCTGGACTCGCTGGATAAGATCGACCGCGTCTATTCGCATCAGCAATCGTTGTCACAATGCAGCCAGTGGCTGGATAAGAACCTGCCAAATGCAGAACGTATAGCGATGAACAGTAATGCGCAGGCTGTACTCTATGCCAAAGAACACAACGCAGCATCCATTGGCGGCGTGATGGCGGCTGAACTATATGATGTGCCTGTCCTGGTTGCCGATATCGAAGACGAACCGGACAACACGACACGATTTGCAGTGATCGGCCAGCACCTGTCACCACCGAGCGGTGATGACCGTACCAGCCTGCTGGTCTTTGTTCATAATAAACCCGGCTCATTGTTTGACCTGCTCAAACCATTGGCCGAGCGTGGTATCAGTATGAGTAATATAGAGTCGCGTCCATCACGCAGGGGTGTTTGGGACTATGTGTTTTTTATCGATATCGATGGTCATCGTGATGATGACAAGGTGAGGGATGCGATCACTGAAATTGAAAAAGCGTCAGCGATGGTCACCATCCTCGGCTCATATCCAAAAGCCGTCATCTAAGATGCCTAAGTCTTTTCTCGAACTCGCCACGCCCGGTGTTCAGCAGTTAACACCATACCAGCCAGGTAAACCGGTAGAAGAACTGGAGCGTGAACTGGGGATTACCGGTTCTATCAAACTGGCGTCCAATGAAAACCCCCTGGGTCCCAGCCAGCATGCGCTGGATGTGATCGCGAATATCGCTCCAACGATCAATTACTACCCTGATGGCGGTGGTTATGCTCTGAGCGACAGGCTCGCGAAACAGCACTCAGTAAGTGCTTCCAGTATTACCCTGGGAAATGGCTCGAATGATATCCTCGAACTTGTCACGCGTGCATTTTTGACGCCGCAGCATTCTGCAGTATTCTCTGAGTATTCGTTTGCGGTTTATCCGATCGTGGTGCAGGCAGTTGGTGCAACTGCGCATGTTGCAAAAGCTTATCCGCAAGACCATGAAACTATGCCCCTGGGACATGATCCTGATGCGCTGCTGGCCCAGGTAGATGATACGACGCGTATCATCTTTATCGCTAACCCGAACAACCCGACAGGTACCTGGTTGACACCTGGTGCCCTGGAAAACCTGTTCTCCAGTATCGCGCAGGATGTCATCATCGTACTCGACCTGGCCTATACGGAATATATGGATGAGGATGTTAAGCCGCCAGTTAAGCAGTGGCTGCAACAGTTTCCGAACCTGGTGGTGACGCAGACCTTTTCAAAGGTATACGCACTGGCAGGACTGAGGATCGGTTACTCGATATCTAACCCCGAGATCGCTGATATATTGAACCGTGTCAGGCAGCCGTTTAATACCAACTCTCTGGCACAGGCTGCAGCTATCGCATCGCTCGATGATAAGGCGCATGTGCTTGATAGTGTCTCGATGAACAGCACCGGAAAAACATATCTGCAGCACGCTTTTTCTGAAATGGGTCTGCGTTACCTGCCGACCATGGGTAATTTTATTTCGGTCAATGTTGAGCAGGATGGTATGGCACTGTATCAGAAGTTACTGCAGCAGGGTGTGATCGTCCGCCCGGTAGCAAATTATGCCATGCCTGAATACCTGAGGATAACCATCGGTACACAGCAACAGAATGAACGTTTTATCGAAACACTCAGGCAGTGTTTGTGATATAAAAACATAAAATACTTACACCGGGTATCCTGGGATAATGCCAGCCTGTAGGAGCGAAAAAAACTTTCTGGAAAAGTTTTTCACGTTAGCCCCGTCAGGGGTGAAGCATATGGATATGCTGAATAATGTATTTCGCGATAACCCTCAGATAAATCCACCATCGAATAAATAATAAAAATCTAAAAATATATAATGACAATATCTATCAATAATCTATGCGTTATCGGCACAGGCCTGATCGGTGGTTCATTATGTCTCGCTCTAAAAGCAGCGGGTGCAGTGAATAATATTATCGGTGCCGGTCGCAGCGAAGCAACCTTACAGAAAGCGCAGCAGCTGGGAATCATTGACGCTTATGATCTCGATATCAGTAACGCGGTAAAAGATGCTGATATCGTTTTTGTTTCTGTGCCACTGGGTGCCATGGAAAGCGTGTTTGCACAGATCGATGCCGGCCTGAAACGTGCAGCTAATAAGACTGCGATCATCACTGATGCCGGCAGCTCCAAGCGACAGGTACAGCAGATCGCGGAAAAGGTTTTTGCCGACGATTCGAATCGTTTCGTTGCCGGGCATCCTATCGCCGGCACAGAAAACAGTGGCCCGGCAGCAGCGTTTGCCGATCTGTATAAGAACCGCCGTGTGATACTTACTCCGACTGCGGATACCGATGCTGCTGCAGTGAAACGCGTCATTGAACTCTGGCAGACGGTTGGCGCTGAGGTGGAAAACATGGATGCCGATCATCACGATAAAGTACTGGCTGCAACCAGCCATCTGCCACATATGCTGGCTTTTGGCCTGGTCCACTGCCTGGAAAATATGGATGATATAGAAGATGTTTTTCGTTTTGCCGCCGGCGGTTTTCGTGATGTAACGCGTATCGCATCCAGTGATCCGGTCATGTGGCGGGATATCTGCCTGAATAACCAGCAGCCTATCCTCGATATGATGAAGCGTTATAAGGATGAGCTGGATATGTTATATAATGCGCTCGAAGCAGGGGACGGCGAGAAACTGATGGAAGTATTCGAGCACGCAAAACAGACCCGCGATAAATTTACTCATTAAATACTCGTCATTGCGAGGAACGAAGCAATCTCAGTGTAATGATGTCCTGTTGTAAAAGTCATCATCTAAATTTTTCTTAATGTTCTCGAAATGACAGCTAACTAATATTTATATATGAAATACATTGTACAAGGCGGTTTAGATAAGTCAGGGTTGCAGGGCACCATCCGTGTGCCCGGTGACAAGTCTATCTCTCACCGTTCGATCATGTTCGGTTCCCTGGCCGAAGGCACCAGCCATATCAGCGGTTTCCTCGAAGGTGAAGATAGTCTGAATACCTTACGTGCATTTCGGGCGATGGGTGTGAATATCGAAGACCCGGTCGACGGCAAGGTGACGATCGAAGGCGTCGGTATGCATGGTCTGACCGCACCAGCACAGCCACTTTATGTCGGTAACTCCGGAACATCGATGCGCTTGCTCGCCGGCCTTCTGGCAGGCCAGAAGTTTGATGTCGAGTTAAGCGGTGACGTCTCCCTGTCAAAGAGGCCGATGAAACGTGTCACTGACCCGCTTGCAGAGATGGGCGCAAAAGTAGAGACAGCCGAGGGTGGTAAACCGCCATTAAAGATAACCGGCAACCAGTCATTAAACAGTATTAGTTACCAGATGCCGATGGCAAGTGCGCAGGTGAAATCCTGCTGCCTGCTGGCGGGCATGTATGCCGAGGGCAAGACCTGTGTTACTGAACCGGCGATAACACGCGACCACACCGAGCGCATGCTGAAAGCGTTTGGCTGTGATGTCGAGATCAACGGTTCCACGGCATGTATCAACGGCCCGGCGAAGTTGATCGCAGCCGATATCGATGTGCCGGCAGATATCTCTTCTGCTGCTTTTTTCATGGTAGGGGCATGTATCGCCGATGATTCTGATATCTTGCTGCAACATGTCGGTATTAATCCTACGCGTACCGGTGTGCTCGATATCCTGAAACTGATGGGTGCCGATATCACCTTTTCTAATCAACAGGAAATCGGCGGTGAACCGGTAGCCGATATCCGGGTTAAGAGTTCCAGCTTGAAAGGCGTTCACATACCGGAGGAGCTGGTGCCACTGGCGATCGACGAGTTCCCCGTTATATTTGTTGCCGCTGCCTGTGCAGATGGGCAGACCATCGTCAGCGGTGCTGAAGAGTTGCGGGTGAAGGAGAGCGATCGCATCCAGGTGATGGCAGACGGCCTGATCGCGCTGGGTGTTGATGCCCGGGCTACAGAAGACGGCATGATCATTCAGGGTGGAGAGATCGGCAGCGGTACCGTGCACAGTCATGATGATCATCGTATCGCGATGGCGTTTGCCATGGCCGGTTTACGTGCCAGCGGTGAGATCCATATAGCGGACTGCGACAACGTCAATACCTCGTTCCCCGGGTTTGCCGAGCTGGCAGCCTCCAGCGGTCTTTCCATCCAGGTTACCAATGATTGACAATAAAAATCTATTTTTTGCTACAGAGACGCGGGGAGCACAGAGTTATGCAGGTATTACACCCATGATTCTCTCTGTATCTCCGTGGTTCGATTCTTGTTTCTTGACTGGCCATGAATAAAATAGCACCTCAGGTAATCTGTCTCGATGGCCCCAGCGGTGTCGGCAAGGGCACTATCTGCCTGGCCGTGGCGAAAAAGCTTGGCTGGCACATACTCGATAGCGGCTCGTTATACCGGATCACTGCTCTGCAGGTCTCCAGGGAATTTCCCGAACAGTCGATCTATGACGTCGATGCGGCAGATATCGCTGAGATCGCCTTAAATCTTTCGGTGTCTTATGAGGAAGAAAATGACGAGCTGGTGATCTTCCTCGATGGCGAAGATATCACACAGCTCATTCGAAACGAAAAGATTGGTGCCCAGGCCTCTCAGGTAGCCGCCATTCCGATGGTTAGAGAGGCGTTATTGGCGCGCCAGCGCGGCTTTCAGGTCGAACCGGGACTGGTCGCCGATGGCCGCGATATGGGCACCGTGGTGTTCCCGCAGGCCGAATTAAAGATTTATTTGACCGCAAGTGCCGAAGAAAGGGCTCGGAGACGCTATAAGCAGTTGAAAGACAAAGGAATAGATGCTAACCTCTCATCCCTTGTTGAAGAGTTACGTCTACGTGATGACCGCGATATGAATCGGAAGACAGCCCCGCTGAAACCGGCTTCGGATGCAATTATCATCGATACTACCGCTCTGGATATCAATCAGGTGACGAATGAAGTCATGAGCCTGGTCGATCAACGAGTTCGTTTGAGTTAGAAGCTTAAGCAATTACCCACTGAGGTGGGTAACTATGGGTGGTCTGTCGCTAGGCGGGCTGTTTTATTAACTAACCGTGTCCTGTTTTTTATTCCCATTAAAAAACAAACACAAACAATCAAGAAAATACTATTATGTCTGAAAGTTTTGCAGAATTATTTGAAGAAAGCCTGAATCAAACCGTGATGAATACGGGCAACGTTATCATTGGTACCGTTGCTGATATATCCGATGGTTACGTTATTGTCTCAGCCGGTTTGAAATCAGAAGGTGTTATTCCAGTTAGCCAATTTACTAACCTGTCTGGCGAATTAGAAGTTGCTGTCGGCGATGAAGTTGAGGTGGTACTAGAAGCCGTAGAAGATGGTTATGGTGAAACACGTCTGTCTCGCGAAAAAGCGAAACGCGCAAAAGCATGGATCACATTAGAAAAGTCTTTCGAGAACGAAGAAATTATTACCGGTGTCATCACTGGCAAGGTCAAAGGTGGCTTTACTGTTGAATTAGGTGATATCCGCGCATTCCTGCCAGGTTCACTGGTCGATGTCCGCCCGGTTCGCGATACATCATACCTGGAAGGTAAGGAACTCGAGTTCAAGGTTATCAAGCTTGATCAGAAACGTAACAACGTTGTGGTATCACGCCGTGCAGTGGTCGAGAACGAGTACAGCGAAGAGCGTGAAGCACTGCTCGACAGCATCGAAGAAGGCAAGCCAATCAAAGGCGTGGTCAAGAACCTTACCGATTACGGTGCGTTCCTTGACCTCGGCGGTATCGATGGTCTGTTACATATCACTGACATGGCGTGGAAACGTGTGCGTCACCCTTCAGAGATCGTTGATGTGGGTCAGGAAATCGAAGTCATGGTACTCAAGTTCGACAAAGAGAAATCACGTGTTTCTCTGGGTCTGAAGCAGCTTGGCGAAGATCCATGGGCAGAGATCGCACGCCGTTACCCTGAAGGTTCACGTCTCTGGGGCAAGGTCAGCAACATCACCGATTACGGTTGTTTCGTTGAGATCGAAGACGGTGTCGAAGGTCTGGTACATGTCTCCGAGATGGACTGGACTAACAAGAACGTTAACCCGGCAGCTGTTGTCACGCTAGGTGAAGAAAAAGAAGTGATGATTCTTGATATCGATGAAGAACGTCGCCGTATCTCACTGGGTATGAAACAGTGCCAGCCTAACCCATGGGATGAGTTCTTCGCATCACATAACAAGGGCGACAAAGTTGTTGGTACTATCAAGTCGATCACTGACTTCGGTATATTCGTCGGCCTTAACGGCGAGATTGACGGCCTGATCCACATGTCTGATATATCATGGGACGAGACCGGTGAAGACGTCGTTCGCAACTACAAGAAAGGCGACGAGATCGAAGCAGTGGTATTGTCTATCGATGCAGAGCGTGAGCGTATCTCACTGGGCATCAAGCAGATGGAGCAGGATCCTATCTCTACATTCATCGCTGAGCACAAGAAAGGATCTATCGTTAAAGGCACCGTATTGTCTGTTGATGCAAAAGCAGCGATCATCGATCTGGGTGATGGTGTCGAGGGCACATTGCGTGCTTCTGAACTGTCACGTGATCGCGTTGAAGATGCAAGCACAGTACTCAAGGTTGGAGAAGAAGTAGAAGCCAAGCTGATGGGTGTTGATCGAAAGAACCGTGGTATCGCACTGTCGATCAAAGCGAAAGACTACGATGATGAATCTGAAGCATTGAGAGACTTCTCTGATAGTCAGGATGCGACAGGCGCAGCACCTACACTAGGTGATTTGATGAAAGAGCAGATGAAGTCTAACGACTAATCCTGTTCACTGTCATCTCGAGCAACGGGAGAGATCTTATGCACTATACTCATAAGGTCTCTCGCCGGCGTTAGTGAAGACACGAATGAAATAAGTTTAATTGTCAGTTGAATGTTGAATTAACAACAGAGGAAGATACAAATATGGCTGAAGAAATGCAAGCAGATGCAATGATGAAATCAGAATTGATTGAACGTATTGCACGAAAGCAAAGTCATCTCGCATACAAGGATGTAGAACTGGCGGTTAAAAGTATCATGGAACAGATGAGTAATTCATTGTCCGGCGGCGAACGTATAGAAATACGCGGATTCGGTAGTTTTTCCTTACACTACCGTCCACCACGTTCTGGTCGTAACCCCAAGACAGGCGGCTCAGTTGCGCTTCCTGGTAAATACGTACCTCACTTCAAGCCTGGTAAAGAGTTACGTGAGCGGGTCAATGCATCAATGCACAAAGAATCCGAATCGAACACATAATCCGAAGACATAAATACTTTAAAGAATGACCCTTGTATTGCTACAATCGTCATCTGCTTCGATATCAACATCTATCATAAGTTTTCCCGTTTTGATAAGACAGGGAAGGAACTGATAAAAAAACGTGTTTGATTTTTCACAACTACCGCTCTGGTCTTTAGCGATGATTCCGATTGCTATCGGATTCCTATGGTTGCTATTTCGCTCCTCGCAATCACATAAAAGACAGCAGTCCACATTATCTTCCGAATATTTCAAAGGCCTGAACTATCTGCTTAATGATGAGCAGGGCAAAGCACTCGATATCTTTGTCAAATTAGTCGAGTCAAACTGGGATACCATCGATACACATTTTGCCCTGGGTAAAATCTATCGCAAGAATGGCGAGATGGATAAGGCGATCAAGATCCACCAGGGCCTGATCGCAAGGCCGACACTGCCCGAACAATACCGTAGTATGATCCTGCTGGAACTGGGTTATGATTACCTCGGCGCGGGCTGGTTCGATCGTGCCGAGGGCCTGTTCAAAGAAGTCCTGATACAGGACAAGAAATCAAAAGAAGCTCGCCACAATCTCATCCTTATCTATCAACAGGAAAAAGACTGGTTCAAGGCGATCGAGATTGCGGATGACCTGTTTTCAGAAGACCCTGCCATTATCGGTCCGATGATCGCACAATATTATTGCGAGCTAGCAGATATCTGCAAGACCAAAGGTGATATCAGCCAGCTGGAAAATAATGCTAACAAGGCACTGCGTTATGATGCCAACTGTGTGCGTGCAACCATACTGTTAGCGGATCAGGCAAAAGTATCAGGTGATGACAGGAAAGCCATCAAACTGTACGAAGGTATCGAGAAACAGGATCCGGAATCGATGATCCTGGTCATCGATTCGATGTTGCAGTGTTATGAGAATATTTCCTCTGATAACAAGCTGTACGAATACCTGCTCGAGCTTCAGAGTCGCCATCAGAACCTGTTCCTGCAGAACGTGATCGCTACTGTTCTGGAACGCTCGCAGGGAAAACAGGCCGCAGTTGACTACCTGTCTGACAAGGTAAAACAACAGCCCAGCCTGACAGGCCTGCAGAAACTGGTGGCATATAAAGAAAAGGAACTCGATACTGACGGAGTATTCAGTGATCTGACCACGGCACTGTCGGTGATGCAGAAAGACAAGGCGGCATACCGCTGCCAGAAGTGCGGTTTCAGTACCAATACGCATTACTGGTTGTGCCCGAGCTGTAACAACTGGGGCAGGGTGAAGCCCAGTGTTATAGAGCATGATCATAATACAGTCGATGCAACTGAATAAACTGCATCACATCGATGCAGGCAACTGACATCTCGAAAGTTTCACCTAATAGATCTCAAATCTGTTAGTTAATAACCTCTGTGACTTACACATAAAAGATAGATATAAAAGAATATGACGAACACATCACCAGTCATCGTTGCCCTGGATTTCCCCTCTGAAAAAGAGACCATGCAACTGGTCGAACAACTAGAGCCATCGCTATGTCGTCTGAAAGTAGGTAAGGAGCTGTTTACCCGTTGCGGACCCGCACTGGTCAAACAGCTGGTCGATAAAAACTTCGATGTCTTCCTCGATCTCAAATACCACGATATCCCCAATACCGTAGCCAGGGCATGTGCTGCTGCTGCAGACCTCGGTGTCTGGATGTTGAACGTGCATGCCTTAGGTGGTGAAAAGATGATGCAGGCGGCCAAGGAAGCAATGAGCGCAGACGGTTCACCGTTATTGATTGCCGTTACCTGGCTGACCAGTAGTGGCCAGGCCGAACTGGATGCGCTGGGTGTTGAAGCAACACCGCAGCAGATGGTATCGAGACTGGCAAGCATGACAAAAAATGCCGGCCTCGACGGCGTAGTGTGCTCGGCACAGGAAGCACCGATGTTAAGGAAAAGCATGGGTGAAGATTTCTGCCTGGTTACACCGGGTATCCGTCTTGCAGGTGCAAAACAGGATGATCAAACCCGTGTCGTCACACCAGAACAGGCGATAAGAGATGGTGTTTCCTACCTCGTCATCGGCCGCCCGATCACACAAGCAGCAGATCCGTGTGATGTTCTAAGGTCCATAAACAAATCAATAACAGAACTATAGACACGGTCACACCTGTACCGTATAAGGTTGAACTTAACCGTAGAAGCGGTTCCGCAAACCGATGATGTCAAACCTAACCGTAGGAGCGGTTCTGTCATATTTAATTTCGTGGCGCGATGCCAGGACCCTACAAGTTTAACTAGCTGTAAATCTATAGACATCCATACATGGCCAATAGCACATAGCATTAATTTAAAGCCAGT
>Ga0316201_10003189_pt1 | contig 12014 bp, 10 predicted proteins | sample CS6wburrow_MG_FD_204516 | JGI IMG/M metagenome (GOLD analysis project Ga0316201, IMG submission 204516) | Coastal sediment microbial communities from Delaware Bay, Delaware, United States - CS-6 worm burrow | ecosystem: Environmental > Aquatic > Marine > Coastal > Sediment | place: USA... | reverse complement strand
CGCCGCGACCGACCACCACGTAAAGCGGGCGGGGGCCGACGTTATGGAAGTGGTCGCGCAGAGCGTCGGCCATGGCGCGGAAGGTCTCGTGAATATCGGTATTGTTGGCTTTACCGCCGATAATGAAAAGGACGTTGGACTGTTCAAGCCAGTATTTGTAGACAATACGGGAGATGTCATGCATCTTCTCGTACGGCGGATTGCCGCCAAAATCGGAAGAGATGGTGGCGCTGTCGCCCAACTGCTCGGTGACCAGTGCGTTGGCCCCCCCGCCGAAGGTCATCGCAGTAATCGTTCCCTGGTGATTGATGACGAAAACGTCGGACTGCCCCTGATAGGTGCGCAGTGCGTTAACTTCCTGTTCGAAATCGGAGTAACTGGAGGCATCCAGATCCGACGGAAGGCCCAGGCGTTTCCAGTTTGGATCGTCCCCGTCGAAGGCACATTTGAAGTCGCAGGCCAGCGGCAGCAAACGGCCTTTTCCCGCCGGCATCATACGGATCGGATTCAGTTCCAGCGTAGTCATTCCGTAGTGGTGATAGAGTTCCCAGAGCTTGGGAAGATTTTGTACCAGCGGACTGACCAACTCCTGGGGTGCATTGATCTTACGCAACGCGTTCGATACCACGAATCCTTTGAACCCGGTCAGCGGATCGAATGGTATACAGGCAATTTTATCCGGTGGTAACTCCTCAATATTCACCCCCCCATGGTGGGTAATGGTGATAACCGGGGCGCGGTATTTCGTGCTGTCTGTAATTGAAAAATAGATCTCATACTCAGCGGGTACCGCACCTTCAAATGTGACACCCTCCGCCTTGGTGCGCACATCGTTATGCACATGTTCGGCAAAATAGAGTCGTTCCTTCTCCTTCATGGCCATGGCGAGATTGCTTGCCCTGCCCAGCAGTCCCGCTTTGCCCTTCTTTCCAACCCCTCCCTTGAACATCGGTTTGATGAAGATCTCTCCCCAGCGTCCGATAAGCTCCTTGATCTGGTCGCCACTCGCCTCGGGGCCGAGCACTTCAGCCGTCGGGTAGTCGACGAACTTGAGGAGTTTCGATCCCCAATACATACCTGTTATCTGCATCGTTCCGTTGCTCCTGTAACAGTAGGTTATTTGGTTTTAGATAGTATGGCGGGTAGATGCTTATCCCCCCTCCCAATTTTCCCTCAATAATTATTATTATCTTGCATGTGTAACGCTTTTATTAGTATTCGGATACCTCAACTACAACTGAATTATAGGTCTTTTATATCTTTTTGCATGTGGTTTTTGTAAGCCGTAAGGCACCCATGAAAAGATCATGGGTGCCTTGCCGTTACTCAGCCGACAGCATCTAATGCCGCATTTAATATCGCGCTGGGGCGCATCGCTTTTGCCACTTTTTCCGCATCGCCATGGTAATAACCTCCCAGATCGACAGGCCTGCCCTGAGCCATGTTCAACTCATCGACGATTATCGCCTCATTCTCCGCGAGTTCCTGCGCCAATCCGGAGAAGTGCGCCTGCAACTGCTTGTCCTCGGTCTGCTCGGCCAACGCCTGGGCCCAGTACAATGCCAGATAAAAATGGCTGCCCCGATTGTCCAGTTCATTGACTTTCCTGGAGGGCGATTTGTTATTGTCCAGGAACTTACCGGTCGCCTGGTCCAACGTTTTCGATAACACGAGCGCTCTTTTGTTGCTTGAGCTGTTACCCAGATGCTCCAGGGATGCGGCAAGGGCCAGAAACTCACCCAGCGAATCCCAACGCAAATGACCCTCTTGCTCAAACTGCTGGACATGCTTGGGCGCCGATCCGCCGGCACCCGTCTCAAACAGTCCTCCACCATTCATCAGCGGCACAATCGACAGCATTTTTGCGCTGGTACCTACCTCAAGAATTGGAAACAGGTCGGTGAGATAGTCGCGCAGCACGTTGCCGGTAACCGATATGGTATCCACACCACCCGAGATTCGCTGCAGAGAGAAGCGGGTGGCCTCAACCGGCGACATTATTCGAATCTCAAGCTCTTCGGTATCGTGATCCTTAAGGTAGCGTTTTACCTTTTTAATCAACTGCGCATCATGCGCCCGGCTTTCGTCCAGCCAGAAAACGGCCGCCGCTCCGGTGGCCCTTGCCCGGTTAACCGCCAATTTGACCCAGTCCTGGATAGGAAGATCCTTTACCTGGCACATACGCCAGATATCGCCCTCCTCCACCTTGTGCTCCAGCAGCTTCTTTCCCGAAGCATCGACTACGCGAATCGTTCCATCTCCCGGAGCTTTGAAAGTCTTGTCGTGGGAGCCGTACTCTTCCGCCTTCTGTGCCATAAGCCCGACATTCGGTACGCTTCCCATGGTTGCCGGATTGAAGGCGCCATGCGCTTTGCAGTATTCGATCACCTCTTCGTACACGCCAGCATAACAACCATCGGGTATTACGAACCTGGTGTCCTGCAGTTTGCCGTCCGGACCCCACATCTGTCCCGAAGTGCGGATGGCAGCCGGCATGGATGCGTCGATAATCACATCGCTCGGCACATGTAGATTGGTTATGCCCTTGTCCGAGTTAACCATTGCCAGTTCCGGACGGTCCGCATAGCAGGCGTTAATGTCTGCTTCGATCTCGGCACGCTTTGCCTCCGGCAGGTTGGCAATTTTTGTATAGAGGTCACCCATTCCGTTGTTCTGGTCCACGCCCAGCTGTTCAAATACGGCAGCATGTTTTTTGAATACATCCTTGAAAAAAACCGATACTGCATGACCGAAAATAATAGGGTCCGAGACCTTCATCATGGTGGCTTTCATATGGATCGAGAACAGCACACCCTCTTTTTTTGCATCCTTGATCTGTTCTTTAAGGAATTTTCTCAATGCTTGCCGGTTCATCACGGTCGCATCGATTATCTCGCCGTCGATCAGCGCCGTCTTCTCCTTCAATACCCGAACCTTTCCCTTCTTGCCGACGAACTCGATCCTGGCGTTTCCGGCCGATGCCTCGGTTATTACGGTCGATTTCTCGTTTGAGCGGAAATCCCCGCTGGTCATGTGGGCCACACTCGATTTCGAATCCTTGTGCCATTCGCCCATCGAATGTGGATGCTTCCTGGCGTAATTTTTCACCGACGCAGGTGCCCTTCTATCCGAGTTTCCCTCTCTCAGAACCGGGTTGACAGCGCTTCCCTTGACTTTGTCGTAGCGTGCCCTGGCCTCTTTTTCCGCGTCGGTTTTCGGCTCTTCCGAATAATCCGGGAGGGCATATCCCTGCGCCTGTAGCTCCTTAACCGCGGCAACCAGCTGGGGCATTGATGCGCTGACATTCGGTAGCTTGATAATATTGGCCTCAGGCGTCTTTGCCAGGGAACCAAGTTCCGCCAGATCATCCGCCTGCCTTTGACTTTCGCTCAGGTATTCCGGAAAACTCGCAATAATCCGCCCGGCAAGAGAGATGTCCCGGGTTTCCACGGCAACACCCGCTGCATCGGTAAATACCTTTATGATCGGTAGAAAAGATGCCGTTGCCAACGCGGGTGCTTCATCGGTTATTGTATATATGATCTTTGGTGTTTCATCCGTCATTATTTTCCCCTGAAAAAATTATATAAGCTGAGTCCCGTTCGGTTTTTCGGGTTATTGCCTGTTTCACGCGCTGGCGAAAAACAGACCGGTAATCCTATGCTGTTCTGGATCAGGCACGGTGGGCTGCTTTGAAATGGGGCAATGCACCGCCGGCTTTGAGCACCGCCACATCCTTGGGCTCGAAGGCCGGATCCAATGGAAGTCTTTCTCCATTCACTTGCAGAAAAAGTTCCGATTCCAAATCGGAAACATCAATGGCCACCCGGTCACCCTGGTTCACTTTTTCGTAGTCATCCATGTTGCGGAAGGTGAGCGGCACTATGCCGAAGTTAACCAGATTGGCAACATGGATGCGCGCGAATTGTGCCACAACCACTGCCCGGATACCCAGCCAACGCGGACACAAGGCGGCATGTTCGCGGGAACTTCCCTGACCGTAATTCTCCCGTCCCACCAGTACACCATGACCACCGGCATCACGCTGAGCGACGGCACGCTGGGAGAATGTACTGTCCACCTGATTGAAGGTGGCCTGCATAGCGTACTCTTTTACATTGGAGCGCAGCGGCAGATAGATACCCGCAGGCTGGATGTCGTCGGTGCTGATATTATCCCCCAGCTTTAACAGCACCTCGCCCTCCAGTCTCTCCGGCAGCGCTTCGAAATCAGGCAGTGCCATAATGTTCGGTCCGCGCACCACTTCAACTTTGTCTGCTTCAGCCTGAGGAATCGGCATGACAAACGACGCGGTGTCGTCCACCTGGGCGGTGGGCGTTATCTCCACCCTGCGGTCCGGTACCGATACGGTACCACTGAGCGCACTGGCAGCTGCCACCAATGGACTAACCAGGTGTACCTGGGCATCGGCGGTGCCGGAACGTTTTGGGAAATTTCGGTTAAAAGTGCGCAGACTCAAACCTTTGCTTACCGGCGACCCGCCCTGACCTATGCATGCACCGCAGCCATTTTCCATGACCCGTACACCAGACTGCCAGAGTGAGGTCATATAGCCCGAATTCGCCAATTGCATGGCAACCGCACGCGACCCCGGGTAGAGCAGTGTATCCACTGCTACCCGCCGCCCCTTGAGCAGTTCGGCAAAACTGGCAATGTTTTCGAAGGAGCTGTTGGTGCAACTGCCAACACATACCTGATTTACCGGCGTACCGGCGTACTCCGAGATCTTCTCGACGTTGCCCGGGGAAGGATAGATTGCGATCAACGGTTCCAGTTCGGAGAGGTTGATATCGATGCGCTCGGCATACTGGGCCCCCTCGTCCGCTGCCATGGGTTGATAATCACCACCGCGTCCGCGGCTCTCAAGATACTCTCGGGTACGCTCGTCGCTGGGAAAGATGGACGTGGAAGCACCCATCTCGGCACCCATATTGGTAATAGTGGCCCGCTCGGTCAGCAAGAGGCTGGCCGCGCCCGGACCGGTGTACTCAAAGATTTTACCTTTGCCGCCCTTAACGCCGACGATAGATAGCATCTTCAGAATGACATCCATCGCCATCACCCCTTCCGGAAGTGCCCCGGTCAGGTTGACCTGCACAACCTGCGGCATAGGGATGGTGTACTCGCCGCTGGCCATGGCCAGCGCCACATCATATCCGCCGGCGCCAAAAAAGATGGCCCCCATGCCGCCGGCGTTTACCGTGTGGCTATCGGCGCCAATGCCGGTCATACCGGGTTTTACGAAATTTTCGATGTTTAGAAAATGACAGATACCGGTACCTGGCGGTGAGTAGATGATGCCGAGCTTCTGGGAGACGGTTCGCAGGTATTCATGATCGTCCGGATTGCGAAAGCCGGACTGCATCATGCTGTGGTCCACGAAGTTGATCGAAAGCGGTTTGACCCGTTTAACCCCCATAGCCTCCAACTGCAACATGCACATGGTGCCGGTCGCATCCTGCGTAAATGCCTCGTCAATCGCAAGTGCAACCACATCTCCAGCCTGTGGCAACTCGCCACCGCCGACCAGATGCCGAGAAAATATCTTTTCCGTAAGATTCATCGGTTTCACTAAAACTCCTCCCTTACAATTTTAGAATATTATTAATTGGACAGATGAATGGCGATCCCTGTGGGGGTTTCGGCCGGGTGCTGGTTTGCTACCACTTCTAATTCTTTTTTTTAATAGTAATCTTTTAGATTACATATGAGTACCCACTGCCTGGCAGCCGGTTATGTAGATATTAGACTCGAATTAAAATTTTAGGAAACATTTTCGGCCAACAAATGCGTCCCTCTGCCAGTTTAGGTCGCTAATCCTGCGAGCCATGGTGCTCGCAAGGCGTCGGCAACGATTGGCACAATCGGATATCCATAGGGTATGATGTGCCCGTATTCGGGTGCTGCCATTATAAGGATTCCCGTATGGTACAAGCACAGATTGAACGGTTCCTGTAAGGCGCCATAGAGTGACCTCTGCTTACAGAAACCAGCTGGAGGATCGGCAACGGACTGGTCTGTTTCACCCATAAACAGTTAACAGTTTGCAGTTAACAGTTAACAGTTAACAGTTTGCAGTTTGCAGTTTGCAGTTAACAGTTAACAGTTAACAGTTTGCAGTTAGCAGTTAGCAGTTGTCAGTTATCGGTTATCAGCTAAGTATTGAGACAATCTCGAGCGTAGAGAGCTTGAGGAGACGGCATGCAGACAAATGAGCAGTTGCGGGATAGAACCATCCTCGGATGGCGCGAGTGGTTGATACTGCCCGAACTTGGAATCGAGCGCATCAAGGCCAAGATAGATACCGGTGCACGCACCTCAGCGGTCCATGCATTTTATCTGGAGCCGTATAGGCAAGAAGGCGAAGAGTGGGTGCGTTTCGGCGTTCACCCGGAACAGAATAACAGAGATCTGGTTGTCGAATGCCGGGCGCGGGTCAAGGATCGCCGAATAGTATCGGATTCGGGCGGACATCAAGAGGAGCGCTATGTGATCGAGACAGCTCTTGCTGTCGGCGATTACAGATGGCGCGCAGAGATCACGCTGACCGACCGGGATACAATGAAGTTCAGAATGTTGCTGGGCCGCACCGCACTGAGAGGCCGGTTTCTGGTGGATCCGGACGCCTCCTACCTTCAGGGGAAAAAAGTGCATCGAAAGCGGCGAACATCCATCCAAACAATTGATTACCAGGAATCTCAATGAAAATAGCCCTTCTTTCCCGCAATAAAAATCTCTATTCGACAAAACGGCTGGTGGAAGCAGCGGAGGCCCGGGGGCATAGCATCCAGGTGATTGATATTTTGCGCTGCTATATGAACATCACTTCTCACCGACCCACGATTCACTACCGGGGTGAAGTGTTGTCTGGTTTCGATGCCGTCATACCCCGTATCGGTGCATCTGTCACCTTTTACGGCACCGCTGTGGTACGCCAGTTTGAGATGATGAACGTTTACTCCCTGAACGAATCGGTGGCCATTACCCGTTCCCGCGACAAACTGCGCTCCCTGCAGCTGCTCGCCCGCAAGGGTATAGGCCTTCCGGTGACCGGTTTCGCGCACAATCCCGACGATATCGACGACTTGATCAGTACCGTCGGCGGCGCGCCGATGGTCATCAAGCTGCTTGAGGGGACTCAGGGAATAGGCGTGGTGCTGGCGGAGACCAAGAAAGCTGCAGAAAGCGTGATCCAGGCATTCATGGGGCTGAAGGCCAATATTATGGTGCAGGAGTTCATCAAGGAGGCTGGCGGTTCCGATCTGCGCTGTTTCGTGGTGGGTGGCAGAGTGGTCGCTACCATGAAGCGCCAGGGGCCGGAGGGAGAGTTCCGCTCCAACCTGCACCGGGGAGGTAGTGCGACCCTCGTCCGCCTGACGCCGGAGGAGCGTTCTACCGCTGTCAGAGCGGCAAAGATCATGGGGCTCGATGTCTGCGGTGTCGACCTGCTGCGCTCCAACCATGGGCCGGTGGTGATGGAAGTCAACTCCTCTCCGGGACTGGAGGGCATCGAGAAGGCGAGCAGTAAGGACGTGGCAGGCCAGATCATTCTATACATCGAAAAAAGGCTGAAGGAGCTGGGTGCAAGCGCTCAGCGTTCGAAAACCCAGGGCAAGGGATGACCCTGAGATGCGCGATCCGTTCATTATTGGTGACTCGCGTATTGCTCCGCGCACCAGAGCTCTGGTGGAGCTGCCGCTACCGAGGCTCTACACCCACTCCGCGCTGACACTGCCGGTCCACGTTGTGCACGGCGCGCGCGAAGGTCCGAGGCTATTCGTAAGCGCGGCGATTCACGGCGACGAACTGAACGGTACGGAGATCATCCGGCGTCTGATGAAACAGTCCGCGCTGAAGCAACTGCGCGGCACGCTGATCGCTGTTCCCATCATCAATGTCTACGGTCTGCTCCATCTTTCGCGATATCTTCCGGACAGGCGCGACCTGAATCGTTCATTTCCCGGATCGGAGACGGGCTCACTGGCGGCCCGTGTCGCCCATCTTTTTATGCAGGAGATTGTTGCCCGCTGCACGCATGGCATAGATCTGCACACCGCGGCCATCCACCGCAACAATCTTCCTCAGATACGCGCCAATCTGGATGACGAAGCGACCGCTACTTTGGCGAAAGCATTCGGTGTCCCGGTCCTGCTCAACGCTACCCTGCGCGACGGTTCGCTGCGGGAGGCCGCCGCGGAGCTCGGCATACCGATGTTGCTGTATGAAGCCGGCGAAGCGCTGCGCTTCAATGAGGTCGCTATTCGGGCGGGGCTGCAAGGGATTGTCAACGTGATGAGAACAATGGGTATGCTGCCGGCGGTAAAGTCGCGCAGAAGAGCCTATACGGAACCCTTTGTGGCCCGCTCCAGCACCTGGGTTAGAGCCTCCAGAAGCGGTCTGTTCAGAAAGACAGCATCTCTCGGCAGCAGAGTGAAAAAGGGGGATGTGATCGGCTTGATCGACAGCCCGTTCAGCGGGCGTGAAACTGAGGTTAATGCGGTCGCCAACGGTATCATTATTGGCTGCGCCGAACTACCGCTGGTCAATGAGGGCGAGGCGTTGTTCCATATTGCTCGCTTCGAGGATGCCAAGGAGGTGGCGCAACAGGTCGAGTCGATGCAGCAGCTGCATGCGCCGCAAGATGATCCTGCCGCGCTCCCGCCAAACGAGGGGCCACCCATCGTTTAGGCTGTCGACTATTTCTCTCTCTCCAGCAATAGGATCTCTTCCCAGGCATCGGACAGGCGTCGTTGCATGCTCTCCAGCAGATGCTGATACGCTGGATGCTGCCTGAGTGGGGCGAACAGCGGGTCGTTCTGCAACATGCGAAAGCGAACGAAACCCCGCCCTTCCAGTTCTTTCAGCAGGCTTATCCCCGCTTCAAGGTTTCCGTTCAGTAGCGCCATTTGCGCCTCTGCATAAGCTATCCAATGGCTGTTCCAACCCTGTTCCCGAGCGGTCTTTGAGGCTTTTTTACATCTGCTGAGCTGTTCCCGCAAACTGGGCAAATCTGGAGGACCTGGCCCCAGTATTTATGGGTATGTCGTTCATGACCGGTGAATCAACGGCAACCACCGGTGCCAGTAACCTGTAGCCGCGTTTCGATACGGTTTCGATATAATCCGGTTGGTTTGAATTGTCTCCCAGCGCTTTGCGGAGACGGGCAACGGCCTGATACACCGAGTGGTCCCCCACCACCATGCCGGCTCACACCTGGCGGTGGATTTCATCGGCACTGACCAGCTCTCCCTGACGCTCCGCGAGATAGACCAGCAGGTTCATATAGCGGGGTTCGATTCTTGCTGTATGACCGGCTCTGCTCAGCTGGTTCAACTCCGGCTCAATCACCCAATCGTGTAGTTTGAAAGGTTTTACAGACATCTCGTAATATTAAAAACTATTTTTTTACAATATGTTACAAAAAATATTTTCTGCGTAAGGTATTCTTTAGAAAACCCTTAGAGAACTATCAGATAAAGAAAGCCGAATCTACTAGTTTACTGATCAACAAGAAACCAGTGGCCCTTTAGGGGCTTGTTCGCACGCCTACATGGATGTCGGCAGTTAGAGTAATGCAGGAGCAATTGCCGAGTAGATCAATTTATTCTCGGACAGGCTAGGCTACCAGGAGACTTCCCCAGGGAGTCAGAAAAGGAGATCAGTATGACTAAGCGGGAAGCTACAAACAACCTCTCCGAGGTGGATCGGAAGCGGGTGGGTCTGCCAGCGTTCAGCCGACAGTCACAGCGTATCCAGATCACTTTAAACAAACGCTTTGAACGCGATCCCGCATTAAAAATCACACCAGTCCCTGAGCACTCTCTTGGAATCAACGATGAAACCTGGACCGGCGCCATGCATTCCTGGAGACCGAAAGCCGCGGGAATAATTGAACTGGCTCCTCAATTAGGGAGGTCTCAATGCTAGACGAGATCAACGAAAGCGCCTTCCCACTGCTGCTGAGTTCGGATCTGGTCTCGCTGATCGAGTCCTTGAGCTTGCTTCGCCGCCTGGTCGTGGATAACGCGAATCCGCTGGATGATAATGTTCTCTGTGACAAAATCTGCCAGGCGTTTATCCAACAACGGGAAATCGACTGTTGCGCGATGTATCTGCTGGACGGGGATGTGATGGATTGCCGGGCGGTATATTGCCAACAGGGCGACGATCCACCAACCAGAGCACCCGACGCCTGGCCGTTTCAGCAAAGGGACAATCTGGCCCGGCGAATCGCTGAGGCCCACGCCGAATTGGACAGTGGTGTCGATTATTTGATTGAGAGGGATAACCTCACCCTGTCCGTCTCCCTCGGACATGGCAGCAATGTCCACGGTGCTGTTGTTCTCAGATACTCAAGCAGCACAGAGTACCAGCCCTGGCATCGCCAGCTGCTGAGACTCTCGGCTGATATCGCTGCTCAATCCATCATTGGAAACAGATGTCTACGCGACATGCGCCAGGCTTTGGCATTACGGAATCAGGAACTGGCGCAAATAGACATGACCTTGCGGGGGGAATCGCAACTTCGGCTCTCTGCCGAGAGCGCGCTCCGACAAGTGTTGCAAGGTCGTGGGAATCAGGCACTGTACGATCCGCTGACCGGCCTGATGATTCGGGAGACTTTCACCGGGAAAATACAATCTGCAGTCAAACGTGCCCGCAGTCTGGGAGAGTGCAGTGCCCTATTGATGCTGGACCTGGACCATTTTCATGTGATCAACGACGTCGCCGGTCACAGCGCTGGAGACCGTTTGTTAAAAGCAATCGCAAACCTGCTGCAGGAGAAGTTGTTCGAAGAAAAAGAGTGTGCACGTCTGGGCAGCGATGAGTTCGTTATTCTATTGCACAACATGGATGCAGATGAAGTACAAGCGCAGGCGCACCGACTGCGCAATGAAATCGATGCTTTAATCTTCGAGTCAAATAATCAGCGATTCGCCATCAGTGCAAGTATCGGTGTCGTACCAATAACATCCAACTCCCCGGATTCAGCAGAGTTGATCCGAATGGCTTACTCAGCCTGCCGCTGCGCCCAAGAGGAGAATTGCGGGGTACGCCTGTTCATGGACAACGATGCGCGGATTCAGCGCAGACACAATGAGGCACGGATGCTCGGGTGGGTACTCAAAGCCATCGAATCCGGCCAGATCGAGCTCTACTGCCAGCCGATAGTCGGTCCACAGGTATCCTGCACATCGCTCAGCGGAGAGATCCTGCTGAGAATGCGCAACGGTCAGGGACAGCTCATCTCAGCCGGCGAACTGATGCTGCTGGCCGAGCGCCACGGATTTTCCAGCAAACTCGACCGACTGGTGGTAACCCGCACCCTGCAGATCCTGAGCAGTGAGCAGAGTGCGCTGGACGGAATCCGCTATCTGGCCATAAACTTGTCGGCCCATTCGATAGGTAATGTCGCTTTCGTCGACTTCCTGGCTGAGCAGATCAGACAGTCGGGTGTCGATGGGAGCAAGCTCTGCTTCGAGATTACCGAAACCGCCGCGATCCTCGATCTCAAAGCAACCGGGCATTTGATAGACATGTTGAAAGGGCTGGGCTGCAAGTTTGCCCTGGATGACTTCGGCAGTGGCCGTGCATCATATCTCTATCTGCGCGACCTGGCGGTAGACTATCTCAAGATCGACGGAGAGTTTATTCGTCACATGGTCACCGACCCGGTTAATATCGACCTGGTGAGAGCTATGCTGGACATGGGCAAGATACTGGGAAAGGAGGTGATCGCAGAGTTCGTGGAGAACAATGCCACGCTGAAGTTGCTCGAGGAACTGGGCATGGACTGGGTACAGGGTTATTTCATCGGCCGCCCTATGCCGCTACTGGAATTTCTGGTCGATCAAAAGCCGTAACGGTCCTCCACTCAGTACGCCCTGTTGAAAACGCAAGGATCAGAAAACCTCCGCAACAGGATGCCTTAATCCCTTAACCTCAGCCGGAACGCGGAAGGCGCAGTGCTTACCCAATTGCGCTGCCTCTTT
>Ga0316201_10003188_pt1 | contig 12014 bp, 9 predicted proteins | sample CS6wburrow_MG_FD_204516 | JGI IMG/M metagenome (GOLD analysis project Ga0316201, IMG submission 204516) | Coastal sediment microbial communities from Delaware Bay, Delaware, United States - CS-6 worm burrow | ecosystem: Environmental > Aquatic > Marine > Coastal > Sediment | place: USA: Delaware... | reverse complement strand
ATTCCTGCGCAGCGCGCCCAGATCCACTTCTATCCAGGCGCGCTCCATCGCTTCAATTGGCACGTTTTTCAAGGCCGGCATAGTATATCCGGCCTATGTCCCCTGAGCAACAGATTCCGAGCCCCGAGGGGGCCGGCGTGGAGCACATGCAGCGATCCCTGCCCGGGGATGTCACTCTGGGGCGGAGTCTCGCGCTCGTTCGCTACTTGCGAGACCACTGCGAGTGGGACGCACGCCAGACTCCCGGCAGCCTGCGACCCTACCTGCTGGAGGAAGCGCACGAAGTCGCAGACGCCGTGCTGTCCGGCCAGGATGACGAGTTGCGCCGCGAGCTGGGCGACCTTCTTCTCAACGTCGCCTTCCAGATCGTTCTGGCCGAGGAGCGCGGCGCCTTCGACGCATCGGGCGTAGTCACGGGGATGGAAGACAAGATGCGCGATCGACACCCGCACGTGTACGGCGATGCGGAGCAGGCGCCGGACTGGGAGCGCATGAAAGCGGAGCAACGTGAGAGAGACCGGCCGGACTCGACGTCGGGGAGCCGACCGTCTGATCCGTTTGACGGTCTCCCGGCAGGCCTGGAGCCGCTCAGCCGATCCCTTCGCATGCAGGACAGGGCCGCAGGGCTCAACTTCGACTGGGCCGATGTTTGGGGAGCGTTCGAGAAGCTGGAAGAGGAGCTCGGCGAGGTACGCGAATCGCTCCGAGTGTCGGAAGCCGCGGGCACGGACGATCAGTCACTGGACCCGCGGGTCGAAGACGAGTTGGGAGATCTCCTGTTCGCAGCGGTCAACGTCGCCCGACTGGCTGGAGTTCACCCGACCACGGCGCTCGAGCGATCGTCCGCCAAATTCGCCGGTCGATTCCGGGCCCTGCTCGAGCTCGCCGCAGAAGACGGGCTCGACCCGCGTGAGTCGAGTCTCGAAGAGTTGGACGTGCTGTGGGAGCGGGTAAAGGCGGCCGGGATCAGCCGCCCGTGAGCTGTTTGACCTGTTTCTGGCCGCTGCGAACACCCGCCCCGACGACAACGCCGTAGCCCAACGCCACCAGCGGGGCGATCGGCAAGAAGGGCCAAAACGCCGCAATCGGGGACGCAACCACCAGCGCAATCACACCGGCGATCCAGGGCGCCGCAGGCTTCTGCGCCTTGTCCACGAAGCGCAATCGGGTGCGCACGAACTCTCGCACCTTCACGTAGCTGATGCCCATGCCGGCCCCGGCCGCCGCGAGCATCAATGCCGCTATGAGTTCCATATTGCCTCCTCTCGCCTCCCCGTACGGGGCTGGGCGCGGGTTCGTTTCAGGACACCTGCTTCCCGCGTCGCCGTCTAAGGGGTAAGGCGCGTCATCATTCGGGGAAAGGCGATCGTCTCCCGCAGGTGGGGGACCCCGCAGATCCACCCCACCGTCCGCTCCAGTCCCAGGCCGAACCCGCTGTGCGGGAACGTGCCGTGCCGCCTGAGGTCGAGGTACCAGTCGTACGCTTCTTCCGGCAGGCCCTCTTCGCGGATTCGCTCCAGGAGCCGGTCGTGGTCGTCCTCTCTCTGGCTGCCGCCAATGATCTCTCCGTAACCCTCGGGAGCCAGGAGGTCGTTGCATTTCACGGTTCGCGGGTCCTCAGGGTTCTCCTTCATGTAGAACGCCTTGGCCTCCCGCGGATAGTCGAACACGAACAGCGGCTTGTCCCGCCCCTCGGTCAGAACGGTCTCGTGCTCCGCGCCGAGGTCCTCTCCCCACTCGATCTCCACTCCGGTCCCGTGGAGGAATGCGATCGCATCCGAATAGCTCAATCGATCGAACGGCGGTGATATGGCCTCGAGGCGGCTGACGTCCCGCTCGAGTTGCTCCAGCTCAAGTGCGCGGCGCTCCAGGACCCGTCCCACGATGTAGGAGACGAACTCCTCCTGCAGCCGCATGTTACCCTCGGAATCGAGCCATGCCACCTCGGGCTCGACCATCCAGAATTCCGTGAGGTGTCGGCGGGTCTTCGACTTCTCGGCCCGGAACGTGGGTCCGAAGCAGTAGACCTTCCCCAGGGCGGCGGCCGCCGCCTCGACGTACAACTGGCCGGTCTGCGCCAGGTAGGCCGTCCCCAGGTCGAAGTACTCGGTGCTGAACAGGGTTCCGGCTGATTCCCCGATCGCCCCGGTCAGGATCGGAGAATCCACGAGCACGAAGTCGCGCTCGTAGAAGAAGTCGCGAATCGCCTTCACGATCTCATCCCGCACGCGCATGATCGCCACCTGGCGTCCGTGCCGAAGCCACAGGTGACGGTTGTTCAGGAGAAAGTCGACGCCGTGCTCTTTCGGCTGGATCGGGTACTCGTCCGCCCGGCCGATCACCTCGACCTGGTTGGCGGTGATTTCGTAGCCACCCGGCGCCCGGTCGTCCTGTCGCACGGTTCCGCTCACCCTGACGCTGCTTTCCAGGGACAGGTCCGCAACGGCCTCCCACGACGCGTCGTCAACCTCGTTGCGGGCGATCACGACCTGTACGGTGCCCGTTCCATCGCGCAAGCCTAAAAATGCGATCTTCCCGCTGGACCGAAACTTCGCCACCCAGCCGATAAGCGTGGCTTCCTGCCCTGCCTTCGAGGACAGATCGCGAACGCTGGTGAACACAGTTTCCATTTCAGGACATTCCGTGGTTGGGGTGGGCTCGAGGCGGGTACACTAGACCGGCGTCAGAAGCGCGTCAACGTCAACCTACCGCGTACAGAGCCGCATGGTCCGCATACCGCTCCTGGAGCACCCTGGCGAACGGACGGTGGCGCGGGGACGCCAGTTCAGGATCCGCCTCCACCATCGCCCGGGCCTTCTCTCTGGCGTGCTCGAGAAGGGCGTAGTCGCGATCGAGGTCGGCGAAGCGAAGAGCGGGAAGGCCGTGCTGTTCGGCGCCGAACAGATTGCCCTGGCCCCGGAGTCGCAGATCCTCACGCGCGATTTCGAATCCGTCGTTGGTGCCAGCGAAAGCCCTGAGGCGTTCGGGTGGACCGTCTCCCGAATAGAAAGCCACGCAGTAGCTCTGCTCGCCGCCCCGCCCTACCCTGCCCCGGAGCTGGTGCAACTGGGCGAGGCCAAACCTCTCGGCGTGTTCGATGAGCATTACCGTGGCGTTCGGCACGTCGATCCCCACCTCGATGACCGTCGTGGCCACCAGGAGGTCCGTCTCCCCGGCGAGAAACCGCCGCATGATCTCGTCCTTGTCCGCGCCGTTCATTCGACCGTGCAGCAGGTCGAGACGGAATTCGGGAAACAGGGCCGAGAGCTGCTCCACGGCGCGCGTCGCCGCCGCAGCCTCCACGGCATCCGACTCATCGATCAGCGGGTACACCACATATCCCTGCCGCCCCTGGGCCAGCTGCCCGCGGAGAAACTCGAAGGCCGCCGCGCGGTCGCCCGGGCCGCGTACGCCGGTGATCACCGATCTCCGACCCGGTGGCATCTCGTCGATCACGCTCAGGTCGAGGTCTCCATATACGGCGAGGGCCAGCGATCGCGGAATCGGGGTGGCTGACATCACGAGCGTGTCCGCGGCTCCGCCCGCGTCGCGAAGGGCCCGTCGCTGCTCCACCCCGAAGCGGTGCTGCTCGTCGATCACCACGAGGCCGGGAATACCGAATCCGACCCCATCCTGAATGAGGGCGTGGGTACCGACGATGACGGACGCGCGACCCGAGCGGGCATCCTCCAGCACGGCTTGCCGCTTCTTGCCCTTGACCGACCCCGTGAGGAGCACCGGAGCGAGTCCGATCGGCTCGAGAAGGCCCGTCAGGGTTCGCTGGTGCTGCTCCGCGAGCAGCTCCGTGGGAGCCATGATCACTGCCTGCTTCCCGCAATCCACGGCGCGCACCATCGCGGCGGCGGCCACCACGGTCTTGCCGCACCCCACGTCTCCCTGCAGCAGACGATACATGCGCGACGGGCTCTCCATGTCGGTCCTGATTTCCTGCCAGGTTCGCTGCTGGGCCGCGGTGAGCCGATACGGGAGCGCGGCGAGGAAGTCCTCGGTCAACCTGGGCGGCGCATCCAGGGACAATCCGGCCTCGCGACTCCGGTACTGGTGGCGGGCCCGGGCGTGCAGGAGCTGCAGGAAGAAGAGTTCCTCGTAGGCAAGACGCCTCACGGCGGGCCCGACCTGCGAAAGGGTCTCGGGCCGGTGGAGTCTCTCGAGCGCCTCGGGGAGTCGCATCAGACCGGCCGCCTTCAGCCAATCCGGTCCGAACAGCTCCGCATCGTGGGCTTCCAGCAGCAGAGACTCCAGGTTGTCTTCCACGATCCCGCGTATCTGCCTGTGGTTGAGTCCCTCCGTGGCACGATAGACCGGAAATACCCTGCCGCTCTCCGTCTCCTCGTCGCCGGCCGAAGCCAGAAGGGTGTGCTCGCGGGGTCGCATCTGACGTCCGTGGTAGAAGCCCACGGTCCCGGACGCAAGCAGCAGGTCGCCCTTGCGTATCGTGTTGTCCAGCCACGGTTGCCCGGGCCATGCGCACTCGATGAGTCCCGAGTCGTCCTTTAGAACGGCGTGGAAGATGCGAAGGCGACTGCGGGTCGGGATCACCCCCTTCGAGACCACCCGGCCGATGATCGTGGCATCGTCACCCGGTCGGAGAGCCGAGATTCGGGCCACCGTCGTGGCGTCCTCGTAGCGGTGCGGGATGTGATACAGCAGGTCACGCGCGGTGCGAACACCGATCCGGGCCAGCTTCTCCGCCCGGCGTGGCCCCACGCCCTTCAGGAACTGGACTGACCTCTGCAGGTCGCTGGAACGTCGCGTCATGTCACCCGAGGAGCTTTTCCAGATACGTGTTCGCGTCGAAGGCCTCCAGGTCGGTCTCGCCTTCGCCCGTACCGAGCCACCGAACGGGGACCCCGAACTGCCGACTGACCGCGACGGCCGTGCCACCCCTGGCCGTGCCGTCGAACTTCGTCAGCACGATGCCGCTCAACGGCAGCCCCTGTCCGAACTCCCGCACCTGGTTCAGAACGTTTTGTCCCGCCGTGGAATCGACCACCAGCAGCCGCTCGTGTGGCGCCCCCTCTACCTGGCGGCCCACGACCCGATCGATCTTCCGGAGTTCCTCCATGAGGTTCGTCTGGGTATGCAGTCGGCCAGCCGTATCGATGATCAGCACGTCCGACCCCCGAGCCTGCGCCGCCTGGGAAGCGTCGAACGCTACAGCTGCCGGATCGCCTCCCGCCTGGCCTCCGACGAACTCAGCCCCGAGACGATCCGCCCAGATGCGGAGCTGTTCCTGGGCACCGCTTCGGAAGGTGTCGGTAGCGGCCAACGTCACCTGGAGGCCAGCATCGAGGGCTCGCCGGGCCAGCTTCGCGGCCGTGGTCGTCTTGCCGGTTCCGTTCACGCCGAGGACGAGAACCACGAAAGGTCCCGATCCATCGGGGACCCGGAACTCCGAGAAGTCCCGCACTGGATCGTCGCCCGCGGCGGGAGACGTGAGAATCTCCCGGATACGGTCTGAAAGGAGATCCCGCAGTTCCGTCTCCGTCTTCACCTTCCCCCTGCGCGCCGCAGACTCGAGTTCCTGCACGAGGTCCAGCGAGGCGTCGACTCCGAAGTCAGCCTCCAGGAGGACGCGCTCCAACTCCTCGATGGACTCGTCGTCGATTCCCTTTACCAGAACGGAAACGTCGGTCAGCGACAGATCGACGATCTTCTGCCACAGCGATCTGCCTTTCGGCTGGCCGCGCAGGCTCATTCCCTCTCCACTCACTCCACCCCCTGTCATCATCTCAGTCCAATCCTGCGTCGCCAGAGCCACTCCACGCACAGCAACCCGATCGCAGCCGCGAAAGGCCACACGGGCGGATCCGAGCCCGGGGCGGGCCTCCCACCGGCCGCAGCGTCGGAGCGAACGTCGAGGGCGGGCCCGACGGGGTTCGGCATCTCCTCGAGGCGGGCGTTCACGTGGAACGGCCGTGCGATCCGGAATGCAATGCCCCGTGTCGTGCCCGTTGCGACGAATCGGGCATCCCCTCGCTCGAGCGGCGGCCCCATGATCCGGGTCGCCGAGTCCGACGGGCTGCTCGACCATACGACAGCACCGGAAGCGTCCTCGAGTTGCATGGCAAGATCGCGGACCCCGGGCGCCACGCGCCACTGCAACGAGTCGCCGGACCGCACATATGGCTCCGATAGTTGAATCGGCTGCGGGGCCGTTCGCTCCACCAGCCACCGGACCATACCGGAGAAAAGACCACGATACAGGGCAAGACCCTGGTCGCCCCGCGCTGCCCAGCGCCAGGCGCCCTCGGCCTGGACCACGGCCCAGCGGCGCTCTCCCGCGGGACCCATCAGGGCGACCGGGCGGGAGGGTCCGCGACGATCGCGTTGACCGGACAGTACCGGTCCGTCGACACCGCCCGTTGATCCGTACAGACGCGACAGGGGAGGAAGGTCCTGCGCATCCACTCCCAACATGTGCGGGGACACCGGGCCGGGCGGTGGCGGTGTCTGCACGTACCACTCTCCCGCGAGGACTTCCTGCACCGAGACACCGGTGCCCGGAACCGGGCCCGTACCTCTCACCAGATGCATCACGGCGGGACGCTGCCGGGCAGCCGACTCGAGCCACCCCGGCAGGTCTCCCGGATCGCCCTGGACCACCAGAAGGGTGGCGGACTCAGCCGCACGTCGAACCAGGGCTTCCGGGACTCCGGCTTCGGGATTGAGACCCGATCGGATCCAGGCGCCGTCGGCCACGCGCAGGTAGACGCGGGCTCCACCGGGGACCGAACGGTCGAGAACGGGCAGCAAGTACCGCGTCTCCCAGTCAGGATCGACGGAAATCATCACCGCACCCGTGGGCTCGGGAGAAATCCCCACCCACGAGCGAGCCCGGGCACCGGAGTCCCACGGCAATGCCGCACCCTCGACGGTCATATCGAACGGTCGCCATTCCGTGGAATCCGAAGCGGCCTCAGCCGGGACTCGAAAGACGGCTTCGACCGACCGACCGTCGGCGGGCACCTCAACCGTGGTCTGGTCCGTCTCGCCCGGACCGAAGTCCAGGGTCACCCGGATAGAGTCTCGCTGACCGCTGACCGCGATGATTTCGGCACGTACCTCGAGCGTGTCGCCCGCGGCTAGAACGCGGGGAGAAGCCACAGACCGGATCCCTATGCGCTCCGTCTCACGCGCGACCCTGACCTCGTGGAGGGCGATCCCCAGTCTCTGAGCCAGGCGACGCCCGGCCTCTCGATCCGCGATCTCTCCATCGGTCACGATCACGATAGAGTCCGCCCCCGCGGCCCTGGCGCGTTCGATGGCGCCGGCCACTCTTGTCTCCAGGCCCGTCGCCTCAAGCTCCCACAGCTCGTCCCACGCGATCGGCCTCGCCGACCCCGCGAACGACCAAATCGATGCGGAACTCCCCTGACGCCCGAGTTCCCCGACGAGTTCGACGGCTGCTCGCATGCGAGTGGTCGCAGCGGCCGAGTCGACCGGATAGCGCATGCTCAGCGAGCGATCAACCAGAATGGCCACGGGAGGTGGAAGATCGCTCGCGACACGAAGCGGAGGCAGCCACGGCGCCGACAGGAACAGGAAGACGGCGACGCCACGCAGGACCGCAGCAAGACCGCGTCCCGGCACCCTTTCTTCGCGCCGACCGTACCACCAGAACGCAACGGCAGCCGCAACCGCAGCAGCCGCTCCAACAGCCAACCAGGACATCAGGGACGGATCCAGGTCAGTCGGCGACCGCCGGTCCGACGAACTCGGATGCCGCCGCCGGAAGAGCCACCCCCGACAGTACGTCGAGCGCGGCGTCGCGGCTCACCAGGAACTCCGCCATGTACTGGTCCTCGAGAGCCGGAGCCGAGGGCAGATTCATGGTCGAGACGTTCCGGTGGGCGCCGTTCTGAAGGAACTCGTAATGAAGGTGTGGCCCCGTAGCCAGGCCGGTCGAGCCGACACGGCCGATCGCCTGACCCTGGTCCACCCGGGCGCCAGCCCTGATGCCTGCGGCAATCGAACTGAGGTGGGCGTATCGGGTCTCGATACCATGCGTGTGCCGAATCGCCACCATCCGCCCGTAGTTGCCCCACGTGCCCGCTCGGGTGACCGTCCCGGCCGCGGTAGCCTTCACCGAAGTGCCGTGCGGCGCACCGTAATCCGTGCCGCGATGAGCCCGGTACTGCTTGAGTACCGGGTGGTAACGGCGGTTCGAGAATCCGCTCGTAATGCGATAGGGCACCGGGTAACGCAGGAACACGCCTCGCAGCGCCTCACCCTCGACGTCGAAGTAGTCGCGTCGACCGCCAGGGCGGGTGTAGGGAATCGCCGACAGCACTCGTCCTCGATTACGGAGTTCTATCGCGAGGAACCGGCGGGTGCGGACGGTTCCATCGGGCCGCAACTCCCTTTCGATGGCCACGCGAAAGGCGTCTCCCCGGCGTATGTCTCGCGTGAAATCGACTTTCCAGGCGAACACGTCGGCCAGATCGTACACGTACTCCTGGAATTCGCCTTCACCGAGGTCATCGACCTCTCCGGTCAGCTCGGCGTACCACAGACTCGACTCGATCAAACCCCCGAGCAGGAGCGTGTCCACCTGGATCGGCACCGTGACCACGTCGCTGGCCCAGCCTTCGGTTTGCACCTCGAGTGCCAACAGCGAGTCTTCGTTCAACTGCAGGAGGACCTGCTCCGCCTGCCCGCCCGGCGGACCCGTAAGTCGGACGACGACCCCCGGGCGAAATGAGCGGGGGCTCTTGTATTCCCTGACGACTTCAATCAGCTCGTGAATCTCCTGGGGAGAGAATCCGTGGACATCCAGGACCTCAGCCAGGGTCTCTCCGGTCCGCAGGGTGTCGTACACGCTCGCGGGAGGTGGTGGAGCGGGCACGAACACCGTGCGAACATTTTCTTCTGCGGGCGCGGTTCGAGATCGGAGCATGGACCACAGTCCGAGCCCGCCGAGAAGGAGAGCCGATACGGCCACGACCGGTGCGACGACCTGCGTCGGTAGCCCGGCCCTCGGCGCACGGGGGCCTCGCTTCCGACCTTTCGGTCCTGGTCTCGTGTCGGTGATACGCAACGGCTCACTTCCTTCCACTGATGGGTCCCGCCGCGGTCAGTCCATCTGGCGACGGATGAACGTCGGGATCTCCAGGTCCTCAACCTGCGACCGTCCCGTGAAGGCGCTCCCGATCTCGGGCAGTGTCCTCGACACGGGAGGCGATCCACCGCCGATCACCGATACCAGCCTGGGCCTGACGATGGGTTCGCTCTCGACCGGAACGACCTTGAGCGACGGTGCCGGCTCGTCTTCTACGTGCTCGCCGAATCCCGTCGCGATTACGGTTACCCGCAGCTTGCCGTCGAGGTTCGGGTCATGCACAGCCCCGAAGATCATCTCCGCCTCGTCGCCCGCCGCTTCCTGCACGATGGAGTTGACCGTGGTCACCTCGTCGATGGCCAGATCCATGCCGCCCGAGATGTTGACCAGGACGCCCGTCGCACCGTTAATCGATACGCTGTCGAGCAGGGGTGAGCAAATAGCCTGCTGCGCGGCATCCACTGCGCGGTCCTCGCCGGTTGCCTCACCGGTCCCCATCAGCGCCGCGCCCCGATTGGACATCACCGTGCGGACGTCAGCGAAGTCCACATTCACCTCACCTGTGACACTGATCAGGTCGGAAATCCCCTGCGTGGCGTGCAGCAGAACTTCGTCCGCCTTCTTGAGGGCCGCCCGGAACGTGGTGCCCTTCCCCACCACGGACAGAAGCTTCTCGTTGGGTACCACGATCATCGTGTCGACCGAACGTCGCAGATCGCGCAGACCCATTTCGGCATGCCGCATCCGTTTCTTGCCCTCGAAGTTGAAGGGCCGCGTGACGATGGCGATCACGAGAGCGCCCATTTCGCTGGCGATCTGGCCGACCCGCGGTGCGGCGCCCGTGCCGGTCCCGCCTCCCATGCCGGCGGTGACGAACACCAGGTCCGCCCCCTCGAGCGCACGACGCACCTCCTCCTCATTCTCCGCGATGGCCTGCCGACCGACCTCGGGGCGTGCGCCGGCCCCGAGACCGCGAGTGAGCTTTCGCCCGACCTGCAGACTGAGGTGGGCCGAGCAATTGCTGAGGGCCTGGGCGTCCGTGTTGATCGCCACGAACTCGACCCCATCGAGGTTTTCGTCGATCATGCGGTTCACCGCGTTGCCTCCAGCCCCACCCACGCCGACGACTTTCATGCGGGCGTTCCGCGTCGTCTCACGCTCGAACTCGAATACCATCTGTCCCTCCCGACTCGTTTGAGTGTCCATCGTTGCTCCGATCTCTAATCCGACTCCGACCCGCGCGCGGCTCAGAAGAAGTCGCGCAACCAGTCGGTCAATCGACTGAAACTCCGGGACGCCAGGCCGCCGCCCGCCTCCAGGGTCCTCATCTGCCCATACATGGCCAGGCCCACGGCGGTGGACAGGCGCGGGTCCCGGGTCACTTCCACGACCCCGTCCAGACCGGCGCCGGGTTGACCGAGGGCCACCGGCATGTTGAACACTGTCTGGGCGAGGTCGACGATTCCCTCGAGACTCGCCCCGCCGCCCGTCAACACCACGCCGCCAGGCAAAGCGCTGAGGAGCTGTTTTTCTTCCAGTGCCTCGTAGACGAGGCCAAACATCTCGTCCAGACGCTGCTCGATGATGTGCGCGAGCAACTCACGCGAGACTTCTCGGGTACGCCCGGCCGTCGGCCCGGGAATCTCGAGCTTCTCTTCGGGTTCGACCGCACGGGTACTCGCGTTTCCACTGCTGCGCTTGAGGTCCTCGGCATCGGCCAGGGGGATACCGAGCCCCTTGACGATGTCGTTCGTGACGGTCATCCCACCCCACGGCAGCGTGGCTACCAGGTGCAGCCGAGCGTCGCGATACACCATCATCTCCGTGGCCACGCCTCCGATTTCGAGAAGCACTACCCCGGCCTGGCGCTGATCATCGGAGAGCACGGCAAGGCTCGTAGCCAACGGCGCGAACACCAGCTCTTCGGTCCGGTAGCCCGCTCGGTCGATCGCCTTGCGGATGTTCTGGCAGGCGGGTGTGCCGGCCGTGACCACGCAGACCTCGGACTCGAGCCGCGTGGCCTCCATCCCGCGGGGATCCTGGATTCCAGCCTGGCCATCGACCACGTAATCCTGGGGAATCGCGTGCAGCAGCTCGCGATCGGGAGGGATGACGATGGCACGGGCCACGTCGTGCACCCGGTCCAGGTCTCGCTGCCCGACCTCGTCCCCGGACACGGCCACCACGCCGGACGACGATCCAACCTCGATGTGATCACCCGCCACGCCGGCGTACACGACTCCGGCCTCAAGACCTGCCATGTCCTCCGCGTCCCGCAACGCCTCGCGGACTGATTCCGTAGCGGCTTCGATGTGAGTGACGTTGCGATTCCGCACTCCCTCGGTATGAGCGACGCCGACGCCCAGCACCCGGAGCTGATCCGAATCCGACTCCCAGCCCGGTCCGGTCTCGACCAGAACGGCCGTCGTGGCCGTGGAGCCGATATCGAGGCCTGCCAGGCACCGCGCACGGCCGATCACGCGGCCTCCTCTATTTCGACGACGACCTGGCCGCGGAAGCGGGCGTCGACCGTTACGACCCGGCCGCGATGCGCGCATTCGCTGATCGCGTCTTCCGCCCGCAGAAATGCCACGTCCGCGTCGTCGAGCGGAAGGATGACCGTCTCGGCGTGGCTTCCCTCGAGGAGCAGGAGTTCGATCGCATCCCCGCTCGAGCGGTGGATCTCCGACACACGGCGGACGAAGTCCGGGCTCAAGCGGTCGAGGCGATCCATCACGGCCAGCACACGCCGGGAGTTCTCGTCTGCAACCCGGCCAGCCTCCACCGTGGCCTGCTGAAGGATCGGAAGGTCCAGTGCGTGAACCGCCGGGTCCAACGGAAGCAGAAACCCCTTGCCATCGACCGGCTCCAGAGCGGGCGCCGACACCAGGGCCACGGGCCGAACCTCGCGAAGCTCGATCGACAGACGATT
>Ga0316201_10003187_pt1 | contig 12017 bp, 11 predicted proteins | sample CS6wburrow_MG_FD_204516 | JGI IMG/M metagenome (GOLD analysis project Ga0316201, IMG submission 204516) | Coastal sediment microbial communities from Delaware Bay, Delaware, United States - CS-6 worm burrow | ecosystem: Environmental > Aquatic > Marine > Coastal > Sediment | place: USA... | reverse complement strand
CACTACCGCTTCGATACGATTCGCCCGGGCGCCTACCCGGGCCGTACCATCCCCGAGCACGTTCACATGCACATCATTGAGCCTGGTGTCGGGACGTACTACATCGACGACATCATTTTCGCTGACGACGCGCTGCTCACGCCTGCACATCTAAAGCGAATGCGGCGTGGCCGTGGTGGCGCCGGGCTAAGCGAACCGGGCAGGGACAATGCCGGCGTTTGGCGCGTACGACGCGACATTACCCTGGGCGAAAACATTCCCGACTATCGACGCTAGGCCGTGACCAGGCTGCGGCCTGAAGTGCCAATCAAGCATGGTGTGCAAGACCAGGTGTCGCGCAGTTGCACTAGGCGTTGTCCAGCAGTTCCATCGCCGCACGGTGCCCGTGCGTCATGGCGGCATCCGAATTCGCCGCCGCCGCCGCATCCGAGTTGCCAATCGCGATACGCCCGAAGCGCTGTCGACCGATTACCCAGGGCTTGCTTTGTTCGTTCGGCCACTGTGGTTCCCACAAGAGGTCCGGGCTGTAGGCGTAGCCGTGCGACCAACGGTTGACGGTGATGGCGTGAATGTCGCGTTCGGCGTCAAAGCCGGCGCCGCCGACGGCCTGCTCCAGCTGGTCCAGCACATGCGACTCAAACGTTTCAAACGATGTGCCCAGCATCTGGCGGCGCCCGGCGCGCCACTGCTCGGGACCCTGGATGTCTTTGAAATACGGCACGTGGCACATGTGCAGCGTCATGGGCTCGTCGGGTGACGCGCCAAAGCGGTAGCGGCCCATGGAGACCGGGTAGTCCAGTTCGACCTGTTTGTAGAAATCGCTGGTGTAGTAGACGAAGGACGCGCCCAGTTGCGCGAACGCCCGCCAGTTGCGCACGGCCACCTTCGTGTACACCAGCGGGATCTTGACGTTGTAGGCGAGCGCCTTGACCTGGGCCTTTGGCAGCCCCTGGCACAGGTAGGGAATGGCGCTGTTGTAACACGCCATCACGCAGTGCCTGGCGCGCACCGTGCGGGCTTTGCCGCCATGCACGTAGGTGACGTCCACGGCTTTGCCGTTAGCGCTATGCGCCACGTTGACCACCGTGCTGTTCAGGCGCAGCCGGGTGGCCTGATCGACACGATCGAGACGCGAATAATCGACCCGCGCGGTCACCACATCCTCCATGGAAGACCCCGGGACGGCATCGGGTAGCAGCGAGCGCACCAGCAGGCGTGCGATCGACGCGTTGCCGTCCGGGAAATGAAAAATATACGGCTCATCGCCGCGATACCCAACGCGTGGCATGGTGTGGCGCAGCCCCGGCATGCCGCCGCCGTCGTCGTAGCTTTGCACCGCCAGGGCTGGAATCTCGTCGATGCCGACGCACCAGAAACTGATGCCCCAGCGACGGTACATCTCCAGGATCTGTGGATCGACCTTGGCGTAGTCTTTCAGGAAATCGTAGTAGCTGAGCCTGGCCAGGCGTTCCTGTTTTTCGGCGCGCGTGAGCCCCGGCAGATAGTCACGTTCTTCGGTGAACAGGCGCACGAGATCGGCCCTGGCCTCGTCGTTGAGCGGCGTGCGCGCCACAAACTCTTGCCACGGTATATCGCCATAGCCCACCGCTATCTTGCGTTTGCCGTAGGTCGCCGCATCGAAAACCACGGCCTTGCTCAGGCCCAGTTTCTCGTACAGCGTCTGATCGAAGTACTTGTAGAACCGCTGCACGTCGATACCGATGTCTTCGAGAATCGCTTTTGATACGTCGCTGTAGGAGGAGGGCGTGTCGATGGACTCGGTGCCGCCGTAGGCGATGTGCGTGCGGCCATCAATATCGAATTCATTGCGCTTGGCGTGGCCACCAAAATCGTCGTGGTTATCCAGCAGGAGGATGCGTGCGTCGGGACGTCGCTTGCGCCAGGTGTGCGCGGCGGCCAGGCCGCTGATGCCGGCGCCCACCACGACCAGGTCGACGTTCTCATCGACACGTCCTGGCGACCAGGTTTTGCCGGCTACCCGCGCGTGCATCGTCTCCCACGAACCGCCGTGGCTGCCGCGCAAGCCGGTCAGTGCCGGCGGATAGTAGTTATCGGGTAATCCGAGCGCGCCGGGGTCTGCACCCAGCACCTGGGCCCAGGGAGATAACAAAGAGGCGCCCAGCGCCACCTGCGTGCCGTTGAGAAAATCGCGTCGGGTGATACGGGGCATGGCTCAACTCCGGGGCGTAAACTGGTCTACGCGCCGCCAGGTCAGACAATTGACTTGACCGCAACAAGATCCAGCGCATCGGCGGCGTCTTCGGTGGCATCGCTGATGCTGATTATCGAGTTCAAAAACAACTGAATATGGAGTTTTTCCGCTTTCGGGATGCCTGACAGGAATAACTCATGCGTAATCTCCCGTCCGTTGTGATCCACGTCGCTCTCCAGCTTATTTACCCTGTGCATGTGTTGACGCATCGTGGCCGTGTCGCCCTTGCGGTCAACATACTGAGCCAGCGCGCAGGACAACTGCGCAAAACAGTCCGCGGTCAGATCAAGAATGGCCAGCAGCTTCTCGTGGTATTGGCCCGGGATATCCGGGTTCTGCAGACAGGCAACGTCACAGCTTTGCTCCGCCATGTTCGCCACGTCGTCAACTCGCGAAAGCAGCCGGTAGATGTCGGCGCGAACGAGCGGCAGATAGGCGCCGGAATACATCAGCTCTCTGGCCTCGCGCAGCATCTGATCGGCTTCTTCCTCCAGGTGCCGCACGCGTCTCGCATCCTGACCATCGGGCTTGTCACTGCCCTCGATCGTGCGCCTGAGTATGTCGTTGGCGGCGACCAGCACTTCGCCCGTCTTCGCGCAGTGTCGAAGGATAAGATCGACGACTTCTTTTTCCTTGCCAAAAAGTTTCATTGTATTTCCCAAGTGGCTATTTGTTATTACCAATTACCCGGGCGGTCTCAGCCCAAACCCAGCTTAATTGCCCTGTAGAGACTTGCGGCAAAGATCGCCGCCATGGTTGGTGTAATAACCCAACCGAGAAAGATAGTGCGAATCTTGCCCAGGCTGACGACACGCAAACCCTTGGTGAGCCCGACGCCCAGAACACCGCCGACGATCGCCTGGGAGGTGGAGACCGGAATTCCCATCATCGAAAACAAGTGTACGCCGAATGCCGCCGAGGTTTGCGCCGCCAACGCGCCGGCATAGTCCAGTGGTGTAATGCTCTTGCCGACGGTGCGTGTCACCCGCTCGCCAAACGTCAGCGCGCCCACGGCCATCGCGACACCGCCCAGCAGCGCCAGGTACACGCCTTTGTCCGGGAACTTGTTCAACAGCGGGCCTATTGCGTTGCCTACATCGTTGGCGCCCAATGAGAATGAGACGTAGGCCGCCGAAGCGATGACCGCATAGCCCATCAGGCGCGACCAGATCGGGGCCCGGGCGCGACGCAATGCCAGACCCAGGATCTGATAGGCGACAAACGCCAGAATCAGGGTCAAAAAAGGGCTGACGACCCACGCGCCAAGGATCTTTCCAAGGACCGCCAGTTTCAGGTAGCTGAAATCCAGTCCAACAATGCCGATGCCAACGCCCGCAACACCGCCTACAATCGCCTGGGACGTAGAAACAGGCGTACCCGTAAGCGTCGCCAGCGTGACGAAGAAACCGGCACTGAGCAGAGCGACGAGAATTCCCAGATCCGGCAGCCGGCCGTCTGGAAAATACTCGGCAAAATCGTCGGGCGCCGCCTTGTTGTTGTACTCCTCGTAAGTACTGTGTTCAGTAATCACGATGCCCTTGCCAACCGTCTTCATTACCCGGTGGCCCTGCAGGACACCGCCGAGGATGGCAAAGAACGCCATCAGCAACGCTGCGTGCCGGTAAGACAGGATCTGCGCGCCGACGGTAGTGCCAATGCAGTTCGCGGCATCATTGGCACCGATGTTCCAGCCGACGTAGAACGCGGCGACAATCAGAACGACGCTAAAGAGGATCTCCACTAAGTGCTCCGGCGCCGGTCAGCGCTGCGATTTCCTGCGTCAATCCGCGTGCTGACCAAGTCCCCAACTCCTCTGCGTTTTTACGTCTGCAGTTCGCATGCACCGTGGCCGGCGCTGTTGATATGTTAGCGCGAAAGCGCAGACGACGACACGTGAATGTTCACCTCGAATCTGTTGTGTGACCGATCAACTTCCTGGCTACCGGTCTGCAGCGCGCCGTGCCGTGCCAGCGTCAATCATCGTCTGTTGCGCTTCGGTATGTGCTCGCCAGCGCAATCAACCTGGTGTGGTAATTAGTGGTCCGACCCCATCAGGGCGTAGAGTGCGCGTTCGATGCGGGCGCGAAGCTCGTCATCGGCGGGGGCGCTTGCGGTGGCGTCTTTGTTGGCTTCGGCGGGTTGCGGCGGCCGGTATTCGGGTTTCAGTAGTCGGGGATCGAGGTGACTCAGGGCACCGATTGCCGCGCCCCGCGCTTCTTCGACGGCATCCGGCAACGTGATCGGCCCGCGGGCGCCACCTGTAACGTAAATGCCTTCGCAACTGGTCTTGCATGGCACATCGGGTGCCGTGGTCGCGACGTAGCCGGCGTCATTCATCGCCAGGCCGAATACTTCGGCCAACCCTTCCAGGTTCTTTGCCGGGCGCGGCTCGCAGCTGAGCACGACCATGTCGTAGTCTTCTTTTGGTATACGGTTGCCGGCAAATTCCGCGAAGGAGACGGTGATCCTGTTATCCGCTGCGGCTTCCACCTTTTGTAGCAGACCCACGTGGACAGCAACGTCCGCTGGCAAAGCCTGGACAAATTGATTTTTCCGGCCGTCGTCAGGTTGTCCGCCGATCAGTACGTCCACCCGGTCGACGTCCTGATCGACGAGTTGACGCACTTGATTGATAGCTGTGTAAGCGGCAAATGGCGTCAACTCGTAAATGATCAGCAGAATGCTCTCGGGATACTCCTCACTGGACGGCTTGGCAACGAAGCCGCCCGTCGGGCCGGGCGACGTCAGTAAGTGCTGCAACTCCGCCGATGTCACAATGTCGGGGTGTGTGCCGTAGCCGTGTTCCCGCATATGGCCGTCAGGCGTCATATCAAAGCCAGCCGCCACGACAACGGCGCCGATCTGTTTTTCATGCAACCGATCGAGTGGCATATCGAAATGGATCGCGTCATCGTCACACACTTCGATACATCGATTGCAGGGCAGGTAGTTCGGCGGCTTATTCAGGCAGCTATTGATGTCAATTACGTATTCGGTCGGCAGCGTCTCCGGTAACGGTGTGTAAATGGCCTTGCGGTACGTCAGACCCCCGTCGTATTCGTTGGCGCTGACCGACGGGCAAACCGGATGGCAGCGACGGCAACGGGTGCACGCATCGGTCACGAAACGGGTGCGCTCGCGAATGACGACGTCGAAATTACCGCAGCGCCCGCCGATGCTCTCGACATTTGCCAGCGTGATGAGCTCGATATTGTCCATCGCAACGAGCTGATCTAGCTTTGGGATGGAAACGCCGTCGATATTTCCGTCCACAGACGATTTGTCCGTCATGGCCGCGGCCAGTCTGCCGCCAATGATTGCGGCGTTATCGACGACGATGGCTTTGGCGCCGGCGTGTGCGCACTCCAACGCGGCGGTCAGTCCCGCGATGCCGCCGCCAACGATGAGTATCGAGTCAGTCACTCTTGCAACCCCTTACCGCCGCCGATTGGCAATGGCGTCAATCATTGTCTGCATCACCATCAACCAGAGCGAAACCCGCATTTAGTGCCCGCATGTCCAGGTCGAGAAACTTCGGATCGACCGTTTCGCGAATAGCCTGCTCGATGGCATCGCGACTGACCACGCCGGTCGCACCGACCAGGTAGCCCAGCAGTACGATGTTCGCGACGACTTTGCTGCCAATTTCGTTCGCAATTTGTGTTGCCGGTAAACGTACCGCCCCTTCATCGTCGGCATGCAGCTTCACGAGATCGGCCTCGACGATCAACAGTCCGCCTGGTTTCAGATTCGGACGGAACTTCTCATAAGCTTCCGGGAACAGAACCGCGAGCACGTCCGGTTTGGTCACGAACGGATAGGCGACGGGCTCATCGCCAATGATGACGTCTGCCCGGGAAGCGCCGCCACGCGCCTCCGGTCCGTGGGTCTGGGTAAAAACCGCCTCCTTGTTGTCGTAAATCGCCGCGGCCCGGCACAACAGAGTCCCGGCCAGCGCGATGCCCTGGCCGCCCACTCCACCCAGACGAATTTCGACGCTATTTCCCACTCAAGTCTTCCTGCTGGTCAGGCCTGGAACGCAGCACGTTCGACATCGACGAAATTGCCCAAAGTAATCGCTCGCTCGTGATCGACGATATCAATATCCAGCGACTCGAGATGGTCTGAACCATTGACGATGCGAGAATGTGTCCGGTACATCTCGACCTCATCCAGGCCTTCGCCCAGGTCATTGCGCCGCCCAAAGCTCGTGGGACACGGCGCAAGCACTTCGGTAAAACAGAATCCGTCTTTGTCCATTGAGCGGACAATAGCGTCGGTGAATTGCCGCACGTGCAGCACGGTCCAGCGCGCAACGAACGAGGCGCCCGACGACTTGGCCAGGTGAGGCAAATTGAACGGACGCTCGACGGCTCCTTGTGGCGCGGTCGTGCCTTTAGCGCCGATTGGTGTCGTGGGACCGACCTGGCCACCGGTCATGCCGTAGTTAAAGTTGTTGATACAGATAACGTTTAGATTGACGTTACGCCGCGCGGCATGAATGAAATGATTGCCACCGATCGCGAACAGGTCGCCGTCACCACTAATCACCGTTACTTTCAAATCCGGGTTATGCACTGCTATCCCTAAAGCGAACGGCAGCGCCCGTCCATGCGTGGTGTGATAGGAATCGACGTTGACGTAGCCGGCCGCTCTGCCGCTGCAACCGATGCCCGAAACACAGACGTGCCGATCCGGGTCTATGCCGGATTCCTCGATTGCATGCACATAGCTGTGAATCACCGTGCCAACGCCGCAGCCGGAACAGAGGATGTGCGGTAGTCTATCCGAGCGCATCAGTTTGTCGATCGGGTGAATTGTCGAATAGCTGTGTTTTGCTTGTGTTGTCGTCATGATTTGATCACGTCCAGTATGGCGTTCGGTGTCGGCATTGCGCCACCGGCATGATTCAGTCCGATCACGGGCAGCTGGGTCAGGCGCTCGATTTCGCGGCGCAATTGACCGAGATTGACTTCCGGCACGATGATTCGCTGCACTGTTCCACGCTTGAGCAAGCGCCGCACTCGTGTGGTGGGAAATGGCCAGATGGTCTTGGGACGCAGCAGGCCGCACTTGAGGCCCTCGGACCGCGCCTGGTCCACTGCGGCTCTGGCCGAGCGCGCCGTGCAACCAAAGGCGATAACCAGCGTTTCGGCATCATCTACATTGTGTTCTTCGTAGTCCATGATGTTGGCGGCGTTTAGTCGAACCTTGTCGACCAAGCGGTGCACCAACTCGTTGTGCCGGTCGGCCGTCAACTGTGGGTAGCCCCGCTCGTCATGGGTCAGACCGGTCATATGCACCTTGTAACCTTCGCCGGCGTGCGCCATCGGTGGGATCAGATCCTCATCGGGCGCAAACGGAAGGAACGTGCCTTCGCCGGGCTTGGTGTGCGGGCGCTTACGGCCGGTAAACGGTATCTGGTCGGCACCGGGAATCACCACGCGCTCGGCCATGTGCCCGATGACCTCATCCATCAATATGAACACGGGGACCCGGTAGCGATCGGCCGCGTTGAACGCGTCTATCGTGAGTTCGAAACATTCCTGCGGTGACGCGGGAACATAAGCGATGATGCCGTAGTCGCCATGCGAACCCCATCGCGCCTGCAGAATATCGGACTGACCCACCATCGTCGGCAAACCGGTTGACGGTGATGCCCGCATGACGTCAACGATGACGCACGGCACTTCCATCATTGCCGCCAGGCCGATGTTTTCCATCATCAGGCTGAAGCCGGGTCCCGATGTTGCGGTAAAACTGCGGGCGCCGGCGGTCGAGGCGCCGATGATGGCGGCGATACTGGCCAGTTCGTCTTCCATTTGCACGAATCGTCCACCGACGGCCGGCAATCGCGTCGCCAGGTGCTCCGCGACTTCTGTCGATGGCGTGATCGGATATCCGGCAAAGAAATCGAGGCCGGCGGCGAGGGCGCCCTCGGCGCAGGCATGATCGCCGATCATGAAATGCTTGCCGGTCAATACACGCGGTGCGAGGTCTGGCGTGGCGGGTTTTTTCGCCGCATCTGTCATTGATCCGTCTCCGGCACTAATGTTTCACCAGCCTCTCCATCGTCAACCGCCGTCGTGAAGATCGCCAGTTCAGGACAAATCAGGTCGCAATAGCGGCAATGCACGCAGGCCGATTCCTTGCCTTGTGCGACCATCGGGTAGTGATAGCCCTTGGTATTGACGTCGGTTGTATAGACCAGGACCTTTGTCGGGCAGTATTCGATGCAGTAGCCACACTCTTTGCAGCGCTCGATGATGACATGCACTTCGCCCTCTGGCACACGGGCCATTGGCATATCCATCGGTTCTCGTGCCAGGTCGTCGTCTGACTTCATTAGTTTTCGTGTCGCCCCTTGCGGCCCAATCAGACCCATGCAGCGCGCTGGCGGCCGCACTCCAATGGTATTGGACCACTTATCGACCGCTTCTGGAACTGCGGTATGTGCCTAGTTGCTGCGGGGGAAGACGACAAATTGGTGGGGGCTTACCGGGGCAGGCTGACCGCCGCGCTGCAAGTGGAGGGCCGGCACACGGATGTGCCGGCACTTTTTTCGCGATCGACAGACTGTCTGCCTCGTCTTGGACCCGGTAATCCTAGTACGCTTCTACCACGCCGGTGGACACGAGTACCATATTGCCGTCATACGGGGTATAGGTGGTCAGGACGTCGCCAAGCAACATGTCGGGCACGCCCGGCTGCACGCCTGCGGTCCACGGATCGATGTCGCACACGCCACCATGGTGGGTGATCTTGCCGTCCTCATCCTCGATGCGCATGGCATAGCTCAGCTTGCCGCTGAGCCCGAGCGCACGGCTGGGATAGACATAGCATTTGGCATAGATATTAGCCCTGGACCCACCGTGGTTGAAGGTCACGATGAAGCTGGCATCGAGCGCATTTGACAGCGTGTCGAAGCCCGGCAGTTTGTTCGGCACGGGAACATCGACCACGATATCGATGATATCGATATCGCCTTGTGCCCGCGTGTCGTCATTTCTAATCCAGCGATGCAGCACGAACGCATCGACATCGCCACCGCCGATCTGAACGCGGTCGAAATTGGCACCGCAGTGCGCATCGGCCAAGCCGCCCTGGGCGACCGAACCGCACACTACGAACAAAGCGGTTACTACCGCGGTGGTGAGTACAGATCTCGTTTTCATCTGCTTACCCTCCTTACCGCCACGGCCCTTCCTATCCAAGCCTGACGGCTGTATTGATGAGCTGCGTGCTTAACATAAGGCGACGCACGAAAAAATGCGTTGACCTTGGTCATAAAAGTGACAATTCCTTAGCCGATTTCGGTTTATCCCTAGATCGGGATGGGCACGGGCAGTCGATACCGCCGGCAGGCGGCCTTGTCATCCGGCGGTGCGTTTTACCGCGTTTGCGAGATCATCTCCGTCCTCGGCCAGGCGATAGCCGATGCGCATGTGCGGCTTGTCGATCCTGATCAGGCGCGTGAGGTCGATCGGCGTGGCGATCAGGACGAGGTCGCAGTCGACAGCGTTGACCGTCTTCTCCAGATCGCGGATCTGCGCGTCGCCGTAGCCCATCGCCGGCAGCAAGGGACCGGTCTGCGGGTACTTGGCAAACGTCTCGGCAATTTCGCCAACTGCCCACGGCCGGGGATCGACAAGTTCCTGCGCTCCGCTCTGCCGCGCCGCCAGTACGCCGGCACCAAACGGGACGCCTCCATGTGTGGTCGTCGGGCCATCTTCGATCGCCAGCACCCGCTTGCCATTTATCGATGCGGCATCCGGGACATCCAGTGGCGAGCGAGCGCGTACGATCGTCGCGTCGGGATTGTGTCTGAGGGCATTCGCTTCAATTGTGTCGATGCCTTGGGAGGTGCCGGAGTCCGTCTTGTTGATCAGGATGATGTCGGCACGTTGGAAGTTGACCATCCCGGGGAAGTAGCGCAGTTCGTGGCCGGCGCGGTGCGGATCGGTTACCGTAATCCACAGGTCGGGCTTGTAAAATGGCGTATCGTTATTGCCGCCGTCCCAGATGATGACGTCCGCCTCGCGTTCTGCCTGCTCCAGGATTTCCGCGTAATCGGCGCCTGCATAGACGATCACGCCGTTGCGCAAATGTGGTTCGTATTCCTCGCGCTCCTCGATCGTACATTCGTGCAGGTCCAGATCATCGAGCGACGCGAAGCGCTGCACCGCCTGCCTGGCGAGGTCGCCATATGGCATGGGGTGGCGAATCGCGACCGTCTTCTTGCCCAGTTCGTTGAGGATTTGCGCAACGCGCCGCGAGGTCTGGCTTTTGCCGCAACCTGTGCGAGTGGCGCACACCGCGATCACCGGTTTGCTGGAGGCCAGCATCGTTGCGTCTACGTCGAATGTCGAAAAACCGGCGCCCGCCCGTTCGACCTGCTGGCGGCGTTCCTCGATATAGTCGAGGCTGACATCGGAATACGCGAACACGACGTCGTCCACATCATGCGCCCGAATTAACGTCTCCAGTTCCTCCTCCGGCTCGATCGGGATGCCGTCGGGGTAGGCCGCGCCGGCGAGCACCGCGGGATAGCGTCGATCTTCGATGTGCGGAATCTGGGTTGCCGTGAAGGCCACCACCTTGAAGTCGTCGTTACCTCGATAACAACAGTTGAAAACATGAAAATCGCGGCCGGCGGCGCCCATGATGATTACTTTTTGGGCCATTTTTTTCTCCCCTGTCTGGCACGTCGATGCCGTGACGCCAAGCGCCTGCCTGGGTCAAGCAGTGGCCGTCCATTTTAATGAACAAGAGTAAAACAAGTTACCATGATCACCGATTTTCACGGTAGATTATCAGCCACGCTTGTTATGACCACGCGCCCGGCGAAGACCGTTGGCGAGCAGCCACCATGGCACGACCAGCGCGAGACCTGCAGGTGTCTACGCTACCGATTTCGTCCAAGTCAGTTCTGCTCCACGTCGCAGATATTTGGTACGCCACTGGGACCGGGCGGTGCAAAGAACTGGCTCTTCATAACGGCCAGATCGACAACATTTACCGCATCGTCACCGTTAAAATCTGCGTCCGGGTTCCAGTTCGGCTGTCCCGGGCTGGAAAAAAACGCCACCTTGATGGTACCAAGATCAAGTGAGTTGACGACGCAATCGTTGGGGACGCGAATATCGGCATCGCAGCGGTTGCCAATGCCGTCACCGTCGGTGTCCCGCTGTGGCGCATTCGCAACGGTCGTGCAGTTGTCGTCTTCGTCGGCGATGCCATCGTCGTCGCTGTCGGGCGCAACGGCGGTAACCACTGACGACACCACGTCCGGTGCGGCTTCGATCGTAACCGCAAGGTCATAATCGGTATAGCTGCCGGTGCTCGACGACGAGGTAACGTGCACCGCCCGCAGCGCATTTGGCGTCTGTAAATGTGCGTTCGGCTTGAAGCCGAGCACCATAAAAAGCGTACGCTCCTGGCCCGCAGAAAGCGTCAGGCCGCCAACAAATGTGACGTACCCGTCGGCCGGCCCGGTAGGAAAGAAAATCGGGCCCACGGTATTGAACGGAAGATCCGGCGGAGCGACCCAGTCGCCCGAATCGTCAATATCAGCGTAAATCTGCACGGAATTGGCCAAAGCCGAGAATTGCGCCGCGCTCAATGTGCCGCCCGTAGCGCTGCGAAATCGCACATGCAGGGATTCCACCTTCAGATCCGGGTCCCCCGTGCGGCCATTGTGGCGCGCCACAATTCGCAGCACATCGTCTTTTTGGCCGCCGGCCAGCGTGGTGGGAGCGGTATCATCCGACGGCTGTGACTATTG
>Ga0316201_10003186_pt1 | contig 12017 bp, 11 predicted proteins | sample CS6wburrow_MG_FD_204516 | JGI IMG/M metagenome (GOLD analysis project Ga0316201, IMG submission 204516) | Coastal sediment microbial communities from Delaware Bay, Delaware, United States - CS-6 worm burrow | ecosystem: Environmental > Aquatic > Marine > Coastal > Sediment | place: USA... | reverse complement strand
TGCAGTCGTTGGCGGTGACCGGGTCGATCAACCAACTGGGTGAAGTACAGGCAGTCGGCGGCGTCAACGAGAAGATCGAGGGATTTTTCGAGGTTTGTGCGAGCCGCGGTCTGACCGGGGAGCAGGGCGTAGTCATTCCTGCCGCCAACCAGGTGCACCTGATGCTGCGCAAGAACGTGCGTGAAGCCGTCGCCAGCGGTAAGTTCAGTATTTACCCGGTTCAGCAGGTGAGCGAGGTCATGCAGTTGCTATCAGGTATGCCGCCGGGCAGCCTCGATGACAAGGGGCAATATCCGAAGCAAAGTTTCAATTATCGGATCCAGCAGCGCATCGAGCAGTTGCAGCAGGCGCAAAAGAGGTTCACGCGGCGCGCTTCCGAAAACGAATCACCACCTTCCCGGGAAAACGATGCATGAACGCAAAGGAGAGAAAACGGCGACAAACCGTGTTGCTCGCGGCTGACGTCGGTAGTTATTCGATCTCAACCGTTAGCCTCGCGGTGCAGATGGCGGCGGCGATAAACAGCAAGCTGCAGGGGCTGTTCATCGAAGACGAGGACTTGCTGCAGGTTACGGGGCTGCCGATAACGCGGGAAATAAGCCTGGCCACGGCGCGCGAACGCCCCACCGATGTCGACAAGATGCGGCGCTCGATGCGTTCGGTGGCGCGGCAGTTCGAACAGACCCTCAAGCAGGAAGCCGGGGCGCTGCAGATAGGCTGGAGTTTCGATTACGTGCGTGGACGAGCGCGCGATGTCGGTCTGGAACACGGCACGGACGTCACCTACATGATCCTGGGGCAACCGGTTTCCCATCGGTTACGCTCCAGGCCCGAAAGGACTCCCTGTAAAATTCTGTTGATCGCCAATGAGTCGCGGCATCAAAAGCAGGCGCTGCAGGTGGTGCTGGACCAGTTTAAAAAAGAAAAGGTCGAGCTGACCCTGGTCGAAGACAGACCGGATGGCAAGATCGCCAACGAAATCGAGAAGATGGAGCGAAATAAAAGCCTCGAGCTCGGCTTGAAGAGGCTAACCCGCGAGCAACTGCTCGAACAGCTGGGGCAACTGGGATCGGCCTTTAGCTGTGCAATTATATCCCGTCATGAAAAGCCCGAATTAATGTCACGGGTTCTAAAATCGCTTAGTTGCCCGGTTATCCTGGTAGCCTGATTGCTGACGGCGCCTGGTCACCGAAAAACGCCTCGTCCATTATCACCTGTCAGGAAGGCAGGAAGTCGATCGGGTAGGTAACGGTGATTTCGGCGACGTTTGAACTGGTAAACTTGAACTTCTTGATGCTTAGAATCAGTTTACGCTCCAGTGCTTCATCGCCAAGCTCGCTGGACAGGATTTTTGCGGCGATAACCTGGCCACCCGGGGCGATGGTTATCTCGACAACAACCTGGCCGACCAGCGACGGATTTTTACGCAGGGCGCGGTTATAGAGATTAAAAATACTGCCCTTGTTCTGCTGAAATACGCGCTCGATTTCGTCGGAACTGCGTTTGCCGCCACTGCCCGTTCCCGATTGATTCTTGGCCGTGGTTGCCTTGGCGAGCTTTTCATCGGACTCGATTTTACTCTCGACCTTGGTGGTCTGCCGCTGTGCCAGTTCGCTGGTCTTGATATTGCGGTTCAGGGTATCGGTCTTGATGCCGCCGCTTGATTGCGACGCGGTCGCGGTCAGCAGGTCGCTGGCGGTCGCCACCTTGAGTTCCTGGGTACCCGCCTTTTGCTGGGGCAGCTTGAGCGTGTCGTCGAGGTCGAAGCTTTCGCGCAGATCCTCGAGCTCGTCGCTCAACGCGATCAGGCCACTTTGCTTGGCGACCTCGCGAGCATCCTTTTTCTTAACCTCTTTCTTTTTAGGTTCTTCCTTCTTTTTAGGCTCTTCCTTCTTTTTTTCCGGTTTCTTCGGTTCTTCCTTCTTCTTTTCCTTGGGCTCTTCTTTCTTTGGCGGTGGCGGCGGTGGCGGTTTTACTTTTTGCTTTTCCATGATCAGTTTCGCCAGGCGCGGGGAGACGTCGACCAGGTTTTTCTGTTCGATCTCGGGTAGCTTGATCAGGTTCAGGAACAGGCCCGCGCCGAGAAACACCACCAGCATGATGATCATCAGCCATTTGAATCCGCGATCTTCCGAATGGTCGGCCCAGGGAAGATTCGGTTCGTTGATAATAGCTGCCCTGGCCATCAGGTCTCCGACGCTTTCTGGTTTACGGCAAAGGATATATTGGTATATTCCGCGCCGGCGCAGGTTAACATGATCTTTTTCAACAGTTCGTAAGGTATCTCCTGGTCGCCCATAATGGTGACGCCCTTATTGTCGGCAATACCTTTGACGGATGTCTTGGCCAGTCTTAGCGCGTTAAACAGGGGTTGAATCGAGTTCTTATTGCCCTTGAGTGCATCATTGACGGTGATAATGGCCTTACCTTGCAGGCGGATGACTTTTTCATCAACGGCGATGACGAGATTGAGCGCGGGCAGTTTCTCGGCCGCGGCTTCCGGCAGGGTAATGTTCTTGGGCGAGGGCAGAACCTCGGTGCTGGTGGCGTTAACCAGCAGGAAGAACACGAGGATCGTGAAGATATCCATCAGTGAAACCATGTTCAGCGCGGCACTGCGTTTCTGGTTACGAGTGTGGTGAACCTGCATGCGTCTGGCGCGGCGTGAGGTCTTCATCGAGTCATCATCCTGAAATTACCTTGCGGCATCGCCAATCGAAATATCGGGAAACAGTTCCGCGAATACCCATTCGCCGTCGACCTGCGCCCGGTAGGAGCGCGAACTGTCCATCGCCGAAATCAGATCGTCGTAGCGAGTCTGTTGCTCCGCCAGTATCGTGATATTGGTGTGATCCGGAATACGGGCCTTGACCTGCTTGAGGGTTTCCTTGAGCAGGGCGAAGTTGTGCTCCTTACCCTTGCTGGGAATACGCTTGATCATGCCGAGGCGGTTATCGGACAACACCAGCATGTTTTTGCGGATGGTGACACGTAACTCGTAGGGCGGCTTCTTGGGTTGCTTGACATCCTTGTTGGCGCCCGGTGGCGGAAGATTCAGGTCGAGAATCGTGATATGACTGAAAACCGCGGTCATCAGCAGAAAAGGCACCAGTACCACCATCAGGTTCATGAAGGCGGTGATGTTCAATTCCACAGCAGGATGCTTGCGGCGATGTACCCGTTTAGACATTTGACGACTGCTTGCTTACTGGCCGTTGTTTTTTACGCGTGACAGGTGGTTGACGAACTTGACGACCGTCATTTCCAGGCTGTCGACGATTTCAGTCGTCTTGGTTTGTAACACGGTGTAGAAAAACAGCAGTGGAATTGCCACGATGAGGCCGAAGGCGGTGGTGTTCATCGCCACCGAGATGCTGGTGGAAAGAATTTCCGCTTTCATCGACGGGTCTACCTGTGCAACCGCGGTAAAGGCCTTGATCAGGCCGATAATGGTGCCCAGCAGTCCCAGCAGCGTGGCGATGTTGGCAAACATCGCGAGGTAGTGCGTGCGTTTCTCGAGTCGTGGTATCGCCTCCATGATGCTTTCGTCCATGGCCGCCTCGAAGTCGTCCCGGCGGCGGGCGGATTTATAATGTTCCATACCCTGCAGCAGGATACGGCTAACCGTCGCGCTGGAACTCTGCGCCAGCTTGCTGGCACTGGCGACTTCGCCCTTGGCCACCAGCGGCATCAATTTAGCAATCATGCGGCGATTCTTGGCCTTGGCGACACTGAGATGAAGCCAGCGCTCCAGTGTAATCGCTAGACCAATCGCCAGTACCGCCAGTATGGGGTACATAAAAGGCCCACCGTCCTGGAAAAACCTGATTACTGTAGTAAACATTTCGTTCATCGCGAGAATCTCCGCTGTTTATTCTAAATGCTGGATCAATCCAGCTTCGCCTTTGAAAATATGGCGTCGTGATAGTGAATATTTCGTTTAAATGAAGCCCGATCTATGCGGGTCAGCTCCTGGTCCATAATACTGGTGATCGGCGGCGACTTGATATCGAATCGCTCAACCGACTTCCACGGAACGATGTACAAAACCTTCGGTAATTCCTTATTCCCGGTAATCTCGGTGCCTTCCATTTGCAATTTTTCCTGAGCACTGACATTTGCAGTACATGAAATAGCAAAGATTAGGAAAAAGTGTAGTAAAAGTTTTCTCATTTTCTATCCCTGTGAACTTGTATTGCTGCTTTTTAGTTGTCGCTCGATGTCTGCGATCCACCCTGTAACCTGCTTATTCTCCTCACCGTTTAGCGCCTGGTACTTCTGGTAGAGCTGTAACGCCTGCCTGATATCCTGAAAATATATGTCAAAAAGAATACCCAGGTTCAGGTAGGCAAGCGCGTAGCCCGAGTCGACCTTGATCGCCCGCTGGTAGCTTTTGCGGGCTTCCTCGAACTCGCCCTTGTGGCGGTGCAGAATGCCGAGGTGGTTATGTGCCACGGCATCTTCGTCGTTTCGTTTTACCGCTTCCTGAAACGCCTGCTCGGCGAGATCCATTTTCTGCAACTTGAAATAGGCCAGTCCGAGGTTGGTAAAAATGTAAGGCTTGTCAGGCGCGTCGCTGCTGACCTGGAGCAACAATTCCAGCGCGATCTCGGTTTTACCGTTTTTCAGGGAGGCTAGTGCTTCTTCGTAAAATTCCTGGTTGAAATCGACGGGCTCGGGTTCGGGTTCAGGTTCCGGCGCCAGCGTGGCCTCGTCAACCGCTGCTGGCTCAGGCGCGGGCGCCGACTCGACCACTGGTTCGGGCGCGGGAGGCTGCTCGGGCCCGCTCTGGCAGGCGGCCAGGAACGATACCAGCAGTATCGAAAGAACTTTTTTATTGAATGTCGACATAAGCATCGGCGCTTTCCACCTTGGCAAAACGGAATGGCATCATCTCACCCAGAACCTTCAGGCTCTTTTTGGTCGGTTCGTCATAGGTTCCCTGGGGAATGCGTTTAAAATTGGTCAGATGGATATCGATGGCCTTTTCCTCGAACGGAAATGCCTGTTCCTCGAGCAACAGTTCGTATTCCTCGAGCTGGTCTGCGTCCAGTCCCTTGGGGCGTTGTGAATTCATCAACGACCTGGCGAAGTCGTGGTAAATTTCCGCGATCTGGAAGGTTGCCTCGGTGGTGACCTCCTGGACCTGGTACTTCATCGCCCTGCCGTAGGCATCGATTGACTGCTGCATCAGTTTTTTCTTCTTTTGCAGGCTGGTCTTGAGCGGCACGGTAAGCTTTACCTTCTTATAGGCCTGGTTTAGCGGCTCGATCAACTCGAGGCTCGCGCTGGCAGCGAGATACTTGCTGCGAGCGTTACGTCCGGATTTGGCCTGGGCATCGGCGCGCACGATTTCATTCAGCCAGAAGTGCAGGTTGCGGGTATCGTTCTTGGCGCGGTAGGACTCGGCAATCTTGTGACGCAACTCAATCGAGCGCTCCAGCGGATAGGGGTAGGCCTTGACATAATCCTTGTAGATACCGATAGCGCGGTCGGATTGTCCTGACTCCTGGTACAGCTCGGCGGCGCGCCACATCAGGTCCCGCTTGCGCTCCGGTGTGCCAGGCAGTGTCGACAGGGTCAGGATTTCGCGTGCCGCCAGTGTCTGGTTACCGTTTTTACTATAGGCCAGCGCCAGTTTCTCGGTAACGCCATCCTGGAATTTTTTGTCCCGGGGATATTTTTTACGGAATGCCTCGAGTTGCGCAATCGAGGTAGGCCAGTCTTCCATCGTTATATAGGCGGTAGCGGCGTCGTAGTCGGCGACAACGCGCTTGGGCGATTCGGGGATAACCTGGCCGAGTCGGAGAAAACTTTGCGCTGCCAGCAAGTGGTTGCCGCTGTCGCGGGCGATCTCGCCCTGCTTGTAGATACTGGCGGCAATTTGCTCGCGCACCTCACTGCGTTCCTTGCCCTGTTCAGGCATGAAACCGAGCAGGGTCAGGTAGGATTTTTCCGCGGCCGCGTAATCCGCGGTCGAGAACTGGGCATCGGACAGTATTGTCCACGCGGCTTTCTTGGTCTTCTGATCTACATTTTCATTGTCGATCAGGCGCTGCGCCGATGCGATCGATTCGGGGTAATCCTTCCACTCGAAGAATTGCTGCGCGGATTGCAATTCGACCACCGACAGCCTTGGATCGTTCGGATTGTTGGTGGTAAATCGTACCGCCGACTTGATACGTTGGCGACGCAGCGCGGGAATTTCGCTCGCGTTGGTGGTTTTGAACAGGGCGTCGAAAGCGATAAGCGCGGCGTAACCCGCTTCGGCGCTATCCTTGTGTGGCTTGTAGTTATACGCGGTTTTCTGGTACTCGTCGATTGCCTGCGGAAACTGGCCCGAGTCGTAAAGGCTTTCGGCCAGCAGGAAATTCATGCGTGGCGCGCCCGGATCATCGGGGAAAGACTTCAGGTAACGCCGGTACCAGTTCGACGCAACCTGGTAATCGCGGGTTTTTTTGCTTTTACGGGCCAGCGCATGAAAATGCGTCGCCAACTCGGTCAGGTGCAGAACCAGCGTTTTGGTCAATTGTTGCTGCGACGCCTCTTCCTGCACTTGCCAGTACTCGCTGTTGACATCATAGCGATTCACGAAGGCGATTTTCTCTTCCAGCACCAGGTCTGAATACCCGGCCTGTTGAAAGGTTTCGATGGAGCGCTGATGGAAGTAGGGTGTATGCGAGGAGTAGGGGTATTCCTTGGTATAGGCCAGGAACAGGTCCGATCCGTCGATAATCCGGTTTTTCCCGAGGTAAAGCTCGCCCAGCTTTAGATAAAGCAGTGGCTCGTAGTCACGCTTGCCGTTTTCGCCGAAGTACTTCGAAATATAGTATTTATCGTCCTGGTAGGAAAAGGTCAGCGAAACCACGCGTACCACGTCTTCCAGTAGTTCGAGATCGGCCCGCGGTAACTCGGGATTGAATCCGATTTCCTGCACGTTTTCCTCTTCCAGGTTGATATCCAGCAGGAGGGTGTAGCTTGCCAGCGCATCCAGATAGCGGCTTTGTTTGAATTGGGTCCAGCCATACTTGTACAGCGCTTTCTTGTAAAACACCGAGTCGGGATGGTTGTTCACGACGTCGCCGTAAGCGGCTTCGGCGTTTTCATAATCGCGTTCGACGAACAGGTTCTCGCCGCGCCGAAACTGGACTTCGTCGATATACCTCGAGTTCGGGAACTCGGTCGCGATACGATCCAGTGCGGCGCTAGACTTCTCCATTTCCGACTCGAGCGCGTAGGCGCGCGAAAGTTGGTACAGGATCATGTCGTTATCTTCCCGGTCCGGATACTTTTCCAGGTAGGCCTCGTAGATGCCGATCGCGTGCAGGGCTTCCTCGATACCACGCTGCTGTATGGTTTCATCATCGGAAATCCGGTTGTCGAGGCTGGACTCGAGTTCGAGATCGGCCAGGCGTCGCAATTCATCACCGGTGCCCCCACCCTCGGCGGTGATTTCCACCAGGGCCCGAAAACTGTCGATAACCTGTTTGCGGTCGACCGTGAAGCTTGCCTGGGGCTCCATCTCGGTAGCCTCGATCAATGGCGGCAATTCTTCGAGATCTGCGATGGTCGGTCCAATATCTACGCCATCGGAACCGCAGGCAGCCATCGCCGCGGCGGCGAGCACGACCAGCAGTCTTTTGCGGAATACGCCTCTCATTGCTCCGCCGCCAGCTTGTCGTAAAGTTTTGCCAGTTCGAAACGAGCGTTAAGCCGCAGTTGCACGACATGCTGCTGTTGCTGTTGAATCGATTCGATCGCGAGCTGGTTTATATGGCGTTCCTGGAGCGTTAGCAGTTCGGAAACCCCGCTGCGCAGGTTGCGAATTCGCTCGGATTGCCCGTCGATGCGCTGCTGGAAAAAACTGAAATTAAGTTCGGTGCGTTCGGCGATGCGGCGCAGGGAGTCAACGCGGTAGGCGGACTCAGCCAGTGCCCGGTCGAGCAGAATCAGCTGTTTTTTCGCTTTCCAGCGTCGTACCGGGTAGTCGGTCGCCAGTTCGTATTGCAGCAGGCCGGAAAGCACGCGCAGCATATCCTGCTGGTAATTGGTGTTGCGTTGCCCGCCAACCTTGTCGATCGATGCGTTGACGCGCTGCAGCCGATCGAGATTTTCGCGCTCTTCGGGGGTGGCGAAAGCCTCGAAGTCCTGGGCGGCTTCGATGTCAGCGAAGCGCCGGGCAAACTCGTCTCGCTGTTCTCGCTGCAGCGCCAGCTGGTCGAAACTGATAGATTGCTGTAGCTTCGGCAGCCGTTGTTCGAAACCCCTGCGACGTTCTGCCAGCATCAGCTCCAGCGCGGGGAAGCTGGTGCCCCAGTAACGCAGTGAATTACGGATATCGAGTAATTCCTGGTAGCGTTTGATTTCGCGTTGAAATTCGGCCGATGCCATCAGTATATGCAGCTGAGGGGTTACGTCCGAACTGGGTGGCAGGCGCTGCAGGCTGCTGCGATCAAACAGAATCGAGTTTTCCCGCAACGACCCGATTAAACCGTCGTTCTCAATCGACACGATGGCATTGTCCAGCAATTGCAGTTGGGCATCGAATTGCTGGGCCGCAATTTCAAAGTGCTTTAGCGCCAGTTTATCCTGTCCCAGTTCGGCATATCCCGACGGGATCGCGAGGATGGCTTCCTGGGTGGCAGGGTCGACCGCGTTACGCTGCAGCAGCAGGCGCCACGGAATCAAGGCCTTGTCGAACTGGTTTAGCCGGTATCGTGCCCAGCCCGTGGCCAGCAGCGCCTGGTGGCTCATGGGGCCTTCGAGACGCACGCGCGACAGGCTTTCCAGGGCAGCTTCGTTCAGTTCCATGCGCAGTTGTTTCAGTCCCAGCGACAGGTTCGCGCGATCGCGCAGGGCCAGCATTTCGGGCGTTTGCGCCTCCAGCTGCCCGATTCGATCCAGCAGGTTTTTACCGATCTCGTAGCTGTCGTCTTCAATTCTCGAAACCGCCAGGTTGTAACGCGCGTAGATTTTCCAGATCGACTTGTCGTTAATACTGTTGCTGAGGTCGGCGGCCTCGTCGTACTGGGCATTACCGAGATACAGATTGGTCAGCAGGTACTTGCGTTCGGATTCGATAAAGTCCGGCAGGGTATCGGTAATACGCGCCAGTAGATCACGCGCCTGGTCAAAATAACCCTGTTCGAATCTCAGTCGCGCCAGGTTGAACCAGATTCGATTTTGAACCGAATCAGACACCTGGGCGTTCAGCAGCCTGGTGAACAGTTCTCGCGATTCCTCGTACAGCCCGTAGCTGTAATAAAGATCGGCCAGCAGCAGGTTGGCTTCGTCGACTTGCGTACGTGTGCGTATTTGCGGGCGTTCGTTGGCGATCATCAACTGGGTTATCGCCCCCAGCTCGTCGCCCTGGAAATACTGGTACAGCGAGCGACCGTACTCGAGATCTTCGACCCGGTGCTCATCCAGGTTGGCGGCGTGTAGCGGCAGGCAAGCGCTGCAGCACAGCAGTGCGACTGCGAAGCGATACACGCGGCGCAGGTTTGAAATGGCGCGGGGAAGGGGGATTTTACTCCCAGACACGCACATCAAATTGAGGCTGTTCTTTACCGGTATCATCGGCGATCATGAACTCTACAAACTGTGGCTCGGTCGTCTTTTCGACCACGATCGATTCACCCCTGCGATAATCCCGGCCCTTGGGCCCGATACCGGTGAAAATCGCGATGATCTCGTGTTCGCCCGACGGCAGGTTGCCGATATAAAGGCGTTGCACGCCGCCACGCTTCAGGGCCGCTAACTCACGTTCGGTGTATAAATGGTTGGCAACGTTTTTGTCGTCGATCTTGAGCTGCACCGAATCGAGACTAAACAGCGCACCGGAATCCATTGACAGGAAAATGCTGAACTGGGTGTTCGATGGAAACAGCAAATCTTCCTCGAGAATGAACAAATCGCGGTTTAGCGAGAGCACTTCCTTTTTCAATGCTTCGATGTCGGCGTCGAGCGAGCCTTCTTCGGGCGAGCCATCATCGAGCGATTCCTCGTCATTGCCGGCGGTTTCTTCCCCGGGAGCGGTCAGTTCGCCCTCGAGCAATTCGCCTTCGATCAATTCGCCTTCGATTGGTTCGTCTGTATTGTCCTGCGCTGCCAGTGGCATGCCCAGGCTAAACAGGAGCAAGGTGATCAAGCTAATAGTTTTCATAGGTCACTACTTTGAGGACTGCTATCCTTCAGTTTCGGGTGGTTCGAATCCCGAGGAATAATGAATCTTTCCGGCGCTATCGATGATGATGGCGTCGATTCCATCCAGGCTTTCTACCAGCGCGAGCCCTTTCGCTGCGCCGAGTATAAAAATAGTAGTAGATAAAGCGTCAGTTGTCATGGCATTGGGCCCGGTAACTGTAGCACTCCAGCTATTTTTTGCCGAACGCCCGGTTGCGGGATCGATGATATGGTGCACGCGCTCGCCCGCTTCGATAAAAAATCTCTCGTAGTCGCCCGAAGTCGACACCGCGGTTTCGCTCAGCGGTACCCGCAGCGCGATCCCCGCCGGGTCGCGTGGATGTTGAATGCCTATCATCCAGGGCCTGCCACCGCGGTCGCCAATGATACGGCTGTCGCCGCCGGCGCTGATCATGGCCTGGGAAATGCCGCACTGCTCGACAATATCAACCGCGCGGTCCACCGCGTAGCCCTTGGCAATGCCGCCCAGGTCGATGCGCACGCCACTATGCTTGAAGCGAATGCGGTTGTCCCCGAGTTCGATATGTCGATAGTCGATCGCCGCCAGTTTCGATGCCACCGAATCGTCGCTTGGCTGCTGGCGGTCGCGGTAATCGTAGGCGTAACCGACGCTGGCATAGCTTATGTCGAAGGCGCCCTCGGAAATCTTTGAGAAATAGAGAGATTTTTCAACAATTTGCTGCATTTCATCGCTAATCTCGACCGCGGAAATGGCGGCATTGTTATTGATATGGCTGATCTCGCTACTGTCGAGGTAAGTGCTCATCTTCGCCTCGATGCGGCGCATTTCGGTAAACACCTGCTCACCGCATTGAGTCGCTACCGCGGGCTTATCGTGCCAAAGCTCGACGGAAATGCGGGTTCCCATCATATCGCGCTGTTGCTGATGCCAGTCCGCTGTCGCGGACTGAGTATTCAGCACGATAAGACACAGGGCGCAAAAACCGCGAAAAACGGTTTTATCTACGCGGTAACGGATACCGCCCCGACTGACCAACATCGATGCTGGACAAATGCTAGGTAATGTTGCCGAACGAGATAAAACTATCCAGGTTAGCCTGATTACCGAGGCCGTGATTCGGGAAAATATTGGTGAACGCAGTCGTGTTTCCGGGTGAAACCTGTCCATTGACAGCCATATAGTTGAGAATGACCATATTTACCAGCAAATTGACGTTGTTCGCAGCGGGCGTGGCCGAGGTAACCACGGAGGCGCCGGCATTCATACGTCCAATCTGGCGAGAGCCAACCAGGGGAGGCGCGCCGTTCGGGTCGAAGACCAGGAAGAACGAACAGGCGGTCGATGAATTATCGCCGGTCCATTCGCCCTTGCCGCCGCCGCCGAGAGTGACGTTGCCGTTGCCGTCGGTACCGCCATTTGGCGCCGCGGAATCGTCGACCCGGCCATTACTCGCGACCGAGCCATCGCTGAACACGTAAATCATCAGCGGAGTTGCCAGCAGGCGAGCATATTCGAGGCAGGCGCCGATGCAGCGTCCGGCCCGTAGATCCCGGTTCTCGCCGGCGATTCGATCGCCGGTGTGATAATCGTAGCCGCCCATGGTGATGCAGCCGCCGGCCGCGTAACCATTCATGACCATCTTCATGACCGAGGCGGTCTTCCTGAACTCGCCATCGTTGGCCAGTTCGGTTGCCGAAAAAATCGGACCGGCAATATTGGTATCGAGTGTCGGGTCGACTTCGACGCCGGCAAAGCGATCGGCGATGTCGGACGCCTTAAGGTAGCCGCAGCGTACCAGGTCCTTGACCACTTCGTCGTTGGTCAAGCCGGTGTCGATGGAACCCAGCTT
>Ga0316201_10003185_pt1 | contig 12018 bp, 4 predicted proteins | sample CS6wburrow_MG_FD_204516 | JGI IMG/M metagenome (GOLD analysis project Ga0316201, IMG submission 204516) | Coastal sediment microbial communities from Delaware Bay, Delaware, United States - CS-6 worm burrow | ecosystem: Environmental > Aquatic > Marine > Coastal > Sediment | place: USA: Delaware... | reverse complement strand
ATCACCGGCCTTGGCCTGAAGGAAGCGAAGGAAGCTGTGGAAAGCGCTCCGAGCACCCTGAAGGAAGCCGCTGCGAAAGAAGAGGCCGAAGCGGCCAAGAAGTCCTTGGAAGAGGCTGGCGCCACTGTCGAGCTCAAGTAATTCGGCTTGATAGCGTCAAGCGCAATCAGGGTCGGGCTGGTGGCTTTTGAGCCGCCGGCCCTTTCCTGCTTGCGTGTTTTCAGAATTCGAAAGATCGGTGGGCGCTGCTTGCGTCGCGGGTCTTTTATCTGACCGCCTGCACGGGCGGTCAACCACAAGGGATCCATCGTGGTGGGTCGGTTCACTTAACGTGTTTCCGGCAATTCCACAAAGATCATAGTCGAGGGAAGGCAGGCATGGCCTATTCGTTTACCGAAAAGAAACGTATCCGCAAAGACTTTGGCAGGCGCTCGAGTATCCTCGAGGTGCCGTTTCTGCTGGCCACGCAGATAGAGTCCTACAAGGGATTTCTGCAGGCCGACGCCCAGCCTGATGAGCGTGAAAGTCGTGGACTGCATGCTGCCTTCAAATCGGTGTTCCCGATAGTCAGTTATTCGGGCAGTGCAGCGCTGGAGTACGTGCATTACCGCCTGGGTGAGCCCGTGTTTGACGAGCGCGAGTGCCAACTGCGTGGCGCCACCTTCGCCGCACCTTTGCGCGTGCTGGTTCGCCTGGTCATATACGACAAGGACGCCCCTGCGGGCGCCAAGCAGGTCAAAGATATCAAGGAGCAGGAGATCTACATGGGCGAACTGCCGCTCATGACGGACAACGGCACCTTCATCATCAATGGGACAGAACGCGTCATCGTGTCGCAGCTGCATCGTTCGCCCGGCGTGTTCTTCGATCATGACAAGGGTAAGACGCACTCCTCGGGCAAGCTGCTGTTTTCGGCGCGCGTGATTCCTTATCGTGGTTCATGGCTGGATTTCGAGTTCGATCCCAAAGACTCGGTTTTCGTGCGTATCGACCGTCGTCGCAAATTGCCGGCGACCATCCTGCTGCGCGCACTCGGTTACGAGACCAGCGAGATCCTGGACCTGTTTTTCGAGAAAGACAGCTTCCAGATCGGCAAGAAAAAGATCGAGCTGGCTTTGGTGCCGTCGCGCCTGCGTGGCGACACTGCGGGTTTCGATATCAAGTCCGGCAGAAAGGTCATCGTTGAGGCGGGCAAGCGCATTACCGCGCGCCACATCAAACTGTTGGAAGAGGCGGATGTCAGCAAGCTCGAGGTTCCGCATGATTTCCTCGTCGGCCGCACGCTCGCGCATGATGTGATTGATGCCGAGACCGGTGAACTGCTGGCCAAGGCCAATGATGAAATTACCGAAGAGCTCAGCGGACAATTCGCAGAAAAGGGCGTCAAAAAGATCCAGACCCTGTTTACCAACGATCTGGATCATGGCCCCTTTATCTCGGATACGTTGCGTAACGATCCGACCACAAATGCCCTCGAGGCCATGGTTGAGATCTATCGCATGATGCGCCCGGGTGAGCCGCCGACCAAGGAAGCGGCGCAGAATCTTTTCCACAACCTGTTCTTTACCGACGATCGCTATGATCTCTCGGCGGTTGGGCGCATGAAGTTCAATCGTCGCCTTGGGCGTGATGAGGCCGAAGGCACGGGCATCCTGTACGACCATAAGTATTTTGGTGCACGCGACGACGCGACCTCGGTCGAGCTGGTCAAGCAGTTCGGCGAGACCTCGGATATCGTCGATGCCCTCAAGACCCTGGTTGATATCCGCAACGGTAACGGCGTGGTCGACGATATCGATCACCTCGGCAACCGACGTGTGCGTTGTGTCGGTGAGATGGCCGAAAACCAATTCCGCGTTGGCCTGGTGCGCGTCGAGCGCGCGGTCAAGGAGCGTCTGACGCTGGCTGAATCCGAGGGCCTGATGCCCCAGGAGATGATCAACGCCAAGCCGGTATCGGCAGCGATCAAGGAGTTCTTCGGTTCCTCGCAGCTGTCGCAGTTCATGGACCAGAACAACCCGCTGTCGGAGGTCACCCATAAGCGTCGCGTGTCGGCACTCGGCCCGGGTGGTCTGGCGCGCGAGCGCGCCGGTTTCGAGGTCCGCGATGTGCACCCGACGCATTACGGTCGTGTGTGCCCGATCGAGACCCCTGAAGGCCCGAACATCGGTCTGATCAACTCGCTGGCCGTCTATGCGCGTACCAACAAGTATGGGTTCCTCGAGACCCCGTATCGCAAAGTGGAAAACGGCCATGTCATCGATCAGATCGACTACCTGTCGGCGATCGAGGAAGGGCGCTTCGTGATCGCGCAGGCCAACGCCTCGCTGGACGAGAAAGGCCAGTTGACCGATGACCTGATCTCCTGTCGTCACCAGAACGAATTCACCCTGTCGACACCGGACAAGATCGAGTACATGGACGTGTCCCCGAAGCAGATCGTGTCTGTTGCGGCTTCCATGATCCCGTTCCTTGAGCACGACGACGCGAACCGTGCTCTGATGGGCTCGAACATGCAGCGCCAGGCGGTGCCGACGCTGCGTGCCGAGAAGCCCCTGGTCGGTACCGGCATGGAGCGCACTGTTGCGGTCGACTCCGGCGTGACCGTGGTGGCCAAGCGTGGTGGTGTGATCGAATCAGTCGATGCTGCCCGTCTCGTGGTTCGGGTCAACGATGATGAGACGATGGCCGGCGAGCCCGGTGTCGACATCTACAACCTGACCAAGTACACGCGCTCCAACCAGAACACCTGTATCAACCAGCGCCCACTGGTACTGGTCGGTGACGAAATTGCACGTGGTGACGTGCTGGCCGACGGCCCTTCGACCGATATGGGTGAACTGGCGCTGGGACAGAACCTGCGCGTCGCATTCATGCCGTGGAACGGCTACAACTTCGAAGATTCCATCCTCATCTCTGAGCAGGTCGTCAAGGAGGATCGCTTCACCACGATCCACATCGAGGAAATGACTTGCATGGCCCGCGATACCAAGCTGGGCTCGGAAGAGATTACCGGGGACATCCCGAACGTCGGTGAGGCTGCGCTGGCCAAACTGGACGAGTCCGGCATCGTTTACGTTGGTGCCGAGGTGGGTGAAGGCGACATCCTGGTCGGTAAAGTCACGCCGAAGGGTGAGACTCAGCTGACTCCGGAAGAAAAGCTGCTGCGCGCGATCTTCGGCGAGAAGGCCTCGGACGTGAAAGACACTTCGTTGCGGGTGTCTTCCGGCATGTCCGGCACCGTTATCGATGTCCAGGTTTTCACCCGTGACGGCGTCGAGAAAGATGCCCGTGCGCTGCAGATCGAAGAGGCTGAACTGGGCATGGTCCGCAAGGACATGAACGACCAGCTGCGCATCATGGAAGAGGACACCTTCGATCGCATCGAAAAGATGCTGATGGGCAAGGTCGCCGAGGGCGGCCCGAACAAGCTCAAGGCCGGTTCCAAGATCACCAAGGCCTATCTGGCTGAGCTGGAGCGTGATCAGTGGCTGGAAATCCGTCTGAAGAACGAGGAGTCTGCGGCGCAGCTCGAGGCCATTGCGGCCCAGATCGCGCAACTGCGCGAAGATTTCCGGGATCGTTACGAAGAGAAGAAGCGCAAGCTGACCTCCGGTGATGACCTCGCCCCGGGTGTGCTGAAAATGGTCAAGGTGTACGTCGCGGTCAAGCGCCGTATCCAACCGGGTGACAAGATGGCCGGGCGTCACGGTAACAAGGGTGTCATTTCGATGATCGTTCCGGTTGAAGACATGCCTTTCGACGAGCGGGGACGCCCAGTCGATATCGTGCTCAACCCGCTCGGCGTGCCGTCGCGCATGAACATCGGCCAGATTCTGGAGACCCACCTTGGTTTTGCCGCCAAGGGTGTGGGCGAACGCATTGGCCGCATGCTGGACGCACAGGTCAAGGCCAAGGAGCTGCGCGACTTCCTCGACAAGGTGTACAACACCAGTGGCAGGAAGGAAGACCTCAAGAGTCTGAACGACGATGAGATTTTCGCCATGGCGAACAATCTACGAGGTGGGGTGCCAACGGCGACGCCGGTATTCGACGGTGCAAACGAAGACGAGATCCGGTACATGCTGGAACTGGCCGAAGAGGATCCGGACGGTCAGACCCAGTTGTATGACGGTCGCAGCGGCGAGGCATTCGAACGCCGCGTAACGGTCGGTTATATGTACATGATCAAGCTCAACCACCTGGTGGACGACAAGATGCATGCGCGTTCCACCGGTCCGTACAGCCTGGTCACGCAGCAGCCGCTGGGCGGCAAGGCACAGTTCGGTGGTCAGCGCTTCGGGGAGATGGAGGTCTGGGCCCTGGAGGCCTATGGTGCCGCGTACACCCTGCAGGAAATGCTGACGGTGAAATCGGACGACGTGAATGGTCGTACCCGTATGTACAAGAACATCGTCGACGGCGATCACCGCATGGAGCCCGGCATGCCGGAGTCCTTCAACGTGCTGGTAAAAGAGATTCGCTCGCTCGGCATCAACATTGAACTGGAGCAGGATTAATGAAAGATCTTCTGAAGATTCTGAAGCAACAGGGTCAGAACGAGGAATTCGATGCCATCCGCATTGGTCTGGCGTCACCCCAAATGATCCGCTCCTGGTCGTATGGCGAAGTCAAAAAGCCGGAGACTATCAACTACCGGACCTTCAAGCCGGAGCGGGAAGGACTTTTCTGTGCCAAGATTTTTGGCCCGATCAGCGACTACGAGTGCCTGTGCGGCAAGTACAAGCGCCTCAAGCACCGCGGTGTTGTGTGTGAGAAGTGCGGCGTCGAGGTCACGCTGGCCAAGGTGCGCCGCGAGCGCATGGGCCATATCGAGCTGGCCAGCCCGGTTGCGCATATCTGGTACCTGAAGTCGCTGCCGTCACGTATCGGCCTGCTTCTCGACATCACGCTGCGCGACATCGAGCGTGTGCTGTATTTCGAGTCTTACGTCGTCATCGATCCGGGCATGACCCCGCTCGAGCGTTTCCAGTTGCTGACCGACGAGCAGTATCTCGAAGCGATCGAAGAGAACGGCGACGAATTCGACGCGCGCATGGGTGCAGAGGCCGTTTACGAACTGCTGCGCACCATGGATATCTCGAAAGAGATCGCACGCATGCGCGAAGAGGTCGAGGCAACCAACTCCGAGACCAAGATCAAGAAGATCGCCAAGCGCCTGAAACTGCTGGAGTCCCTGCTGGTTTCGGGCAACCGGCCGGAGTGGATGATCCTGACCGTGCTGCCGGTACTGCCGCCGGAGCTGCGTCCCCTGGTGCCGCTCGACGGTGGTCGTTTTGCCACCTCCGATCTGAACGATCTGTACCGCCGCGTGATCAACCGCAACAACCGCCTGAAGCGTCTGCTCGACCTCAATGCGCCCGACATCATCGTACGCAACGAGAAGCGCATGCTGCAGGAGTCGGTTGATGCCCTGCTGGACAACGGCCGCCGCGGCCGCGCCATCACAGGCACCAACAAGCGCCCGCTCAAGTCGCTGGCCGACATGATCAAGGGTAAGCAGGGCCGCTTCCGTCAGAACCTGCTCGGAAAACGTGTCGATTACTCCGGCCGCTCGGTCATCGTGGTCGGCCCGACACTCAAGCTGCACCAGTGCGGCATCCCGAAAAAGATGGCGCTCGAGCTGTTCAAGCCGTTCATCTTTTCCAAGCTGCAGTTCCGCGGTCTTGCCACCACCATCAAGGCGGCCAAGAAACTCGTCGAGCGCGGTGCGGGCGAGGTCTGGGATATCCTCGAAGAGGTTATCCGCGAGCATCCGATCATGCTCAACCGCGCGCCGACCCTGCACCGTCTGGGTATCCAGGCATTCGAGCCGGTTCTGATCGAGGGCAAGGCCATCCAGCTGCATCCCCTGGTCTGTACGGCGTTCAATGCCGACTTCGACGGCGACCAGATGGCGGTTCACGTACCGCTGTCCATCGAGGCGCAGATTGAAGCCCGTACCCTGATGATGGCCTCGAACAACGTGCTTTCGCCGGCGAACGGCGAGCCGGTCATCGTACCGACCCAGGACGTGGTCCTCGGCCTGTACTACATGACCCGCGAGCGCGTGAACGCCAAGGGTGAGGGCATGGCATTCAGCAACATAAATGAGGCGCGCAGGGCCTATGAGTCCGGAATTGCTGAACTGCATGCACGTGTGAAGGTCCGCATCGAGGAGAGCGTGGCCGATGACGATGGTGAGGTTCAAACCACCTGTTCCATAAAAGAGACCACAGTCGGTCGCGCCCTGTTGTGGGATATCGTACCCAGGGGTCTTCCCTTCGAGCTGGTCAACCAGGCGATGAAAAAGAAGGCCATCTCACGTATGGTCAACGCCTGTTACCGCAGGATCGGCCTCAAGGACACAGTGGTTTTTGCCGACCAGCTGATGTATCTCGGGTTCCGTCAGGCGGCCCGGGCCGGTGTCTCGATCGGTGTCAACGACATGGTCATTCCTCCGCAGAAGGCGGAGATCCTGAGTGCCGCAGAGACCGAGGTGAAGGAGATCGAGGATCAGTACTCCTCCGGTCTCGTTACCAATGGTGAGCGCTACAACAAGGTGGTCGACATCTGGTCGCATACCAACGACCAGGTGGCGCGCGCGATGATGGGGCAGCTCGGCAAGGAGCGGGTCACCAATCGAGAGGGTGAAGAGGTCGAACAGGATTCGTTCAACTCCATCTTCATGATGGCCGATTCCGGTGCGCGTGGTTCTGCGGCGCAGATTCGTCAGCTGGCCGGTATGCGCGGACTGATGGCCAAGCCGGACGGCTCGATCATCGAGACGCCGATCACGGCCAACTTCCGCGAGGGTCTGGATGTTCTGCAGTACTTCATCTCGACCCACGGCGCACGCAAGGGCCTCGCCGACACCGCGTTGAAGACTGCCAACTCCGGTTACCTCACCCGTCGATTGGTCGATGTGGCGCAGGATATGGTCATCACGACCCGAGACTGTGGCACGGAGAGGGGCCTGTTGATGCAGCCCATCATCGAGGGTGGTGATGTGGTCGAGCCGCTGCGTGAGCGCATACTCGGCCGAGTGCTGGCCAGAGATGTCCTGCGTCCGGGTGCTGATGAAGTGGTCTGTGAGGCCAATACCCTGCTGGACGAAGCCTTGGTGGATCTGCTCGAAGAGGCGGGTGTCGACCAGGTGGTGGTGCGTTCGCCGATCACCTGTGAGACCCGTCACGGCATCTGTGCCAAGTGTTACGGGCGTGACCTGGCGCGTGGACACGAGGTCAATATCGGAGAGGCGGCTGGCGTCATCGCGGCGCAGTCGATCGGTGAGCCGGGTACCCAGCTGACCATGCGTACCTTCCATATCGGTGGTGCCGCATCCCGTTCGGCCGCGGTCAACAGCATCGAGGTCAAGAGCTCGGGTACGATCAAGCTGCACAATATAAAGACAGTCGAACACGCCAATGGCAACCTGGTCGCGGTATCGCTTTCGGGTGAGGTGGTGGTTGCTGATGAAGTCGGGCGCGAGCGCGAGCGCTACAAGCTGCCCTACGGCGCGGTGCTGCTGGTGCGTGACGGTGATTCAGTGGATGGTGGCAAGATGGTCGCAAACTGGGATCCGCACACCCACCCTGTCATCACCGAGGTGACCGGTACCCTGCGTTTCGTCGATTTCGCCGAGGGCGTCACCGTCCAGAAGCAGACCGACGATGTCACCGGCCTGTCATCGGTCGTGGTGCTCGATCCCAAGCAGCGTCCCGCGAGTGGAAAAGACCTGCGTCCGATGGTCAAACTGATCGACGAAAAGGGCAATGACGTGAACATCGCCGGCACGACCCTTCCGGCTCACTACTTCCTGCCCGGTGGAGCCATCGTGGGCGTGAATGATGGTGCGAGCGTCGGTGTCGGCGACGTTCTGGCGCGTATCCCACAGGCGTCTTCGAAGACCCGCGACATCACGGGTGGTCTTCCGCGCGTTGCCGACCTGTTCGAGGCGCGCAAGCCGAAAGAGCCTGCGATTCTGGCCGAGGCCAGCGGTACGGTCGGCTTTGGCAAGGACACCAAGGGCAAGCAGCGCCTGATCATCACCATGGCGGATGGCGAGCAGGTTGAATCGCTGATCCCCAAATGGCGTCACGTCAATGTGTTCGAGGGTGAGCACGTCGAGAGGGGCGAGGTCATCGCAGACGGCGAACTGAACCCGCACGACATCCTGCGCCTGCAGGGCGTCACCGAGTTGGCAGAGTACCTGGTAAAGGAAATCCAGGATGTCTACCGGCTGCAGGGTGTAGGTATCAACGACAAGCACATCGAGGTGATCATTCGCCAGATGCTGCGCAAGGTCGAGATTACCGACGTCGGTGAGACAAAGTTGCTCCGTGGCGAGCAGGTCGAGCGGGCCCGTCTGCTCGAGGCCAATGAGCAGGCCGAGGCGGACGACAAGTTGACGGCCAAGTTCGAGCCGCTGCTGCTGGGTATCACCAAAGCCTCGCTTGCGACCGAATCGTTCATATCCGCGGCCTCGTTCCAGGAGACCACGCGCGTGCTGACCGAGGCCTCGGTCCGTGGCATGCGTGATCCGCTGAACGGCCTGAAGGAGAACGTGATCGTCGGTCGCCTCATCCCGGCCGGTACCGGCCTGGCGCACCATAAAGAGCGTCGTCGCGCTCGCCAGGAGGTCCTGAGCGCGGGTGCCCCGGTGGAAATGGCCACCGAGGAAGTGGAAGAGGCCATCAAGCAGGCCCTGAACACGACCGACGGCGAGTGAAGGCAGTGAAAAGCTCTCCGGCCGCTGTTGACAGCGGCCGGAGAGGCGCATAGAATTCGCAGCCTTCGCTAAAGGCAGGCCCGCACGGCCGCCTGAAATTGTGCGACAAATCAGTCGCTTCGCGAACAGTTTTGAGATTCGAGTAATCGCACCCAACGCCCGGCGCTTTTTGAGCCAGTCGGACGGGATCGGCTACGCGAATTTTTGACGTCGATACTGGTGTCGGCGCGTCCCGGAGACGGAAGATTAGATGGCTACTATTAATCAGTTGGTTCGTAAGCCGCGCAAGCGCAAAATTGAAAAGAGCAATGTCCCGGCACTCGAGGCATGCCCGCAGAAACGCGGCGTCTGTACCCGCGTTTACACCACCACTCCGAAGAAGCCGAACTCGGCTTTGCGTAAGGTGGCGCGTGTGCGCCTGACCAATGGTTACGAGGTTTCCAGTTACATCGGTGGCGAAGGTCACAACCTGCAGGAACACAGCGTGGTGCTGATCCGCGGCGGGCGAGTCAAGGACCTGCCGGGTGTGCGCTATCACGTAGTGCGTGGCAGCCTGGATACCTCCGGTGTCGACAAGCGCCGTCAGGCGCGTTCGAAGTACGGCGCCAAGCGTCCCAAGGGATAAAATTGTCCTGGTATCGGATGCAGTGCGTTGAATGGGGCCGGTGTTGGCCGGTCGCGAGTAGATCGAGAGTAAAGCGAAATGCCTAGAAGAAGAGTTGCAGCCAAGCGGGAGATCCTGCCGGACCCCAAGTTCGGAAGCCAGACGCTGGCCAAGTTCGTCAACATGGTGATGGAAGACGGTAAAAAGGCCGTCGCCGAGCGCATCCTCTATGGCGCGTTGGATACTGTTACCGAGAAGCGCGGCGGCGACCCAATGGAAACGCTCGAGCAGGCGCTCGAGAACGTCCGTCCGGTCGTGGAAGTCAAGTCGCGCCGCGTCGGTGGTGCGACCTACCAGGTGCCTGTCGAGGTTCGTCCTGTCCGTCGTAATGCCCTGGCAATGCGCTGGCTGATAGACGCAGCGCGCAAGCGCAGCGAAAAGTCCATGGCAGCGCGCCTCGCCGGTGAGTTGCTGGACGCTGCGGACCAGAGAGGTTCGGCGGTCAAGAAGAAGGAAGAGACTCATCGCATGGCCGAGGCGAACAAGGCGTTCTCTCACTACCGCTGGTAAGTACCAGCTTTATCGTTCTTTTACATTACGGGGCGGGATAAGACAGTGGCACGTACCACACCCATTCAGCGTTATCGCAATATCGGCATCATGGCCCACATCGATGCGGGTAAGACGACCACGACAGAGCGTGTGCTCTATTACACCGGCGTCTCCCACAAGATCGGTGAGGTGCACGACGGCGCTGCGACCATGGACTGGATGGAGCAGGAGCAGGAGCGTGGTATCACCATTACCTCGGCCGCAACCACCTGTTTCTGGAGCGGCATGGGTAAGCAGTATCCCCAGCACCGTATCAATATCATCGATACTCCGGGGCACGTGGATTTCACCATCGAGGTGGAGCGTTCGCTGCGCGTGCTCGACGGCGCCGTCTTCGTACTTTGCGCGGTCGGTGGTGTTCAGCCCCAGTCCGAGACCGTCTGGCGCCAGGCCAACCGTTACAAGGTCCCGCGCATGGCGTTCGTCAACAAGATGGACCGCATGGGTGCAAATTTCTTCCGTGTCGTCGAGCAGCTCGAAACCCGTCTGGGTGCCGTAGCCGTGCCGATCCAGGTGCCGATTGGTGCCGAGGAGGGCTTCTCCGGTGTGGTCGATCTTCTGAAAATGAAGGCGATCAACTGGAGTGAGGAGAATATGGGTACCGAATTCGAGTACACCGATATTCCCGAAGATCTGGTTGCCGACTGCAACAAATGGCGCGAGAAAATGGCGGAGGCTGCGGCCGAGGCCAACGAAGAGCTCATGGAGAAGTACCTCGAAGGTGAGGAGCTGACCGAAGCCGAGATTCTCGAAGGTCTGCGTCTGCGTACCCTGAGCCTTGAGATTGTTCCGATGACCTGCGGCACCGCGTTCAAGAACAAAGGTGTTCAGGCGATGCTCGACAAGGTGATCGAGCTGATGCCGTCCCCGACCGACGTCCCGGCCATCACCGGCATCCTGGATGACGATGAGACTCACGCTGAGCGCCCGTCATCGGACGATGCGCCGTTTTCTGCGCTGGCGTTCAAGATTGCCACCGATCCTTTCGTCGGTTCACTGACCTTCTTCCGCTGCTATTCGGGCGTGTTGAATTCAGGCGACACCGTGTACAACCCGGTCAAGCGCAAGAAGGAGCGCGTCGGTCGCATCCTGCAGATGCACGCCAACTCGCGTGAAGAGATCAAGGAAGTGCGCGCAGGTGATATCGCTGCCGCCGTTGGTCTCAAGGATGTCACCACCGGTGATACCTTGTGTGACGTGAACAACATCATCACCCTGGAGCGGATGGAGTTCCCGGAGCCGGTTATCTCGGTTGCGGTCGAGCCCAAGACCAAGAGTGACCAGGAAAAGATGGGTATCGCCCTGGGCCGTCTGGCGCAGGAAGATCCGTCTTTCCGCGTGCACACCGATGAAGAGTCTGGTCAGACCATCATCTCCGGAATGGGCGAGCTGCATCTCGATATCCTGGTTGATCGCATGCGTCGTGAGTTCAGCGTTGAGGCCAATGTCGGTGCGCCGCAGGTTGCCTACCGCGAAACCATCCGCACCAGTACCGAGGTCGAAGGCAAGTTCGTCCGCCAGTCAGGCGGTCGTGGTCAGTTCGGTCATGTCTGGCTGAAGATCGAGCCGCAGCAGGCGGGCGATGGCTACGAGTTCGTTAACGAGATCGTGGGCGGCGTGGTTCCGAAGGAATACATCCCGGCGGTGGACAAGGGTGTCCAGGAGGCCATGGAGGGTGGTGTTATCGCCGGTTACCCGGTGGTCGACGTAAAGGTCACCCTGTATGACGGCTCGTATCACGAAGTCGACTCCAACGAAAATGCGTTCAAGATCGCCGGCTCGATGGGTTTCAAGGCCGGTGTGCAGAAGGCGCGTCCGGTCATTCTCGAGCCGATGATGAAAGTCGAGGTTGAGACACCGGAAGATTACATGGGTGACGTGATCGGTGACCTGAACTCTCGCCGCGGCATGGTCCAGGGCATGGAAGATGGCCCGGCCGGCAAGATGATCAGGGCAGAGGTGCCTCTGTCAGAAATGTTCGGTTATGCGACCTCGCTGCGCAGTGCGACCCAGGGTCGCGCTTCTTACAGCATGGAATTCGCAAAATACAATGAAGTGCCCAGCAGTGTTG
>Ga0316201_10003184_pt1 | contig 12019 bp, 9 predicted proteins | sample CS6wburrow_MG_FD_204516 | JGI IMG/M metagenome (GOLD analysis project Ga0316201, IMG submission 204516) | Coastal sediment microbial communities from Delaware Bay, Delaware, United States - CS-6 worm burrow | ecosystem: Environmental > Aquatic > Marine > Coastal > Sediment | place: USA: Delaware... | reverse complement strand
GAAAGGGGTAAGGTCCAGTATCTCGGCCACCTCATGCACACGCTGAACAATTTCCGAAGCGGCAACACCCCGGTTCCTGAGCGGGAAGGCCAGGTTGTCAAAAACCGTCATGGTGTCATAAAGAACCGGGAATTGGAAAACCTGGGCGATATTGCGCCGTTCGGGGGGAAGCGCCGTAACGTCCTGCCCGTCGAAAAGAACGCGCCCATTGCTGGGTTTCAGGAGCCCGGAGACAATATTGAGCAGCGTGGTTTTACCGCAACCCGAAGGGCCCAGCAAGGCATAGGCGCCGCCGTCATCCCAGATGTCGTGGATGTGCTTGAGTGCGTAGTCGGCGTCACCCTTGGGATTGGCTTGATAGCTGTGGGCAACCTCGCGGAGTTCAATTTGGGCCATTGCCGGCTCCTCTGGCTTGACGGTACATCGGTTTAAGGTTTTTCCGGCGACGCAATCAGCCGGCCATCGCCATCGTATGCAAAAAAGGTGTCCGGATTGACGAAGAAGCGAATCCGGCTTCCGATTTTATACCGGTGAATCCCGTCTTCCTGGATCACCAGCTTTGATCCCTGGTAGCTGACATGGATGAACGTTTCCGAACCGTTGATCTCTGAAAGCTCCACGTCCGCTTCGATCTGCACATCCTTGTCGCCGACCGGGTCCAGGAAAATACGATTGGCGCGAACGCCGAATTTGTAATGCCCTGCTTCGAGATGCTTCAAATGGCCATTGACCGGGAAAGCGGCCCCGTCACCCAAAGTGGCCTTGCCGTCCGCCACCCCGGCCGTCAAGTAGTTGATGGGGGGATCACTGAACACTTCGGCCGCGCGGAGGGTCGCTGGGCTGTGGTAAACATCGGATGTGGGGCCTGTCTGGAGCACGCGGCCTTCGTCGATAACCACAATGTTGCCTCCCAGCATCAGCGCTTCGGCCGGCTCGGTGGTGGTGTACACCACAATGGCTTCCCGTTGTTTGAAGATCTCCTGCAGCTCCTCCCGCAATTTCTCTCTGAGCTTGTAGTCCAGATTGACCAGCGGCTCGTCCAGCAAGAGGAGTTGAGCGTCTTTCACCAGGGCCCTCGCAATCGCGGTCCGCTGCTGTTGACCACCGGAAAGCTCTGCCGGAAGGCGATCCAGAAATTCTTCGATGTTGAGAATGGCCGCCACCTCACGCACCCGCCGGTCGATTTCAGCGGGATCGGTTCCGGCCAGCTTGAGGGGGGAAGCAATGTTGTTGTAAACGGTCAGCGAAGGGTAATTGATGAACTGCTGGTAGACCATGGCCACGCTGCGTTTGCGAACTGCCATGCCGGTGACGTTCTGACCGTCCAGCACCACCTTTCCACTGCTGGGACGATCGAGCCCGGCCATGATGCGCAGCAAGGTGGTTTTACCGGCAAGAGTGCGTCCTAGCAGGACATTGCGAGACCCGGCTTCAAAATCCAGGTTGATGTCTCTCAAGTACATCTCCTGGCCAACCGTCTTATCAATGCCAAGCAGCGATAACCCCATGGTACGCCCCCATCGTAACTGAACTGATGTGAAATGACCGCACCCAGTGCGGAACAGTCTTGCAGTGCCTCATAATGGTCAATGGATTAGGTTCACTAAATAACATTGGGCAAATTTTTTCGCAAGTGAAAATTTTCGAGCGCAGGCCCCGCTTAGGCACCGACTGCCCTCGATTCATGACCTTGCGACGTGCAACCCCACGTCCGACGCCACCATGATTTCCACCAGACCGGCGGGTGGCTGCTTGTCGGTGAACAGGGCGTCGATCTCCTCGATGCTGCCAAGGCGTACCATGGCATTGCGGCCCAGTTTGGTGTGGTCGGCCGCCAAGTATACGTTGCGGGAGTTGTCGATGATGGCGCGGGCGGCCCGCACCTCTCTGTAATCAAAATCGAGGAGGGTGCCGTCGGCGTCGATGCCGCTGATACCGATGATCCCGTAATCCACCTTGAATTGCTGGATAAAATCGATGGTCGCCTCACCGATGATACCGCAGTCGCGGTGGCGCACCAGCCCACCGGCCACGATCACTTCGAAACTCGCTTTGGCTGACAAAATGGAAGCAACATTTAAATTATTGGTAATGATTCTCAGTCGTTCATGGTTTAGGAGAGCCTGGGCGATGGCTTCGGTGGTGGTACCGATGTTGATAAACAGGGAAGCGTGATCGGGGATCTGGGCAGCCACCAGCCGGGCAATCTTCTGTTTCTCTTTGAAACAGAGAACCTTTCGCTGGTTATAGGCGACATTTTCCGTACTCGACCCAATGCCCGCGCCGCCATGATACCGGTTGATGATACCGCGTTTACTCATTGTGTTGATGTCACGGCGGATGGTTTGGGGGGTCACGTCAAATTCACGGGCCAGATAGTCGATGGTGACGAAACCGCTGGCCTGGACAAGCTCCTGGATTTTGGTATGGCGGGCGCGCAGCGGCGCTATTTTACCCTTCTTTTCCGCTTTGGCAGTCGGGGCTGTAGTCCTGTTGCGGGTGGGTGCCGTCATGATCATCTCCGTGGAGCAAATTATTTCTGAATTGAAAAAATATGGGCTTAAACTTTCGTTAACGAAAATTTAACCGTGACATGGTGACCATATTATGTTAATTTGGGATCCAATATAACCGGTTCAACGCCGATTGTTGGTCTGCGCAGCATATCATTAGTGAACATGCTTCTCAAGCGAAAACCGGACGAACACCCCTTGTTCGCAATTTAATGCTGCAGAGGGTGAGGAGGGTCTCGTGCAAACACAAGTCCTAATCATCGGCGGTGGCGCCACGGGGACCGGATTGGCCAGGGACTTGGCGCTTCGGGGCATCGCCTGCGTGGTGGTTGAGAAAGAGGACATCAATGCCGGTGCATCCGGCGGAAACCACGGTCTGCTGCACAGCGGAGCGCGCTATGTCGCCTCTGACCCCTCCTCGGCCTGTGAATGTAAGAAAGAGGGGCGCCTGCTCAAAAAAATGGCGGCCCACTGCATCGAGGAGACCGGCGGGCTGTTCGTCGCCGTGGCCGGGGACGACGAGCGCTACATTGCCGATTTTCCCGCCCTATGCGCCAATGCCAGCATCGACGCCCACCTCGTAGACCTGCAACTGGCCAGAGAGATGGAGCCGGCGCTTTCGGACAAACTCATTGCCGCTTACGCAGTGGATGACGCCACTATCGACCCCTTCAAGCTCTCCCTGGACAATATCGCCCACGCCCAGCAGCTGGGCGCAACCCTTCGGCGCCACACTCAGGTCACCCGGTTTGAAATTCACCAGCACCGCATTCAGCGCGCTGTTCTGCAAGACCATGTCACCGGCCAGGAAATCACCATAGAACCCGAAATCGTCGTCAACGCATCCGGCGCATGGGCCGGCCAGGTTGCCGCATTGGGGGGGGCCGCCATCGAAATGCTCTACTCCAAGGGCAGCCTGCTGGTCACCCAGGAGAGGGTCTCCCGCCGGGTGATCAACCGGCTTCGCATGGCCACCGACGGCGATATCCTGGTGCCGGGCGGCACGGTATCCATTCTGGGGACCACCTCCGAGCGCACTGCCTCGCCCGATGCCATCTACCCAAAGATCCATGAGGTCGACCACATCATCGAACAAGGCGCCGCCATGATGCCGATTCTGGAGTCGACACGCTATATTCGGGCCTACTGTGGCGTGCGGCCACTGATCAGCAGCGGGGGAAAAGAGGACGACCGCAGCGTCAGCCGTGGCTTCACCCTCATCGACCACCGCGACGATCCCCGCCCGCTGTCCAACTTTATCACCATCAGCGGCGGAAAACTGACCACCTATCGTCTGATGGCGGAAAAAACAGCCGATCGGGTATGTCAGCACCTCGGCATCTCGGCACCCTGCCGCACCCGCACGGAACCACTGCCCAACACGGTGGACGCACGCTGGACGGAACCTGGCCTCGCGCCCAATCAGTGGATCCGGGCCAACGATCCGGACGATATGCTGTTGTGCGAATGCGAAATGGTCCCCCAAAGCGTAGTGGATACGATCGTCGCATCCCTGCGCAAACGGCAAGGCCGGCCCAATATGAAGGCCATCGGCCTCCGCAGCCGTATTGGCAAGGGGCCATGCCAGGGAACCTTCTGCAGCCTGAGGGTGGCTTCCTATTTGTATGATCGCAAAGAGTTTTCAGGAGCGGAGGGCATCGCCGAGCTGCGCGATTTTCTGCAGGGGCGCTGGCGGGGTCAACGCCCTCTGCTATGGGACATGCCGCTGGCCCAGGCAGAATTGATGGAAGCCATGCATTGCGGCCTGTATGGCCTGGAGCTGGAACAGTAACATGGCCGGGATGAAAGAGATCAATTGCGACCTCATGGTCATCGGCGCCGGCATGGCCGGCATGGCCGCAGCCATGTTCGCCGCCGATCGACAGATTGATACGGTCCAGGTCGGGATCACCGGGGAGATCAACTTTGCCAGCGGACTGCTGGATGTGCTGGCCATTCACCCCCAGGACAAAGGAACGCACTGGGATGATCCCTGGGCGGGAATCCGGCAATTGGCCGCAGATCAACCCCATCATCCCTATGCAAGGATGCGCATCGAAGATATCCAGGCGGCCATGGATCAATGCATCGCATTTTTAGGTAAAGCCGGACTGCAGTACACCACCCGAGGCCGGTTGAACGCCCGCATCCTCACCCCGGCGGGAACGGTCAAGACAACCTATGCCATACCCCGCAGCATGGCTGCCGGAGCGGAAGCGTTGGCCAGTGGAACACCGACGCTGCTGGTCGATTTCCAGGGCCTAAAAGGGTACAGCGCCCGTCAGATCATCGAAACCGTTGGCGCCCGTTGGCCGGATTTACACAACGTTCGGATCGCCTTTCCAGGAGCCAGTGGAGAACTCTACACGGAGCATGCCGCCAGAAAACTGGACCTGGCCGCCAACCGGCAGCAGCTGGCCGATCTGATCCGGCCCCATATAGGCAAGGCCAAGGCAGTGGGGCTGCCGGCTATCCTGGGGATCTACCGCACCGGGGAGGCGGTCAGCGACCTGGAAGACCAGTTGGGCGCCGCCGTGTTTGAAATTCCCACCATGGTGCCGGCCATCACTGGATTGCGGCTTCGGGAAGCCTTCGAACAGCAGTTGCCCGCAAAAGGCGTTAAGACCTTCTATCAGCAGAAAGTTCTAGACGCCCTTGTACAGCCCGACGGTCAATACTGTTTTACGGTGAGCGGCGCGGCGCCCGTAATCCAAATCCGGGCCCGCAGCGTCATCCTGGCGAGCGGACGCTTCTTTGGAAAAGGTCTGCATGCCGACCGCAATGGTATCCGGGAGGCGATCTTCGGGCTACCGGTGTTCCAGCCCGCCGATCGCATGTCGTGGCACCACAGGGATTTGTTGCAATCCAGCGGCCATCCCATCAACCGGGCGGGTCTCGAAGTCGATAGCGCCTTTCGCCCGGTGGATCGAAACGGTGCGGTGATCCACAGCAGCCTGCACGCGGTCGGATCGATCCTGGCTCACCAGGACTGGATCCGGCAAAAGTGCGGCAGCGGGCTCTCCATCGCCACTGCCTTTGGAGCCGTCAACGCCCTCGCCGCCGCACTTCGACCTTAGCGCAGAGACACGGCATTCCTGCGGGAAGAGATAGCTGCACCGGCCCGTGAGCGCCCTCGCCTTGTCCGAACATCACCTTCCTTTCAAATGGTGCTGTTGAGCCGGACCCGCGGAGGCGGTTTTTACTAAATGACATCGGATATGGTATAGGGTCGGACAGCAAGTGCAGCCGCGAACGAGTTGTCATCCGCCACTATCAATTCGCAAAGGAGAGCCGCCATGCCTGAAACCATCGGTGCCTTGGATCTGGGAACTACCAGCAACCGCTTCATTATCTTCGACCACCAGGGTCAGGTGGTGGCCATGGATCAGAAGGAACACGAACAGATTTTCCCCCGGCCCGGGTGGGTTGAACACAATCCCATGGAGATATGGAAAAACGCCCTGGCCGTAATGCGCAACGCCCGCCAGAAAAGCGGCGCGGCAGGCGGCGACATCAAGGCCATCGGCATCACCAACCAGCGGGAAACCACCATTGTCTGGGATCGAAAGACCGGTGACCCCCTGTACAATGCCATTGTATGGCAGTGCACCCGCACCGACGCGATCTGCGCTGCTCTGGCCGGTGAAGGGGGACAGGACCGTTTTCGCGACAAAACCGGCCTGCCCATCGCCACCTATTTTTCCGGCCCCAAAATCAAGTGGATCCTGGACAACGTGCCGGCCGCCAGGCAGGCCGCCAAGAACGGCAACGCCTATTTCGGCACGGTGGAAAGCTGGCTGGTGTGGTGGTTGACCGGCGGCCCGGACGGAGGATCGCATATCACCGACGTCACCAACGCCAGCCGAACACTGTTGATGGATCTGAAGACCCTGGACTGGGATGACGACATCCTGGATATCCTGGGTATACCCCGCACGATGCTGCCGCGCATCGTACCGTCGGTCGATCCGGAATTGTGGGGATACACCTCTGCATCGGGCCCTCTGGGAGCCCGTGTGCCGGTATGCGGCGCCCTGGGAGACCAACAGGCCGCCCTGGTGGGCCAGGCCTGCTTTTCCCCCGGAGAGGCTAAAAACACCTATGGCACCGGCTGTTTTCTTCTGCTCAACACCGGAAATAGCATCGTTCCGTCACGGCATGGCCTGATTACCACGGTGGCCTACCAGATCGGCAGCGAAGCGCCGGTCTATTGCCTCGAAGGCTCCATCGCCATTGCCGGTGCGCTGGTGCAGTGGTTCCGCGACAATCTGGGCATGATCAGCAGCGCCCCCGAGATCGAGGCACTGGCGCGGGAAGTGGACGACAACGGCGGCGCTTACATCGTCCCGGCCTTTTCCGGGCTGTTTGCCCCCTACTGGCGGTCCGATGCCAGAGGGGCCATGGTGGGGCTGACCCGTTTCGTCAACAAAGGCCATCTGGCTCGCGCCGTTCTGGAAGCCAACGCCTATCAGACCCTGGATATCGTGGAGGCCATGAACAAGGATTCCGGGGTCGACTTGAGCCATTTGAAAGTGGACGGCGGTATGGTGGCCAACGAGCTCCTCATGCAGTTCCAGGCCGACGTGCTCAACGTTCCGGTAATCCGGCCCAAAGTGACCGAAACCACCGCATTGGGGGCTGCTTATGCCGCCGGCCTGGCCGTAGGCTACTGGTCCGGGCTGGATGAATTGCGCAGCAACTGGGCGGAGGATAAAATCTGGCAGCCGGGCATGGACGAGGCCCGTCGGCAGGAGGGCATTGCCGGATGGCGCAAGGCTGTGCAGCGCACACTGGACTGGGTGGATTGATGGCGGTCTCCTTTTCATTTGCCACCGCCGGCCGCATTCTGTTCGGACCGGGAACGGTGAACCGGGTGGCCGATTTGGCCGTCCCCTCGGCCCGGCATGTCCTCCTGGTCACCGGCGCCACCCCGACCCGTGCCGACGGCTTAGTCACAGATCTCGTTCGGGCCGGGTTGCAACTGACCCGGTTTGCGGTGGACCGTGAACCTGATGTGGCGGGCGTCGCCGACGGCGCTCAGCTGGCAAGGACAAAGGGCTGCGATATGGTCATTGGGTTCGGCGGCGGCAGCGTCATGGATGCCGCCAAAGCCATCGCCGCCCTGATCACCAATCCGGGACCGGTCACCGACTATCTTGAGGTGATCGGCAAGGCCCTGCCCCTTAAGTCCCGCCCGGTGCCGTGCATCGCAATACCGACCACCGCCGGAACCGGAAGCGAAGTGACCCGCAACGCCGTTATCCGCAGCGCTCCCCACCGGGTGAAAGTGAGCATGCGCAGTCCCGATATGCTGCCCGATCTCGCCGTTGTGGACCCCGAGTTGACGCTGGGGCTGCCCCCGGAAGGCACCGCCGCATCGGGATTCGACGCCCTCTGCCAGCTCCTGGAGGCATACGTTTCTGCCAAGGCCAACCCGCTGACCGACAGCCTGTGCCGTGAGGGCCTGCGGCGCTGCGCCCGCTCGCTGAAAACGGTGGTCGAGAACGGCCGCCAACTGGAAGCCCGCACGGACATGGCCCTGGCCAGTCTGTTCAGCGGTCTTGCCCTGGCCAATGCGGGCCTGGGGGCCGTCCACGGCATTGCCGCCCCCCTGGGAGGGATGCATCCGGCGCCCCACGGCGCAGTCTGCGCACGGCTGCTGCCCGGCATTACCGCTGCCAACATTCAAGCCCTGAGCGGCAGCCCGAACCACACCCATTATGGAAATCGCTACCGGGAGGTCGCAGTCCTGCTCACCGGAGATCCCCAGTCGACTGCGCCGATGCTCGCACATTGGCTCGAAGCGATGACCCACACCCTGAAGATTCCAGGATTGGCACGCTGGGGACTGAAAGAGGACGAAATAGCACCACTGGCCGACCAGGCCCTGCACTCCTCCAGTATGAAGGGCAACCCCGTAGCGCTATCAGCGGAAACCCTCGCGGCCGTCATAGCAGCGGCCTTGGAAGGGGGCCTCTGAGATGGAGCGGATCCTCATCATCGGAGGGGGCGGCACCGGAGGCGCGCTTGCGCACGATCTCACGCTGCGGGGGTTTCAGGTCACCCTTGTGGAAAAAGGCAGCCTTCTCAGCGGCACCAGCGGCCGCCACCACGGGCTGCTGCACAGCGGCGCCCGCTATGCCCTTCACGACATGGATACGGCGCGGGAGTGCTACCGGGAGAATCAAATTCTGCGCCGGCTGGCACCCCAGGCCATCGAGGCCAACGACGGCCTCTTCGTTGCGATAACCGCAGCGGATATGGCGCTCCAACAGGCCTTCATCGACCGCTGCACGGCAGCCGGCATCCCGACGCGCCGGTTGGAGCGCGAAGCGGCACTGGCCCTCGAACCGGCGCTGGACCCCGGTATTCTGGGTGCCGTGCAGGTCCCCGATGCCACCATGGACGCTTGGCGCCTGCCCCTCCACTTTTTTGCCACCGCCCATTTCAATGGCGCCTGTATTCTGCCATTCCACCGGGTGGACACCCTTGATCTGAGCAACCACCAGGTGATCGGCGCCATGGTGTACAACCTGCAGACCGGCAAAACGGAGCGCGTAGCCGCCGATTTGGTGGTCAACGCCGCCGGGCCCTGGACCGGCAAAATTGCCGCCATGGCCGGCATCGAAACCTCGGTCAAACCCGGCCCCGGGGTAATGGTATCCGTGGAAGGCCGGCTGACCAACATGGTCATCAACCGTCTTCATCCGGCAGGAGAGGGAGATATCTGTCTCCCCCAGCGCAACCTTACCATTTTGGGCACTACCGCCTGGATCGCCGAAGATCCCGACACCGTTCAATTGCCGGCGGGCCACGTCGAGCGACTGCAGGCCCTTTGCGCCCGTCTGCTGCCGGGTGTGGCCGACACCCCCGCTCATGCGGTGTGGTGGGCCAGCCGACCACTGCTGGACGATGCCGGGGAGGAGGATCCGATGCGCATGAGCAGAGGGTTCGCCTGCATTGATCACAGGTTGAACGACAATTTAGAAGGCTTCATCTCTCTGGTCGGCGGCAAGGCCACCACCCTGCGCGCCATGGCCAAGGAAGCAGCCGATCTTGTTTGCGCGAAAACCGGCCGAAATATACAGTGCGGCACTGCCACATCGCCGTTGCGGCCCTATCGGCAGCTCTTGCAAACCCTTCGCCTGGGGAGTTGACACATGGCCCGGAAAACCGTGCTATTTAGAATTCTACGCTATAAACCCGGCCATATCGATCCTCCGGTGTACCAGGATTTCAAGGTTCATCTCACGCCAGCCATGTCCGTGCTGGACGCCCTCGAGTCGATTAGACTCACCCAGGATGCGGGCCTCATGTACCGCCACTGTTGCCACCACGCCTCCTGCGGCACCTGTGCCTGCATCATCGATGGGGTGCCGGCCCTGGCCTGCACGACCCGGATCGAAGCGCCGGCGGGCGGCATCATTACCCTGGAGCCCCTCGCACAGCACCGCTGTGTTGGAGACCTGGCGGTCGACACCAATGATTTCTTCGAGGACTTCGACCCCCGGTGGACCTCCCTTCGGAAAGGCGAACAGGGGCCGGCTTCGCGTCGGCCTGAAGGGGTGAATCAATTAACCCGGCTGGAAAACTGCATTGAGTGCGGCTGCTGCGTATCGGCCTGCCCGGTGATACCTGAAAAGGACCCCTTTCTCGGTCCGGCGGTTCTGGCTGCCGTTAACAATGAGCGGCGCAACCGGCCTCGGGACGCTGCGACACTTCTCGCCCTTGCCGCCCGATCCGATGGTACCCGCCGATGCAAACGCCACATCGCCTGCAGTCGGGTGTGCCCGTCAAAGGTCTACCCTGCAAGGCAAATAGCCGACCTGCAGCGGGCCATCGAAGATCCTTCCGCCAAACAATAAAAACGGCCGCCCTGAGTCGACATGCGCCTCTCCGGAGAGGGTCCCGCGGCAGCTGGGCCGCTCAGACCATAGCGGTGCAAATCCTCGAAAAGAGCTCCGCTGCCGCCAATTGGGAACACGCCACGCGCGCAATTGCTCCGGAAAGACCAGCCCCTGCCGGCACGGTTGACCATCACGCCAATATCTGGTTTAAGCCTAGCTCAATTGCTTCGGGCGCACCACCCTGAATATGGATTCGGGATGGCTTGAAGCTGCCTCCACTGGAATCGAAATGACCGAACCGTTCGAAACTGGAAAACATCGTTTATTGCGCCGTAGCGTGAGAAATTTCTGCGAGCAGGAACTGCGTCCCATTGCAGCCCAGATTGACCAGGAGGCCCGTTTTCCATGGGAGGTCGTCGAAAAAATGGGGCCCCTGGGATATTTCGGCATTCAGGCCCCGCGCGAACTGGGCGGGGCCGAACTGGACAGCCTGAGTTACGCCATGGTCATCGAGGAGGTCTCCCGGGTGAGTGGTTCCATCGGCCTCTGCCTGAGTGTCCACAACAGCGTGGCCCTGTTTCCCATCCTGGCGTTCGGAACCATCGAACAGCAACAGAAGTGGGTGCCCGCCCTTGCCAGAGGTGAGAAAATCGGTGCATTCTGCCTCACCGAACCCAACGCCGGCTCGGATGCCAGCGCCATTACGGCATCAGCGCTACCCGAAGCGGATCATTGGCTGGTCAATGCCAACAAGGTTTTTGTCACCAACGGCGGTATCGCCGATATTTGCCTCATCTTCGCCCGCACCGATCCCACGGCCGGTCGCCGAGGCATCAGCGTAATTGTGGCGGAAAGAGGAACAACCGGCTTCGTGGTGGGAGACCTGGAGGATTTGTGCGGAATGCGCGCCAACCCGGTCAGCTCGATCCGGCTGTATGACTGCCGTGTCCCCAAAGACAACCTCCTGGGGAAACCCGGCGCCGGACTGGGAATCGGCTTGGCGGCCCTGGACACCGGCCGCATCGGTATCGCCGCCCAGGCGGTGGGCATCGCCCAGGCAGCGCTGGAAGAGGCCATTCGCTACGCCAACCAGCGACAGCAGTTCGGGGTTCCCATTGCCCGTCACCAGGCCATTCAGATGATGATCGCCGATATGGCCACCCAGGTGGATGCCGCCCGCATGCTGGTTTTTCGGGCTGCGTGGCTCAAAGACAACAACGCCCCGGTATCCAAGGCTGCGGCCCAAGCCAAGCTTTTTGCCGCCGAAGCGGCCTGCACCGTCACCGATTTGGCCGTCCAGATCCATGGCGGTTACGGCTACTCCAAAGCCTACGCCGTGGAACGCTATTATCGGGATGCCCGGGTCACGAGAATCTATGAGGGCACCTCGGAAGTGCACCGGATGGTCATCGCCAGGGAAGCCATGCGCGACCCTCGCTAAGGGCGCATCGCACCAGCACATCCCGGCCCACGACACAGGAAGACGCCAGCACTGGAGAAAAAATGCCTCGCCACATCATCGTCTGCATTAAATCCGTCGTAACGTCCGCCCCCAAGGGAGTTGCCCTGCGAACGCCGGAAAACAGCGCGCTCAACCCCTTCGACCGGCCGGCCATCGAGGCGGCATTACAGCTTAAAGAATCAACCGAAGGCGGCCAG
>Ga0316201_10003183_pt1 | contig 12020 bp, 12 predicted proteins | sample CS6wburrow_MG_FD_204516 | JGI IMG/M metagenome (GOLD analysis project Ga0316201, IMG submission 204516) | Coastal sediment microbial communities from Delaware Bay, Delaware, United States - CS-6 worm burrow | ecosystem: Environmental > Aquatic > Marine > Coastal > Sediment | place: USA... | reverse complement strand
CATGCCGCGGCTGAACTCACCATTGCCATCTGGCAGGAATGTGACGTTGCCGGCTTTTTGTTCACTGCGCCATTCGTTCATGACGAATGCATCGTTCACCGAAATACAGACCACTTCATCGACACCGTTCTGTTTTAGCGTGGGTGTCAGCTGGTTGTAGCGCGGCACATGGGTGGATGAACAGGTCGGGGTGAATGCACCCGGCAGTGAAAACACCACCACGGTCCTGCCTTTGAATATGTCATCGCTGCTGACGTCACGCCACTCGTGGTTGTCGCGCGTGTGGAATGTTACCTGCGGGATTTTGTGGCCTTCTCGATTTTCAAACATGTGATTTCTCCTGGTGTTACTTGCGTTTGTTAAATGGCTCAATCGCGATCAGCATTAATGCTGACGACAGGAAGGAGTATCGGGCACCAGGCGTGATAGATAAAATCGTTTGTAACAATAGTGTCGATAGCCTATATCAATTACATAAGCTGTTGTTATTAGGGTGAATAAAGCGCGTGGCGCCGACTTCACCTCTAAAGTATCGCCTGTCGGGCGGCGGGTGGGCTGGATTTAAGCGGGCTGATTCGTATTATTCTTCAGGCAGCTGGGCGTCATGATAGATGTTCTGCACATCATCGAGGTCATTGAGCATGTCCATAAACTTGTTAAAGGTTTCAACATCTTCACCCGCCAGTGGCGTGGTGTTTTTGGGCAAGTACTGGATTTCGTCGACGTCAAAATCAATTTCACCAAAGGCATCGGTGAGCGCCTGCCGGGTCTTGAAGTATTCTGTATTCGGCGCAAACACGGTGATTTTGCCATCTTCATTTTCAATATCGGTGACATCGACGTCCGCCGTCAGCAGGGCTTCCAGCACCGCGTCTTCGTCATCATTCATAAAAGCCAGGATCGCGCTATGGTCGAACATGTGGCTGACACTGCCCTGGGTACCGATTTTGCATTTCGATTTGGTGAAACACTGGCGCACATCGCCGAAAGTACGGTTGGGATTGTCGGTGAGGCACTCGACCATCACCATGCAGTTGCCCGGACCATAGCCTTCGTAGATCGCCGGGGAGTAATCTTCGCCACCACCGCCCTTTGCCTTGTTGATTGCCTTTTCGATGACATGGCTGGGTACCTGGTCTTTTTTGGCACGTTCGATCAGGCCACGTAATGCAACATTGCCCGCCGGATCAAGCCCGCCGGACTTGGCGCACACATATATCTCACGACCGTAGCGGCTGTAGACTTTGGCCTTGGCATCCGAGGTTTTCGCGATGGACAATTTTCTGTTCTGATAGGCTCTGCCCATTTGGCTACTGCTCCACACATATAAAGGCCCGAATTTTACAGCTAAGCGTTTGTTGAGGGAACTGCCCGGTAATTTGCATGACATTTGTCAGATAACAGGCACTTTTTCGTGAAATGCGTGATTCGAGCATGTCGGTTGACTGGTTCTCGATAAATAACCGGCTTATGATTTGCCACATACTTGGACTGGCGCATTCTGAAGTTTGATTGTCAGGATGGACTTTATCTCACATTGAAGTGGCGGTTATTAACATTTAGAAAACTCCGCGGTGAAGAACCATGACGAACCTGACGCTCATTATCGGCAATAAAAATTATTCATCATGGTCACTGCGTCCATGGTTGCTGATGCGGCATTTCAAGCTGCCATTTAACGAGCAACGCGTACTCCTGTTTACCGAATCGACTGAGAGCGATCTCGCGCCTTATTTTTCCGATTCAAAAGTGCCGGTGCTGGTGGATGGCGAATTAACAGTATGGGACTCGCTGGCGATTTGTGAATACATCTCGGAAAACCATCTCGACAATAAGGCCTGGCCGGAAGATTCATACGCACGCGCAATCGCCCGTTCTGCCAGTGCAGAAATGCATTCGAGTTTCGCGCATCTACGCAATGAAATGCCGATGAATTGCCGACGCGAAATTTCAGGCATCACGCTGTCTGATAAAGCCCTGCATGAAGTTGACCGTGTAAAACAGATCTGGCGAAAATGTCGCGAAGAATACGGCAGTGATGGCCGCTGGCTGTTCGGTGGTTTTTCAATTGCCGACGCCATGTTTGCACCCGTAGTGCTGCGCTTTCAGACCTATGGGGTTGAACTCGACGGACTGGAATATAAATACGCCCAGTCATTGCTAGCACACCCCGATGTGCTCTGCTGGCTGGAAGCTGGCAGGTCTGAGACTGAAATCATCGCTGAAGACGAGTTATAATTGTCGCCCGACCATTGCTTCGAAACAGGCCCCGTTTATGATACGTGCGCTCAACCTGGTTGCCCTGCTGTGCGCGCTGGTGTTTTTTTCAAGCATATTCGTTGCGCATGTGCTCAAGCCTGATCTCGACTGGGTCAGCCAGACGCTCAGCATGTATGCGCTGGATGATTACGGCTATGTTATTAACACCGGCTTTATCTGCATTGGACTGACACAGATCCTGCTCGCGACGGCTTTATTTATCGGCAAACCTTTTGATGTCACAAAAGCGGCGGGCCTGCTACTGGGTGCCGGACTCGGAGTACTGCTGGTGGCGATATTCCCGACTAAAGCGCATCCAGCTGACCTGGTGTCACAGCTGCCACACATCATCGGTGCAATCATGCAATTTTTATTGTTTCCTTTCGCAGCGCTCGCTATCGCCCGCGCCATGAACGCGGGCAGATTTAAATCGTATAGCCTGGTCACGGCTTATGCGACCATGAAATTGTTTATTGTGATCCTGGTGTTGTTTTTCATTAAATTCACTATCGACATTCCATTTTTTGGCCTGGTTGAAAAAATTGACATACTCGCTATTAATCTGTGGCTCATCGGCTTTGCTTTTTATACCCTTCGCCACAAAACAGGTACACTGTATCTGGCCGCGAACACATAAGGGACTGTCGCCACGCAATGCTTACCCTGCCAGGAACACTCAGACACTGGAACTCAGCCGGGTTTGATGCCGCACTGAAATCAGAACTCGTCTCGCTTGCAGACGGAGTGCTGCCCTTGCAACAGGCCAGCACGCATGGCGGCATGGTGGATGGCAACAGCCTCTCGGTGACGATTATCAGCTCAAACGAAAACCCGGCCGGTATCGCTGTACGCGTTGGTATTTTTTTCACAGAAATAGTCGGCGGCTGCTCCTGCGGTGACGAGCCCTTCGAAACCAGCGGCTACTGTGTGCTCGACATTAGCCTGGATAAATCAAACGCCGAAGCACATATTGTCTTTGCCGCTGATGCGTAATACGCGCTGACTGCAAAGAATGACCTGAACGTGCCCAGTGTCAAGCCAGCCGTTTTCAGCCACCGAATAATTACGATACACTTTTACTGATATCACGCACGATCTACCGCCTGGGCCAGCTTAATGGGCAAGTACACACTGACATCGGCATTGTTCCTGCGCCTGCTGGCGTTGATTTATTTCATCGCATTTTTTTCACTGGGCCTGCAAATTCGTGGCCTGATCGGCGCAGACGGCATCCTGCCCTACGCCCTTGCGCTGCAACGCTACCAGGACCTGCTCGGCTTTGATGCCTTCTGGATAGCGCCTTCGCTGTTCTGGTTTTTTCACGATGATTTTGCACTGGTATCCGCCTGCGTACTTGGCTGCATTTACGCTGTCCTGCTTTTTTTCAATCGGTACGCACGTACTTCCCTGGTGATTATGTTCCTGCTCTACCTGTCGCTGGCACATGCCGCACAGGTATTCCTCAATTTTCAATGGGACACCTTGTTACTGGAGGCAGGCTTCCTTGCTATTTTTTTGTCGTCACCCTCAAAATATATTATCTGGCTGTACCGCTGGTTGATTTTTCGTCTGCGTTTTCTGTCCGGGATATCAAAAATCGTCAGCGGCGATCCGACCTGGGCCAGCCTCACCGCGGTAGTTTACTATTTTGAAGTACAGCCCTTGCCCAACTGGGTGTCGTGGTATGCACACCAGCTTCCCGAGTGGGTGTTGATGATCGGCAGTGCGCTCACTTTGTTTATCGAAATTGTTATTCCGTTCATGATGCTCATGCCGCGACGCTACCGCTTCTTTGCAGCATGGACAACCATAGGCATACAGCTGTTGATAATGGCGACATCAAACCATAACTGGATCAACCTGCTGACGATTGCGCTCTGCCTGTTTTTGTTTGATGACCAGGCCGTCAGCCGGGTACTGCCTGCGCGCCTGCAGTCATGGCTGACAGGACAGGCCATGGCAACCACCCGCCCGGGGCGTATACCTGTCATCAGCGCTGCACTGCTTGCGCTGGTTATCGTGCCGGTCAGTATGTTGCAGATTGTCGAACAGCTGGGCGGCAGCAAAACCCGGGGCATATTGGGTCAATATGCAAAACAGGTGGCTGCTTTTCACCTGGTTCATCCGTATCATATTTTTCCGACCATGCCTGACACACGTGAAGAGCTGGTGATCTCCGGCTCAAATGATGGTGTGCACTGGCAGGAATATGTTTTTAAATATAAACCCGGCGATCCTGGCCGGCGCCCGCCGGTAGTCATCCCGCATCAACCACGGCTAGACTGGATGATGTGGTTCGTGCCACTGCACCCCGACTTTATGCTCTGGTTTGAAAACTTTATTGATGCGCTTTTGGTAAACTCGCCTGAAGTTATTGCTTTGCTCGAAACCAGTCCGTTCCCCGATTCGCCGCCAAGGTTACTCAAAATTGATTTGTATGAATATCATTTCACGGATGAAACAACACGCAATGCCAGCGGACAATGGTGGACACGCAAGTACCTGGGCCCATTTCCTCCCTTGCCGTATGTACAGCGTGTCGAATAATGCCGGGTCACGGTTTATGCCATTACTTCCAGTGCGCCAGCCATGAATGCGACATCACCCACCTGGCCCGCCATTATCAAGCACGCGGGTGATGATGAGCTCAGTTATGTCAGTTCAGAAACCGCATGGCTGGCGGATCCTTACATCAGCGCACATCCGTGTAACGATGACGATATGTTGATTGACTCGCGCGGACACATCTTTAACCTGCGCTATGACACCCGCAGAAAACAGGTAGATCTGTTACACACCGGGTCCATCATGCCGCTCGGGCGCTTTTCTGCCATGGTACAGATGCATCTGGCCGTGCTTGAGCAATGCTGCATCAGCAAACTTACTTTTATTGATTATAGCCACGGTATCGGCCTGGTCGCTGCCAGTGATGACAGCTGAATCTATAGTCGTCCAGGGCTATAAGCGATACAATAACCGCATGATAGCGATGCGCATATGCGATGAATGATCCACTTGATAGCGATGTTAATTCGCTCGAAAAGCTCGTACTCGAAACGGCAAAAATCCCCTGGAAAGAGCTGCAGTATTTTTTTGCCTCGGGCCACGCGGTGTATGTTTCCACCGAGCTTGACCTGGTGAACGTGGCCAGGCATATCGCCAATGATGACAAACAGCTTATCGAAAACTGGATGCAGGCTGATAAAATAACCCCCGTCAGCAACGACCAGGCACGTGACTGGTACAACACTGACGCGCAGGTCTGGGCTGTCGTGGTCAGACCGTGGATATTAATACAAGATGATACACAGGGCAGGAGAACACAATGACTGACAAAATCAACAAGGCACTCGACCAGTTAAACTGCATACTCCCGCTGGTAAAAAACCAGGACGACCTGTCGCCAGAAGACGCACGCGTACATATTACAATATTAAACTCGTATGCAATGCAGGGGCGCGCACCTTCGCTCAGTGAACTGGCCGTCTTCAGCAAGAATGTTTCAGCGACCCTGGCAAACCTGAAAAAACTTGACCTCGTCGTGCTTAATGATAACGGCCAGGTCCGAGGCGCTTATCCATTTACCAGTGAAGACAGAATTCACCAGGTGACTATTGGCAAGCATACGGTGCATTGCATGTGTGCACTCGATTCGCTTGCAGTTAGCCCTATGTTTCAAATACCGACCCATATCCGTTCCAGGTGCATTGTCAGCGGTGTGGATATTGATATTCAACAGAACGTTGATCGCGTATTAAATGCCGATGACAATCGCGAGGTTTATTTTGTAATCGACTGGGGTGCTGCAAATGGCAATGTCAGCTGTGCTGACAGCCTGTGCGGGTATATGGATTTTATTAAAGGTGATGCACTGGCTAAAGACTGGCAGTCGAAATCGAAAGATTATGAAGCCTTCAATCTCGCCGAGGCTATCGAATTTGCGACACGGTTTTTCAGTCCCTTAACGCAATCCCGGCGTGCCGCCTGATGAGCACTCGTAACTTCCCCGTGATTGCGCTCGCGCTAGCGGTTTTCATCCATCTGTTGCTTTACATGGCAACAACCCCTGATGCCAGTGGTCGAACATTGCTGCCCTTGCTTACATTATTGATCATTGCTGAATTCGGCTTTATTGTATCTATGATCGGCGCGTATGTCTCCGGCTCTCAGCAGTTGAAAGACGGCCTGACAGCAACGGGCATCCTGATCACATTACTGTGTGCCGCACTTGCACTCAGCCTGATGATGAAAGGCATCGAACTCTGGCCGTTATAGTGAATGTGTACAATTTCACGCTCGACTACCGTCTGGCCGCTGACTGTCATCAACTAGGCGTCCTCGACGGTGCCGAGCTGTTGTTATTGAATAATGCCAACTTTCCCTGGTTTATCCTGGTGCCGCACACTGGCCACACCGAGTTTTTCGAACTTGGCAGGACCGAGCAGCAGACCCTGCTCGCCAGCATTAATGCACTCAGCGTATTTATAAAGCACGAGTTCTCCAGCGATAAACTTAACATCGCCACCATCGGCAATATTGTTAAACAGCTGCATATACATATTGTTGGCAGGGCCCGCGACGATGTTTGCTGGCCGGGCGTGGTCTGGGGAACAAAGCAGCGCGTTGACTATGCGATGCCCGAGGTTGAGCGCATTCGCGCGCTGCTGACAGATCAACTCGGTGAATCATTTATTACAGACCGATAAGCCTGTTGAATAACAACACCGGCGCTTACTACAGACCACTCAACAGCGCTATCTTTTCATAGCTCTGGTATATTCCTGCCATGCGACTGCATTTACGAAATAAAATCCGGCGAGCCGTGTCACTGGCTCCGGACTACAGCGCCAGGCTGGCACACAGTTTTGGCCTGAAACTCGGCACTGCCGAAGACTCGCGCCTGCGAGCACTGCACAATAACGACGACGCCCTGGCCTGGCGTATTGCGCTGATTGAGCAGGCCCAGCACAGCATAGATGCGCAGTATTACAGCTGGCATCTTGATATGACAGGTCTGTTACTGATCGACAGGTTGATTGATGCCGCTGATCGTGGTGTTCGTGTGCGCATCCTGCTCGATGACATTCATATGTTTGGCCTTGATCGGCAGATTGCTACGCTTAACCGACACGACAACATTGAAGTCCGCCTGTTTAACCCGTTCACTTACCGCTCGCGATTCAGATTAATACGCATGCTTGAGTTGTTGTATAACCTCAACCGCCTAAACCATCGTATGCATAACAAGTTACTGGTTGCTGACAATCTTGTTGCGATTGCCGGTGGACGAAATATCGGTGATGAATACTTCAACCTGCACGAGTCTTTCCTGTTTCAGGACCTGGATTTAATGCTCGCCGGCAAGTGCATTGAAGAACTTTCTGACAGTTTTGATGTTTACTGGAACCATCATCACTCATACACCGCGCGGAAAATAATTTCGCTGCGCCCGGGTGTGCGTGATCTCGATCACTTACGCGCACAAATCAAAAAACGTCTGCAGTCGTCGCAAAGCGAAATCAGCGATATTGATCTTCGAAAACAGGGCCTGTTCGATGATGAGCAGGCCGCGTTACTACCGATCAAGGCCGGCATCGAAATATTTTATGATTCGCCAACTATGGATAGCACCGGCGGCAAACAGACAATTGATACCCTGTACGAATGTCTGCTGCAAACACGTGAGCAAATCATCATCATTAGCGCATACTTTGTACCCGATGAAGCACTGATTAAAACTATACGTCAGCTGCGGGAAAAAAATATTCGGATCGCGGTTTACACCAACTCGCTGGCATCTATCGACGTGACCGTGGCGTTTTCCGGTTACGAACGCTGTCGCCAGCACCTGCTGGAGCTGGGCGTCGAACTATTTGAATATCGCGCATGGACCGACAATCCTCACGCGCTGGATCGCCGCCAGGCATTGCATACCAAGTGCATTGTTTACGATACCGATAAAGCCTATGTTGGTACGCTCAATCTAGATCCGCGCTCGGCATGCCTGAATACCGAGATCGCCCTGCTGATCGACAGCCCTGAACTGGCGATGACGATACGCGATAACATCCGTCAGCAGAAAAACACCCGACATTACTGGCGTGTAGAAATGGATCCGACTTCAGGCCCACGCTGGCACTGTGGCAACACCTGCTTATCGGTCCAGCCCAGCCGGGGCCGCTGGCAACGTATTAGTAACTGGTTATTCTCTTTTATACCAATTCATCGTCACCTGTAGCACGCGGCCGCCTGCTAAACTACTGATATGAGATCAATGATCACGCGTTTACGGCAACACTGCACAGCGGCGACAGGCTAAGGATTCCCGAATGTCTCTCAGGAAATCGATTAACTTTCTCGCGCGCAAGATACTCTATATATGGGTACGCTCTGAAGCACTGCCCACAGACCTCGAGCAGATTCATCTCGATCTCGACAAACCGGTGATTTATGTATTGCACGCGCGCGCCTGGTCGAGCCTGCTGGTGCTGGAGCACGAATGTAAACGCCTCGGCCTGCCTTCGCCGACGAATCGAATTAGCCATGAAGACCTGAGGAACTGGCACTCGGTATATACCGTTGCGCCACGGCAGCCGTTCAAGGCCTGGCTGATGAAACAGCCAAAACGCTCGCGCATGCTGCGCGGTCTTATCGAAAATCTTCGGGATAAACCCGATGTCGAAATTCAGTTTATACCGGTGTCCATATTCTGGGGCCGCCCCGTCGCCAAGCAGAAACACTGGTTACAGGTGTTGTTCGCCGACTCCTGGGGCATTGCCGGACGTACGCGCAAGTTTTTCACCATATTATTTCAGGGCAAAAACACGCTGCTGACTTTTTCTGAAGTCATCACTTACCGCAGCAGCGCTTACCAGAGTAAAAATACCGATGAAATAATCGACCGGGTGCAATTCAAACTCGCCGAGCGTCTCACTGAAATGAAAACCGCGACTCTTGGCCCGGATATTTCACATCGCCGCACCCTGGTGCGCGACCTGCTATTAAAGCCCGCGGTTAAAACCGCGATTGCCCGGCGTGCCGCTGAAGATAATCTTTCCGAATACCAGGCCAGCCTGCAGGCACGGCGTTATCTGCAGGAGATCGTTGCCGATTGCACCAATGTTACTATCCAGATGCTGCAACGCCTGCTCACCTGGTTCTGGAACCGGTTTTATTCGGGCATAGAAGCGACTAACAATGAGTACTTGAATAGCCTCGCGCTCACCCACGAACTGGTATACGTTCCCTGTCATCGCAGCCATATCGATTACTTGTTGCTGTCCTATGTAATTTATTACGATGGCCTGTCCATTCCCTATATAGCGGCCGGTAAAAATCTAAACCTGCCGATCATCGGGCCATTGCTGCGCGGCGGCGGCGCATTTTTTATACGGCGCAGCTTCAAGGGCAATGAGCTGTACTCAACCGTAATGTTCGAATACATTGCGTCCCTGGTATCACTTGGCATGCCGATTGAATATTTTATCGAAGGCGGACGCAGTCGTACCGGGCGGTTACTCAAACCAAAACCCGGTATGCTGGCGATGACTATTCGTGGCTTTCTGCAATACCGTCAACGGCCCGTGGCATTTATTCCTGTCTACATAGGTTATGAGAAACTGCTCGAGAGCAAGGCCTACACCGCCGAACTCAGCGGTGACGATAAAAAGAGTGAAACTCTTTTTGGCTCGATACGCGCCATGCTGAGCATTCGCGGCAAATACGGCAAGGTGTATGCAAATTTTGCTAAACCGGTATTTCTCAACCAGCTACTCGATGCACAACATCCACACTGGGCAACTGAAACTTTTGAACAATCGATGCGACCGGACTGGTTACGAAACGTCGTCGCGCAAACTGCTGATGGCATCATGACGCATATCAACCAGGCGGCCGTGGTCAACCCGGTCAACCTGATCGCCACAATCCTGCTGGCAACATCCAAGCAGCATATGGATGAACAGGAATTGTGCAGCATGATTACACTTTACAGCTCGCTTATTACCGAACAGAAATACTCGGATCGCATACTGCTGACAGAACTGGAACCTGAGGAACAAATTAAACACGCAGAAAAGCTACGCCAGATTAAACGCCGCAAACATGAGCTGGGTGATATTATTTATCTCGATTCAAAACATTCTGTGTCACTCACGTATTACCGCAACAATACCATGCACCTGCTGGCGCTGCCTTCGTTAGTTGCCTGTTGTTTTCTCAATATTCGCAGCCAGACACGCGAACAGATCCATAGCATGGTGCAGCTCGCCTACCCATTCATCAAGGCCGAGCTGTATTTACACTGGCCTCAAGACAAGCTGACAGCGACCATTGATTATCTTCTCGATGTAATGGCTGACCAGGAACTGCTGCTGAAGAATGAACAACTCGATGTTTTTTCCAGGCCGGGATCAGGTTCAGCGCAATACACCCAGTTGAAACTTCTCGCGCGCGTAATTTCGCCAACACTCGAAGTATATTACCTGACCCTGGCCCTGCTCTCGCGCACCAGTAAAGAACATATTTCCAAACAGGAACTGGAAAATCAATGCTACCTGATGGCACAGCGCGTCTCGATGATTTACGAGCTGAATTCACCTGATTTCTTCGACAAAAAACTCATATCGAATTTTATCGACACTCTCATTGATACCGAGTTTTTGCGTGACGCTGATACCGGCCACCTTAAGTTCGGCGAAGCCTTCCTGCAGGCTGATAAACATGCCCGCCTGCTGCTTAGCAAGGAAATGCGCACCAATATTTTACAAATGTTGAAGATAAATCAAAATCAGCGTGTGACAGAGATCGCTTCATCGGAGTAACATAAGTTTCCGTACACAATCGTCGTTGACCAGACATGTCCCTACTCGCTCGTTTCAACTCACTGCGCATGCACAGGCCGGTTCTGATATATAGCCTGCTTTTCCTCATTGTTTTCACAGCCTTGCTGATCGCGCTACGCATTGCTCTAACGCCGATGGCATCATCAGGTGCAATCTCATGGCTACATGATCATGGTGTCGAAGCCACTATTGATGACATCGTGCTTGATATCTCTGATGGAAAATTCATACTACTCGGCCTCGATGGTAAAAACGCCGATGGCAATGGCATCCGCATTGGCAAACTGGAACTCGGCTGGCAATGGAAGGGCCTGAAGGATAGCCTCCTGGTCGTCAATAAAATTGAACTGGCAGACTTCCATATCGACGCGCTGTTATATGCTGATGGCAGCATGAATATCGCCGGTCTTAAATTGCCGTTAGAATCTGGTGACGTAACAGCGCCTGAAGATCAGCCCACAAACCCAGATCCTTTCGAACTGCTATTAACCGCTATTAACCTGGATAACATCAGCACATGCATAAAACAGTTCGATACTGATGGGTCGGCCACACTGGACTATTGCACAACGCTTGGCGCACTCGACTGGCAGGGCGATGTTCGCTATATACTCAATCCAGAGGCTTCAGTAGATGATTTGCCTTTGACTGTTAAGGGTGATTTTTCACTGCACACACTGCTCGCGCAAAATAACCTGCTCTCACGCAAACTGCTCAGTATTGACAAGCTGAAACTTTCCGACGTACAACTGAACGGACTCAGGGATATTAAGTTACAAAACCTGGCGGTCGATTCATTCGTTGCACTACAACGACCGCAATCCACCGAACCTGACAGCGCGCAGACACTGGCTTTCAAAAAACTAAGCATCGATGATACACAGCTGTCTGAAATGCGAAAACTTTCTATTGGCAAAA
>Ga0316201_10003182_pt1 | contig 12020 bp, 10 predicted proteins | sample CS6wburrow_MG_FD_204516 | JGI IMG/M metagenome (GOLD analysis project Ga0316201, IMG submission 204516) | Coastal sediment microbial communities from Delaware Bay, Delaware, United States - CS-6 worm burrow | ecosystem: Environmental > Aquatic > Marine > Coastal > Sediment | place: USA... | reverse complement strand
CAGGCCGATGCCTGGGAAGACTGCGTGCAGCTCATGACCATGCACTCTGCCAAAGGGCTGGAGTTTCCGCTCGTGTTCCTTTGCGGCATGGAAGACGGCCTGTTTCCGCACCAGCGCTCCATCGCCGACCCGAATGGTCTCGAGGAAGAGCGCCGGCTTTGCTATGTCGGCATAACGCGGGCGATGCAGACCCTGTACATAACGCACGCCGAGCAGCGCCGGTTGCACGGCATGGACAACTATTCGCAGCAATCGCGCTTCGTGGCAGAAATTCCTGCTGAACACATTGAAGAGATCCGGCCTCGCGTGCAGGTGACGCGACCCCTGCACTCGGCACGCGGCCACCGCCCGTCTTCCGCCTCAGCGACAAAAGGCGCCGAGATGGGTATTCACCTGGGCCAGCGTGTTCGACATAAAAAGTTCGGCGATGGCGTCATCCTCAACTGCGAGGGCCAGGGCGCACACGCGCGCGTAGAGGTCAATTTCGAGGACGCCGGTACAAAATGGCTGGTATTGAGCTACGCCAATCTTGACCTGATGTGATGATAGGTTGACACTCGATCCCGGGGTCGACGAAGAACAATGAAAATACTCATTCTCGGTGCAGGGCAGGTTGGATCTTCGGCGGCATATCATCTGTCCCGCGAGGAAGCCAACGAAGTCACGGTGGTCGACATGCGGCCCGATATCCTCCGCGAACTCCAGGACCGACTCGATATTCGTACCGTTGTCGGCCACGCCGCTTATCCGGAAGTGCTGGAACGCGCGGGCGCCAGTGACGCTGACATCGTCGTCGCGCTAACAGACACCGACGAAACCAACATGGTTGCCTGCCAGGTGGCGTATACGCTTTTCCACACGCCAACCAAGATCGCTCGCATACGCGCTGCCGAGTACATGAACGCAAATCGGCTGTTCGTGCAGGAAGCGATTCCCATCGACGTCCGGATAAGCCCTGAGCAGCTGGTCTGCGAGTTTGTCGAACAGCTGATTCTCTATCCGGGCGCTTCGCAGGTTCTGGAATTTGCTGACGGGCGAGTGCGGCTTGTAGGCGTGAAAGCGGATCGTAACGGCTTGCTTGTCGGCCAGCGTATTGCGGCGCTCAAGGAGCATATCCCCAATACCGAAGGTCGCATCGCCGCGATTTATCGCGAAGGCAAGTCGAAACTACCCAAGGGCGATACCGTCATCGAAGAAGGCGATGAAGTGTTCTTTATTGCCGATCGCAAAGACATCCGCGTGTTCATGAGCGAAATGCGACGTCTCGATGACCCGGTACGACGCGTGGTTATCGCCGGTGGCGGCAATATCGGTGTTCGCCTGGCGATGGCCCTCGAACAGACCAACCAGGTCAAGATTATCGAGCGCGACCCCTTGCGGGCTCGCCGGATCTCCGAACAACTTAACAAGGCCATTGTGCTTGTCGGCGACGCCGCTGACGAGGAATTGCTGCTTGAAGAAAATGTCGACAATGTCGATGTTTTCTGTGCGCTGACCAATTCCGAGGAAGCCAACATTCTGAGTTCCATGCTGTCGAAGCGGCTTGGTGCACACAAGGTCATGGCACTTATAAACAGGGCGTCGTACGTCGATCTCGTCGAAGCCGGCAGTATCGACATTGCGATTTCGCCGCAGCAGGTGACGATCGGCTCGCTGCTTGCTCACGTTCGGCGGGGTGATGTGGTCAAGGTTCACTCGCTGCGCCGTGGCGCCGCAGAGGCCATGGAGGCCATCGCGCATGGAACCGAAGAAGAGTCGCAGGTCGTCGGGAGACGCATCGACGAGATTCCGCTTCCCAAGGGAACGGCTATCGTTGCTATCGTGCGCGGCGACCAGGTAATCATTGCGCACCACAACACGGTAATCGAAACGGATGATCACGTAATCATGTTCCTGACGGACCGACGCAAGATAGAACACCTAGAAAACCTGTTCCAGGTCGACGTTTCGTTTGTCTGACGGACGCCGCCTTCCATGAACTGGATTGTCGTACAACGCATACTCGGGCTGCTGCTGATGATCTTCAGCCTGACCATGCTGCCGCCGATTATCGTAAGCCTGATCTACAGCGATCAGTCATGGCTGTCTTTTGCCGAGGGCTTCGCGCTTACACTGATTGCGGGGCTGATTCTCTGGTTCCCGGTGCGCAAGGTGCGCAAGGAACTGCGCCTGCGTGATGGTTTCCTCGTTGTTGCCGCGTTCTGGACCGTACTGGGTTCGTTTGGCGCGGCACCGCTGTATTTTGACGATCACATGACGATGTCGCTCACGGACGCCATCTTCGAGTCGATGTCGGGGCTTACGACAACTGGTGCCACGGTGCTGACAGGCCTCGATTCGCTACCGCAGTCGATCGTCTACTACCGCCAGCAGCTCCAGTGGCTGGGCGGTATGGGCATCATCGTATTGGCCGTCGCCGTTTTGCCCATGCTGGGTGTAGGCGGTATGCAGCTGTATCGCGCCGAGACGCCGGGCCCGGTCAAGGACACCAAGCTGACGCCACGTATCACCGAGACAGCCAAAGCGCTCTGGTACGTTTACCTGGCGTTTACGATTGCCTGCATGGTCGCTTACTGGTTGGCCGGTATGAACCTTTTCGATGCGCTGTGCCACGCGTTCTCGACCGTCGCTATTGGTGGATTCTCGACACATGACGCCAGCATCGGCTATTTCGACAGCGCGACCATTGATCTCGTGGCGATCTTTTTCATGTTCGCCGCCGGCATCAATTTTTCATTGCACTTCTACGCCTGGCGCTACGTATCGATCAAGCACTACAGCAAGGACCCGGAATTCAGGGCCTATGGATTCATGCTGATCGTCGTGGCGGCGCTGGTCTGTGTCTCGCTACTTTACTACCGCGGGCTCCGGGGGGGCGGCGCGACGATAATCGACGGTGTCTTTCAGGCCGTATCAATAGCGACCACAACCGGCTTTACGACAGACAACTTTTCGGCCTGGCCTGGCGCGCTTCCGGTGTTGCTCATATTCGCCAGTTTCGTCGGCGGTTGCGCAGGCTCGACGGCCGGTGGAATCAAGGTCATTCGCTGGCTGCTCGTTTACAAACAGGGTGTCCGCGAAATCGTGCGGCTCGTGCACCCCAGCGCCGAGATCCCGGTCAAGCTCGGCAACAAGGCAGTGCCTTTTCGCGTTGTTGACGCCGTGTGGGGCTTCTTCTCGATCTACATTGTCGTGTTCGGCATCATGCTGTTGCTGATGATGGCGACCGGGCTGGACCAGGTCACGGCTTTCTCCGCCGTTGCCGCTTCGCTCAACAACCTGGGCCCGGGCCTCGGTGATGTCGCTTCGGGCTTCATGACCGTTGGCGACACTGCCAAGTGGATTTCGATTGCCGGAATGCTGCTTGGGCGCCTGGAGATCTTTACGCTGCTTGTGCTGATCACGCCGACGTTCTGGAGACACTAGTGGCGACGCTTGATCGCATCAGTACCGTTGTGGGCAAGGCGGCCGCCTGGCTCACGCTTGTAATGGTCGTCGTGACTTTCGTCATTGTTGTCATGCGCTATGTGTTCGACTTCAACCTTATCTGGGTTCAGGAGTCGGTAACCTGGATGCACGCAGTCGTGTTCATGCTTGGCGCCGCCTACACGCTGCACGACGAAGAACATGTACGGGTCGACATCATCTACGGCAAGGTCAGTAACAAGAAACGCGCATGGATCGACCTGGTCGGTGTCATCGTGTTCCTGATGCCGCTGTGCTTGTTTCTGGCGTTCAAAGCATGGGACTTCGTCGCTGCGTCCTGGTCGCTGCACGAAGCATCACGGGAGTCGGGCGGTCTGCCATACCCGATGATTCCGCTCTTGAAAACGGTTCTCATCGTAATGCCGGTCGCCGTAGCCTTGCAGGGTGTGTCACTTGCGTTGACATCGCTGAACACGATCAGGGCGCGCTGACATGGAATGGGTCGCCGGCCTTCTTTTTCTTAGTGTCATATTGATCCTGCTTGCGGGTTTTCCCGTTGCATTCACGCTTGGCGGTACTGCATTGCTGTTTGCGGCGGCCGGCGTCGTCACGGGCACGTTCAACGAGGCCTTCCTGAGCAGCTTGCCGAACAGGGTATTCGGCATCATGACCAACGAGACGCTGGTCGCAGTACCCTTGTTCGTCTTTATGGGCGTAACGATGGAACGCGCGCGAATCGCTGAGGAGTTACTTGACACGCTGTCGAGTCTGTTTGGCAGCCTGCGCGGCGGTCTTGGTATTTCGGTCACGCTGGTAGGCATGTTGCTCGCAGCAAGTACGGGCATTGTCGGCGCGACCGTCGTGACTATGGGTTTGCTGTCGCTGCCGACAATGTTGAAGCGCGGTTACTCACCCGAAGTCGCGACCGGCACTATCTGTGCTTCGGGCACTCTGGGGCAGATTATTCCGCCGTCGATCATTCTCGTCATGCTCGGCGACGTGATGACGTCTGCGTACCAACAAGCGCAGATCGAGATGGGCATCTACTCTCCAAAGACGGTCTCGGTGGGTGACCTGTTCGCCGGCGCGTTGATCCCGGGCCTGATGCTCGTGCTTCTGTACATCGCATACCTCGTCGGCCTGGCTGTTTTCAAGCCGACAACGATGCCCGCGCACAGGGGAAAGGACGATGCAGGCGTTTCGGTCCTGACCGTACTGAAAGCGCTTGCACCGCCACTGCTGCTGATTCTCGCCGTGCTTGGTTCCATCGTTACCGGGCGCGCAACTCCGACGGAAGCTGCCGGTGTCGGTGGTATGGGCGCGTTGCTACTCGCTTTGCTGCGACGTGAGCTCACCATGATGCGACTGCAGGACATCATGCAGGCAACTCTCAAGATCAGCAGCATGGTCTTCCTGATCCTGATTGGTGCTTCGGTGTTCTCGTTGGTGTTCCGCGGTTACGGTGGCGACGACGGTGTTCGTGCCGTTCTCGAGGCGCTACCCGGTGGGGTCATCGGTGCCGTCGTGGTTGTGATGCTGGTGATGTTCCTGCTCGGCTTCGTGCTCGACTTTATCGAGATTACCTTCGTCGTCGTGCCGATCGTTGGGCCCGTATTGCTGGCGATGGGCCTAGACCCGGTCTGGCTCGGCATAATGATCGCGATCAACCTGCAGACATCATTCCTGACGCCGCCGTTCGGCTTCGCGTTGTTCTATTTAAGGGGTGTCGCGCCCGCATCGGTAACCACGCCGCAGATTTACCGCGGCGTGATTCCGTTTGTCGCTATCCAGATACTCGCACTCTTGTTGCTCGCCATGTTCCCCGCCCTCGTTACCTGGCTGCCCGGCAAGATCTACGGCGGCTAATCCCTTACATCGAGATAGGCCGCACGGCCGATCTTCTGATTAGCCGCTGATATCTCTCGGAACTCGTCGAAAGACTTTTTGATCTTCGCTATCTTCGGGTCGTTCGCGGCCATCTCTTCGAGCAGTTCGTCGGTCAGCGCTTGCAGCGTCTTCATCACATCATCGGGAAATTTGCGAATCTCGACGTTCGGGTCGTTGAGTAGTTGCTGAAGAGCAACCGCATTGCCGTGACCGTACTCGGCGCTCATATCGACGTTAGCCGCCATGTTGACGACCTCGATGATCATCTGCAGGTCGTCAGGCAACGATTCCCAGGCTTGCTTGTTGACGATGGTCTCGAGGATCGGGCCGGGCTCATGCCAGCCCGGGTAATAGTAGTACTTCGCAGCCTTGTGAAGACCGAAGGAAACGTCGTTGTACGGTCCCACCCACTCCGTGGCGTCAATGACACCCGTTTGCAGCGACGTGAAGATCTCCGAGCCGGGCATTGAGACCGGCGTACCGCCGGCGCGGCGCAACACCTCGCCGCCGAGACCCGGTATGCGCATTTTCAGGCCCTTCAGGTCGTCGATAGAATTGATCTCCTTGTTGAACCAGCCCCCCATCTGCACGTCGGTGCTGCCGCAGGGGAACGGTACGAGGTTGAATGGCTCGTAGAGTTCGCGCCACAACTCGAGACCGCCGCCCTTGTACAACCAGGCGTTCATTTCATCCATCGTCAGGCCGAACGGGATGGCCGTAAAGAACTGCGCAGCGTCCAGCTTGCCCTTGTGGTAATAGCCGGCGCCGTTGCCCATTTCGACAGTGCCACGACTGACAGCGTCGAACACCTCGAATGCCGGCACCAGTTCGCCGGCAGCGTAGACCTTGATCTTGAGCCGGCCGGCGCTCGCGCGCTCGATCCACTCGGATATGTGTTCCGGGGCCATTCCGAGTCCCGGGTACTTGGGCGGCCAGGACGTCACCATCGACCATTCAATAGTCTCGGCTGATGTCGCGCCGCCCGGACCGCAGTCCGCCTCGTCTTTCGCACATGCCGCCAGACCGACTGCGGCCGCGAGGCCACCGACAAATTGTCGTCTCTTCATACCCATTCCACTCGACTGTTGTTATCTGCGGCTAGTGTATTGACCGCCTTGCCGAATGCCAATTTTGCGGGGTGGTTTTAGAAAACCCCCACGAGTCGGTGTTTTTTTGCGTCAGATAGCATTGTACTTCCCACATCTCTTATGTCTGACAATGTTGTGGGAAAATTATCTTCTTTTATGCAAATATTCTGCTTATTGGTGGAGCTAACAGCTCAAATCGGCCCCGGTCGAAAGACCGGGGCCCCTCCTTCCCTGGTCCGGCCGGCGTGCTTTCGCCCGCCCCCCGCCATCCCTGGCAGGACTTCCGGCCGGTCATGCGAGCATCACCGAATCGTGGACTCACTATGGCTATTCGTATCTGCTTGATGCATTAATAAACGACCTATTTCCGGATACTGACGAATAATGATTGGACTGCTGCAACGCGTGAGCGAAGCCTCAGTTGCTGTCGATGGCGCGACAGTTGGCAAAATCGGGCGTGGCCTCCTGGTGCTGGTTGCGGTGCACCGCGATGACGGCCAGAAGGAGGTGGCGCGGCTTGCCGAGAGGATTCTCGGCTATCGCGTGTTCCCGGATGAAGAGGGCCGCATGAATCGCAGCGTCTCTGATATCCACGGCGGGTTGCTGCTCGTGCCGCAATTTACGCTCGCAGCCGATACCAGGAAGGGCACCCGGGCGAGTTTCACCAAGGCAGCCGACCCCGCCGCGGGCGAGGCCTATTTTGAGCGCCTGGTGGGAATTTGCCGCGACACGCTCGGGAACGTCGAAACGGGGAAATTCGGCGCCAATATGCAGGTCCAACTAGTCAACGATGGGCCGGTGACATTCTGGCTCGAAACCTGACGGTTTCGCCCTGTGACGCTGGTACGGTTTTATTGAATTCGGGCGCGTATCATGAACATAATTATGCCCCCGCAGGAGAGAAGAGATGTTTTCCAACATCGGCCCGGTACAACTGTTGATCGTACTCGTGATCGTGCTCGCTATTTTCGGCACGAAACGCTTGCGTACGCTCGGCTCCGATCTCGGCAGCGCCGTCAAGGGCTTTCGTTCCGCCGTCAACGATGCTGAGAATGCGAACGAGCAACTGAGCGACTCGACGAAGAACGACGCCGACTTCGACAACACGCCGGTTGACGAGCCCCGCAAAGAAGACCATTCCTGATTCCTGGCACCTGCCATGTCCGGCCCTAGTTTTGCTGAGTTCCTAATCCTGTGCATGATCGGCCTGATCGTGCTCGGACCAAAGCGCCTTCCAGAAGTGGCGAGGCAGGTCGGCATGTGGGTGGGCAAAGCGCGGCGCATGACACAGCAACTCAAGCGCCAGCTTGAAGAAGAACTCGACGTGGAGAAAAACCTGGGCTTCGATCCGAAGCAGATGCATGTCCCGCTCGACGACGACACGTACTCGCCTGTGCACGATGCTGACGCCGAGGCGCCGACCGAGGAAGAGGTTGCTGCCGACGAAGAGGTTGCTGCCGACGAAGGCGACGAGAAAAGCCCGTGAGCGAACCCGAACTGACCGAAGAGGAACTTACCGAAGGCACGTTGCTTTCGCACCTCGTTGAACTTCGCGTCCGCCTGTTACGGATGTTCGCGGCGATTATGGGCGTGTTTGTCGTTCTCCTGCCTTTTGCAAGAACGATATTCGAGTACGCCGCCCGCCCCCTGGTGGAAGCACTGCAGGGTGGCGACATGATCGCGACGAACCCGCTATCCGTCATATTCACGCCATTCAAACTGACGTTTCTCGTTGCCCTCGCCGTGGCAATGCCAATCATTCTCTACCAGCTCTGGGCGTTTGTGGCGCCAGGCTTATATCGCAAGGAAAGGCGCTTCGCATTCCCTCTGCTTGCCTCCAGTATCGTCCTGTTTTACTCGGGCATCGCGTTTGCCTATTTCGTGTTATTCCCGCTGGTATTCACCTTCCTGGTGCAGTTCGCCCCGGATATCGTCGAGGTTATGCCGGACATCACGACTTATGTAAGTTTCGTGATGATGATCTCGCTGGTGTTCGGGTTGGCGTTTGAGGTGCCTGTCGCCACCGTGTTGGTCGTCTGGGCGGGAATTACGACGCCGGCAAAGATGGCAAAGGCACGCCCGTACGTGTTCCTGGCGGCCTTTGTCGTCGGGATGTTCCTCACACCGCCCGATGTCATCAGCCAGACCTTGCTGGCCATTCCCGTGTACCTGCTCTACGAATTGGGGCTCGTCATGGCGCGCATCTTCACCCCGGAGCGTGAGGAAGAAGAGGCTGTAGCGAGCGACACGTAGGAGGGGCATTCCTGCCCCGACCGCACCAGGAAAGCCGCTCCCGCGGCCAGGGATGTCAAGTGGAAAGTTGCGCCTGAAATGGTGTTTAATGCTTGGCGAGCGCAGGGGAGATAATAATGAGTGAAACCGCCGAAGCGGTTGAGGACTATTCGCGCGACGACGAGCTCTTTGGACACCCGAAAGGCCTCTACGTCTGTTTTGCGACCGAACTCTGGGAGCGTTTTTCATTCTACGGAATGAAATTCCTGCTACTCCTGTATCTCACCAAGTACCACCTGTTTACCGACGAAGCCGGATTCAATGTGCTCGGCGCTTACGCCGGTCTTGTCTACGCGTTGCCGGTCATCGGCGGCCTGATCGCCGATCGTTACTTAGGGATGCGTAAGTCGGTGCTATTCGGCGGCGTCCTGCTGTCGCTGGGGCACATACTCATGGCCGTTGAAGGCCACCAGGCCATTTTCTACGCGGCGGGAACGACGCTGACCGATTCATTGCGACTGGCCAGCGGCGAGGTCCTGATGGCGGGCACAGTGCTTACCGAAGCTATTACCATCCGTGACACCTGGGCACTCAACGTATTCTATTTTGCCCTCGCCCTCATTGTCATGGGCGTCGGTTATCTCAAGCCGAACATTTCGACCATTGTCGGCAAGCTGTATTCGGCAGAAGATCCGCGTCGCGACTCCGGTTTTACGATCTTCTACATGGGCATCAACATCGGTTCGTTTCTTGCGACGATTCTTTGCGGTTGGCTCGGTGAAACCTACGGGTGGAAATACGGCTTCGGTGCGGCCGGTCTCGGCATGATCATCGGCCTGTTTACGTTTACGTGGGGACAGAAGTTCCTGCATGGACACGCAGAGCCTACCGATCCCGAGCGAATCAAGAAGCGTTTCCTGGGCCCGGTCAACGTCGAGTGGGCGATCTATATCCTGAGCCTGCCGGTACTCGGTGTGATCTGGTGGCTTGTACAACACGAGCACGTCGTCCTGGCAACACAAAACGTGTTCCTGCTGGTCGCGATCGTCGGCCTGATTCTCTACTCCATGGTTTACAAAAAGGGCGGCGAGAACAACGGCGTTGCGTACACGGTCGCTGCGGTTGCGGTTGCCGCAGGCATTTATGCGGTCCTCGTGAACCTGCATTTCATACAGGGCAGCGAGCAGCTCGCAGAGTATGTGCTTTACGGCGCGATAGCCTTGATCATCGCTTTCGTCGTATACGGCTTCATGACTCACAACTCTGAAGAATTCGGCCGCACCGTTGTTTTGATGTTCCTTATTCTGACAACCGTCGTCTTCTGGGCGCTGTTCGAACAGTCCGCCGGCTCGATGACCCTGTACGCAGACCGTGTCGTGGACAGGACGGCTGGCGGCATTACCTTTACGGCGGCACAATTCGGCTCGTTGAACGCTATGTTCATCTGGATACTGGCGATTCCGTTCGCAGTGTTGTGGACGTTCCTGTCCAAACGCAACCTCGAGCCGACAACGCCGGTGAAGTTCGGGCTCGGCATCATCCAGGCCGGCCTTGGATTCGGCGCTCTGGTGTACGGCGCTCAGTTCCCGGACGCCGCTGGCAAGGTTGCGATGATCTGGCTTATTCTCGCTTACATGCTGCATACGACGGGTGAGCTTTGCCTTTCTCCGGTTGGCCTGTCCGCAGTTACAAAGTTGTCGATCGGGCGTGTCGTTGGCGTCAGCATGGGTACGTGGTTCCTGGCGACGGCGCTCTCCGAGACCGTTGCTACTCGCCTTGGCAAGCTGGCCGCAGTTCAAACCAGCCAGGGAGAGGTAAGCGACGCAGCAACAGCGCTGGCAACTTACACTCAGCTTTTTGAGTTTCTCATGTACGTCGGCTTGGGTGTCGGCGTGCTTGTACTCCTTGTATCCCCGCTCCTGAAACGCGGCATGCACGGTGTGCACTAAAGACAAGACAAGCAGGAAAAAAATGATGAAACATCTCGCAAAACTCGTTGCGGGCGTATCGCTCGCAATGTTCATGGCTGCGTGTTCGCAGCAATCGACTGAGACCGAGACTGAGACCTCAGTAGCGCCGGCTGAATCGGCGGAGGACTTCGTCGCACGGGTACACAAGGAGTATGCAGATCTCTGGGCCGAACAAAGTGCGGCAGAGTGGGTGCGTGCCACTTACATCACCAAAGACACGGCGTTGATAGCCTCGAAGATGTCTGAACGCTATGCCGAGTGGCACAGCAATACGGTTGCCCAGGCCAGCCAGTATGACGGCGAGGAGCTCGCACCGGAGGTGAGGCGCGCCATCGACCTGCTGAAACTCAGCACGTCCCAGCCTGCGCCGAATGATGCGGCAAAGCGTGCCGAGCTCGCGGAGATCACGACGGCGCTTGGTGGCATGTACAGTGCCGGCAAGTTCTGTCGAAGCGAGAATGACTGCCTTTCGCAGTCGGAAGCTGAGGAGCTGATGACGACGAGCCGTGACTACGACGAGCTTCTGGAGGTCTGGACGGGCTGGCGCACAGTATCGGCCCCCATGCGCGACAAGTATCAGCGCTTCGCGGAGCTCGCCAACGAAGGCGCCAAAGAGCTCGGGTATGAGGATCTCGGAACGATGTGGCGCTCAAATTACGACATGAGCCCGGTGGAGTTCGAGCAGGACGCCGCACGTCTCTGGCAAGAGGTCAAGCCGCTCTATGACGAGCTTCACTGCCATGTTCGCGCGAAGCTCGGTGAGCATTACGGCGCGGACAAGGTGCCGCAAGATCAGCCGATTCCGGCGCATCTGCTTGGCAACATGTGGGCGCAGGGCTGGGGTTTCCTCTACGACGTAATGGAGCCGTACCCGGGCACCTCCGACCTGGATGTCGACGCGACGCTACGGACCAAGGACTACTCGCCGCAAGAAATGGTTCGCTCGGCCGAGAGCTTCTACGCCTCGCTGGGAATGCCGCGACTTCCTGACACGTTTTGGGAGCTTTCGCAGTTCACGAAACCCGCTGATCGGGATGTCGTTTGCCATGCAAGCGCGTGGTCCATGGACGGCGCCGATGACCTGCGCATCAAGATGTGCATCAAGCAAACCTACGATGAGCTGCGGGTCATTTACCACGAGCTTGGTCATAACTACTACCAGTGGGCCTACAAAGACCAGCCGCCGGTGTTCTGGAATGGCGCACACGATGGCTTCCATGAAGCGATCGGAGACATCGTAACCCTGTCCATGACGCCTGATTACCTTGCCGAAGTCGGGCTGGTCAAGTCGTCGGAACAGAGCCGCGAAGCGATTATCAATCGCCAGATGCAACAGGCGCTGGACAAGATCGCGTTCCTTCCTTTCGGCAAGCTGATCGACGAATGGCGCTGGGGCGTATTCTCGGGCGCAATTTCA
>Ga0316201_10003181_pt1 | contig 12020 bp, 9 predicted proteins | sample CS6wburrow_MG_FD_204516 | JGI IMG/M metagenome (GOLD analysis project Ga0316201, IMG submission 204516) | Coastal sediment microbial communities from Delaware Bay, Delaware, United States - CS-6 worm burrow | ecosystem: Environmental > Aquatic > Marine > Coastal > Sediment | place: USA: Delaware... | reverse complement strand
TGGGGTGAGCGAGAGGAAATTGGCGGCTTGGATGGCGACTTCACGCGCTTCCAGCTCTCCGCGAAGTACGCATTCTAGATAGCACCCCCCCCGAAGCACCATTCGGGTTATTCACTGGCGGTGTCGGCAACGGCATCGCCAGTTTTCACATTCCAGCAGACGTGTCAGACTCCACGTATGAAGGAAATCCCAGAGATTGCCCAGTTTCTTCGCGAGCTGCCCGGGTTCGACTGTCTCGACGACGCCCAGGTCGCCAACTGCGCGAAGCACATCGACATCGCCTATTACAGGCAGGGCGACGATATCCTCAGAGCCGGGAGCGAGAATCGCCGCCTGCACATCATCCGCAGCGGTGCCGTTGAATTGCGCGATGATGCGGGCCAGATGATGACGCGCCTGGCTGAGCGCGATTGCTTCGGCTTTCCGTCGTTGATGCGACAGGCACCGGCCCGCAATCACTCGGTCGCAATGGAGGATACGCTGGTGTATCACCTGGATGGCCAGGCGTTCGCTCGTGCACGCCATGCCAGCGTTGAGTTTGATACGTGGTTTATCCGGGCACTTTCCGATCGCCTGACCATGCACCCGCCGGCACCCACATTTCGCGGGGCGTCCGGCCAACAGGTGCGCAACCTGATTACACGCGCGCCGGTCAGTATCGGTATTGGCGCTACGGTCCGCGAGACGGCCGAGAAAATGGTCGAAGAACGCGTGTCCGCAATGCTCATCAGTGATGGTGCCACCGTCTCGGGCATCATTACCGACCGTGATATCCGGGAACGCATAGTCGCTGCCGGCATCGACGGGAGTCATCCGGTTACCGAGGTGATGACGGTGTCTCCGGTGACGCTTGACGGGGACGCGCATGCCTATGAGGCGGCGATCGTCATGATGCAGAGCAATATTCATCATCTGCCAATCACGTCGGGCGGGAAGGTGCTCGGTATGGTGTCGCGTAGCGATTTTATGCGATTGGAAACAGAACACCCCCTGTACCTCGTCAGCGATATCGGTAAACAGAAGACGGCCGAGGGTGTGGTTCAGGTCTGCAAGCGCTTGCCGGCGCTGATCATTGGTCAAATAGAGGCCGATGCAAACGGTGAACTGCTTGGCAAGTTCATTACGATGATCACCGATACGGTAACGCGGCAACTACTGCGTATTGCCGAAGCCGAGTATGGCCCGCCACCGTGCGACTATGCCTGGGTGGCACTCGGTTCTCAGGGCCGCTTCGAACAATCGGCCAAGAGCGATCAGGATAATGCGTTGGTGTTGTCGAATGAGGCCACGGAGGCCGACGACCCCTACTTCGAGGCCATTGCGAAAGTGGTTAACGATGGCCTGGATGCCTGCGGCTATGTCTATTGTCCCGGCGATGTAATGGCGTCCAATCCGAAGTGGCGCAAACCCTTGCGCGATTGGCAGCAGTATTTCCACAAGTGGATCACAGTACCCGAAGAAAAAGCGCTGATGCATGCGAACATTTTCTTCGACCTGCGTTGCATCGCGGGCGATGCCAAGCTTGTGGATGCCCTCAAGAAAAGTGTCCAGAAGGATGCGCGAAAGAACGAGATTTTCCTCGCGCTCATGGCGAAAAATGCGATGACCTACCAGCCGCCGCTCGGCTTCTTCCGGCAATTTGTCCTGGAAAAATCCGGTGAGCACAAGAATACGCTGGATATCAAGTTGCACGGCATCATGCCCATCGTCGAGATCGCGAGAATTCGTTCGCTGGCAGCCGGCGAGCTGCGTATTTGCACGCGCAATCGTCTGCTCGCGGCAGCAAAGGCAAAGGAAATTACCGAGACCGATGCGGCCAACCTGATCGATGCACTCGATTTCATCGAGAAACTGCGCATCGAACATCAAAGTCGGCAACTGCAGGCAGGCAAGCAACCCGACAACCACCTGGCGCCTGAAGAGTTGTCACCGCTGGTGCGCCAAAACCTCAAGTCGGCCTTCTCGCAGGTCAGCGTCAGCCAGTCCGCACTGCTCAATCGATTCCACCTGGCATGAGTTACTCCTGGTTGAAGGCCAGGCGATGGGTTCTCGGCCGCAAAAAGTTCGGACCGCCATTCGATGCCTTACTGGCTGCCGAGCTTCCTGCTAACGCCGCACCCTTCGAGGCAGTGGAATTTGTCAGCCTCGATATCGAAACGACAGGCCTGGACGCCGCGACTGCCGATATGCTCAGCGTCGGCTGGGTTCTCGTTCGTGAGGGAAGGGTTGATCTGCGGACAGCCGAGACCTTTATTGTCCGTCCGAGCGGTGACGTTGGTGACAGTGCGGTCGTGCATGGATTGACCGACACCGTTGTCGGTACAGGTCTCGATTGGGGTATCGCACTCGACCGGATCATAGAGGTTCTGACGGGCCGCGTTCTGCTCGTGCATCACGCCGGACTCGACAAGGTCCTGCTGGACCGCATGTGTCAGCAACGTTTTGGCCACCGTCTCCCGGTGCCCGTGGTTGATACGCTTGCGCTGGAGCATCGGCGGCTCAGACGACACCATCACCTGGAAAACAACAACTCGCTGCGACTTTCAGACCTGCGCGATGAGTATGGACTGCCGAGGTACTCAGCACACGATTGCCTTGTCGATGCCATCGCCACCGCGGAATTGCTGATGGCCATTGTAGCGAGGCGCCAGTCCACTACCCTGGGTGACCTGCTCGGCTAAGCCAGTCGGACTAAACCGGGTACTCTCGTGCCAGCATCCGCAGACGGTGTATGCGATCCACGCAGGAGCGGCGCGTCGCATCGAGATCGATGTCCTCGTCCTTGAAGCGCCGTTGCCGATGAAAATACTCGGCCGGATCGGAACCATCGGGCTCGATCGTGACCCGGTAGCGTGCGCCGTCAAATACTTCGTAAACGGGAAACAGGCCGCTCGCGACGGCGATGCGAACCAGTTCCACCGAGTCCTCGGGTTCCGATTTCCAGCCCGTAGGGCACGGAGAGTGCATGAGCAGGAAGCGCATGCCGGTCATCGACAGCGCGGTGGCGAGCTTGCGTGAAAAATCTTCAGGGTGCGCCATCGACAGCGTCGCGGCGTAGGGAATGCCGTGGGCGGTCATGATCGCCATGATGTTTTTCTTGGTCTCCGATTTCCCCGTTGGCGTCGTCGTGGTCCGTGCGCCGACCGGTGTGGCAGAAGATCGTTGCCCGCCCGTGTTGCCATAGATTTCGTTGTCGTAGCAGATGTAAATGATGTTCTCGTTACGTTCCGCTGCTCCCGAGAGTGTGGCAAGGCCAATATCGTAAGTGCCGCCATCACCGGCCCAGCAAATCACCTGGCCGGGTTCTTCGTTAAGATCGCGAACACTCGCGTAACCGGAGGCAACCGCCGGGGATGACGCAAAGGTCGCTGCGATGGTTGGCACGCCGTAACTGGTCGTGGGGAAGGCACCGGCGGTGACGATGCCACAGCACGCCGGGATGACGAGCGAACAGCTGTCGTTGGCCTCGGCCAAGGCGCGGCCCAGCATGGTGAGACCAACGCTCATGCCGCAACCGCCACAGTTGGTATTACCCGGGCGCAGCAGACAGGAGTCGGGCTTTTGCAGTGGCGCGGTCGAGTTCATTGCAGCGTCTCCTTGCCGGTCTCGATGCCCATCCAGACCGGCTCGCCAGCAACCTCACGTGACATCAGGTCGCTCAGGATCTGGTCGATGACAGCCGGTGTCACATCCTCACCGCAGAGGCCCGTCAGGTAATTCTGAATGAGCACGTCGTTGCGGTGTCCCTGGAACGCGGCACGGGTGTCCTGCCAGAACACACCACCGGAGCCTGCGGCGTAGTTGCGATCCAGTACGGCCACACGCTTTGCGGACGCACAGGCTGCACGCAACGCGGCGGCCGGGAAGGGCCGGAACATCTTCAGCTTGACCAGGCCGATTTTTTCGCCACTCGCCCGGCGTTTACGGACGAGTTCGCGTGCTGTGGTTGCCATTGTCCCGGTTGCAACGAGCACCGTCTCTGCATCGTCTGTGCCTATGGTCTGAATAACATCACCTGGATCCCGGCCGAACACCTCGGTAAATTTCTGTCGGCATTCCTGGTATACATCGGGCACACGTTTCATGGACTCATCAATTTCGAGTCGATGTGTCAGTCCTTCGTGCGGCCACGACATACCGCCGATCGTGCGCGCTTCGTCGTGGTGCAGACGGTGTGGAAGATCGAGGTCCGGCAGGTAGCGGTCGACCAGGTCCTGTGCCGGCAGTATGGTTTCCGTCTGCGTGTGTGACACGATAAATGCGTCCATACACGTGAGGACAGGCAGCAGGATGCGATGATCTTCAGCAATACGGAAGGCCAGCAATGTCGTATCCAGAACTTCCTGGCTGGTTTCGCAATAGAACTGCAGCCAAGCGAAATCCCGCAGCATCAGCGTGTCACCCTGGTCCGCCCAGATGTTCCATGGCGGGCCAAGCGTACGGTTGACGGCCACCATGACGATTGGCAGCCGGTAATAACCAGCAACCATGATGTTCTCGGTCATGTAGGCGAGACCGTTTGAGGAACTGGCGGTAAAGGCGCGTGCGCCGGCCAGTGACGCGCCGATGGAAACGGCCATCGCACTGTGTTCACTTTCGACGGGAACGACACGTCCCTTGCTGAAAGGGAACCTGGCGACATACTCGACGATTTCCGTTTGTGGTGTGATCGGATAGATGCCGCAAGCCGCGCCACGACTTGTGCGGTTGGCTTCGCCAGCGGCACTTAATGCGTAGCCGGCGGCATGGTTCCCTGTGACCACCTGTACAGTCATTGCTGTTCTCCGTCGTCGCTACAGATGACTCATAACGATGACATTACGCGGACATTCAGCGGCGCAAACGCCGCATCCTTTGCAGTACGAATAGTCGAATTCGAAGCGATTACCCACTCGTTTCAACATGCCTTCCGGGCAATAGGTGACGCAGAGATCGCATTCGTTGCAGACGCCACACGAGAGGCACCGGGCGGCCTCCGCCGTGTTAGCGAGGCCCATGTGAATTTCGTCAAAGGTCGTACGACGATTTTCTGCAGGCAGGGTTTCGCCCTCGGCGACGGCCTGGCGTTCGAACAGGTGCAGCTTCATTGCATCGGCGCGTATTACTTCGTCCCGCCAGACATCCACGTCACGCTGTGCTTCAGCGTGTCTGCTGATCCTGAGCTGCTCGCCGCTAAGGACATTGTGAATCTGCACGGCGGAGCGTCGGCCACTGCCGATGGCACCGGCAACCGTGCCTTCACGTGTGGCCAGATCGCCGACCGCGAATACGGGCGTCTCCAGCAAGCCGAGCAATTGTGCGCCTTCCCTGACTTCCGTTCCTTCCGGGAACACCGACAGGTCAGGGGACTGGCCCAGCGCAAGAATGATTCGATGGCAGGCCAGATCGAAATCCGAATCGGCGATTTCACGTGGTGAGCGGCGCCCCGACTCGTCCGGTTCGCCGAGTTCCATACGCCGGCATGTCAGGCGATAGTGGCGGCGAATACCGTCAGTCGGATCCTCGTGCATCGCCATGGGCTGAGTCAGGTAGTGAATCTCGATGCCTTCTTCGAGGGTCTCGTCGATCTCCTCGCTGATGGCCGGCATTTCGGCACGGGTCCGGCGGTACACCACGCGCACCTTTGCGGCGCCGAGACGGAGGGCGGAGCGGGCCGCGTCCATTGCCGTATTGCCGCCGCCGATGACAACGATATCCTCGCCGTCAACCCGGACTTCATTGCGCTGTACCCGCTCGAGAAAATCGATGCCCTGGACTACGGCATCGATACTATTCATGCCCAGTTGCAGATCACGCTGTTGCTGCTGACCGGTCGCGACCAGCACGGCATCGTTGTTGCGCGCAAGGTCGAGCAGGGTTTGGCGATCAATCAGGTGGTTGGTTTCGACCTCCACGCCGAGATTGAGGATGCGGTTGATCTCCTTCGACACTATCTCATCGGGCAGGCGAAACTCGGGTATGCCTGTTCGCAACAGGCCGCCAACGTCCGGCCCCGACTCAAACACTTTCACGCGGTAGCCGTAGCGAGCGAGGTGCCAGGCCGCCGTTAATCCCGCGGGACCCGAACCGATAATCGCGATTTTTTCATCGCGCATATCGGGCGGGCTGATCGTGACGTTGCCGTTATCGCCGGCGTAGCGTTCCAGCTGTCGAACATTGACCGCACCATCGAGTTCGATGCGGTTGCAGTTTTGCATACAAGGCGCCGGGCACGCTCGGCCGCAGACAGAGGGAAACGGCGATGTCCGCAACAGAATCTCAAGTGCCGCATCAACCTCGTCGTTGGCCAGGGCATTGAGAAAACCCTGCACGTTATTGCCAGCCGGGCAAATATGGTTGCACGGAGGGACCATTTGTTGTCGGCGCGGTTGCTCAGTCGCCCACTGACCCGTTTTGATGGCTGGCGCGGCCATGTGGGCCGCCTGCAGAATGCTGTGGCCTCGCGCTGTGTCAGGTACTGCTGCGACGTTGGCGAAGGGCTCGGTGTTGACCGGCGTGTCGACAAGGCAGAGCTCATCGTAGGCGCGACGGGCCGCGATAAGATTCGCGCCAATGAAGCCGAGGTGCTCCAGCGATGCGGTGATCTCGTGCAGCGGGATGCCCAGCATCCTGCCGACAGCGCCGGCGAGGGCTGTGTTAACGATGGGTACGCTGCGCGTACCAAGGTCATTGCTACGCGCGATCGATGTGGCATCCACCGTTGCAATGCGGTTGTGCGGGAACTGTTCCGTGAATGCATCCGGCGGTTGCGGCGAATTCAAAAGGATCCAGCCGCCCGCTTTGAGCCCCGTGGTGATCTGTGCGCCGATCAATGTCGGATCGAGCACAATGATGTGATCGGGCTCGTAGATCAGGTTTCGATTGGTGATGGGTTCGTCGGAATAACGACAAAACGCCTGTACCGGAGCACCGGAACGTTCTGCAGCGTAGAGACCAAAAGCCTGTACCGACTGTCCCTGTAGGAAACGCGACGTTGCGATGAGTTTCGCGAGAGTGACGCCGCCCTGGCCGCCTCGGCCATGGATTCGAATTTCAATCATCTTGGCACCGAGGAGACTATATAGTCTCCGGGCACCCAGCCAAATAAGTACATGCCGCCAATATTCGTGGCATGCCGAGATTGGCTAAATTAATGATATTAAACGGGTTTTAGGTATTGTCAGGCCGTCTCAACGGAGTCCCTCGGAAGGTAACGTACCAGCATCGCGAACTCGTCGATGGCGCTCATGTCGGTGTCATCCGGAACCGGGATTTTTACGATGTGTCCTGAGCCCGGCGCAACGTCAACCGCCTGGTCGTCTTTGTTCTTTATTTCCGGCAGATCGAACGTGATGTTGCCCGAGGGCGTCACGAGTTCCATCAGGTCACCCGTAAAGAACCGGTTCTTGACATCGATCGTCAGCCACCGGTCGTTGATGTCCAGCAGCTCCCCGACCAGTTGCTGCCGATCCGAGGCGGAGGCGCCCTGTTCGTAGTTCTGATACTCCTTCGGCGGGTGGCGCCGGTAGAAGCCCTCGGTATAGCCGCGGTTGGACAGGCCCTCGAGCTCGTCCATCATGCCCATGTCGAATTCACGACCGGCCGCGGCATCTTCGATCGCGCGGTGATACACCTGTGTGGTGCGTGCGGTGTAGTAGGCGGATTTCGTACGACCCTCGATCTTCAGGGAGTCGATGCCCATTTTTGCCAGTTCATGCACGTGCTGCACCGCGCGCAAGTCGCGGGAGTTCATGATGTAGGTACCGTGCTCGTCTTCATAGGCGGGCATCAGTTCACCTGGCCGTGTTTCCTCCTCCAGCAGGGCGGCTTTCATTTCGACTGGTTCCGCTTTTGCGGGTTCGAATTCGACAGGCACGACATCACCAGTGCTCGTCTCGCGGCCCTCGTAGGCGTTGTACTTCCAGCGACAGGTGTTCGTGCACGCCCCCTGGTTGGAGTCGCGATGCGACAGGTAACCCGACAGCAGGCAGCGTCCCGAGTACGCGATGCACAGCGCCCCATGCACAAACACCTCCAGCTCCATGTCCGGACACTCTTCGCGAATCTGGGCGACTTCCTTGAGTGACAGCTCGCGCGACAGGATGATGCGCGTCAGGCCCATCGCCTGCCAGAACTTGACGGATGCGTAGTTGACGACGTTTGACTGCACGGACAGGTGAATCGGGACGTGCGGGAACGCCTCGCGCACCATCATGATCAGGCCCGGGTCAGACATGATCAGGGCGTCCGGGCCCATAGCAATAATTGGCTCGAGATCGCGCATGTAATTCTTGAGCTTGTTGTTGTGCGGCGCGATGTTGCTGGCCAGGAAAAACAGCTTGCCGGCCGCATGAGCCTCCTCGATGCCCTGAGCGAGGATCTCTTCCTTGCTGAATTCGTTATTGCGCACGCGCAGGCTGTAGCGAGGCTGCCCCGCATACACGGCATCGGCACCGTAGGCGAAAGCGAAGCGCATGTTCTTCAAAGTGCCGGCAGGCGAGAGTAATTCAGGTTTCTTCATTGGATGGGCGTCTGAGAAAACGCAGCATTATACCTGCCCGGTAGGTAAAACCTCGGATATCTGCTGCGGGCCCAAAGACGTATATGGGTACCCATTAGAAACATCTAATGGGAAGTGAAAGTCCATGTGTCAGAAGAGCCGCGCTTACGTCTTGCTATCCCTGTTGGCGGCGCTGCTGGCAGCGCCCGCCATGGCTGCCGATATCGAAGAAGGTAAGGCGATTTTCGAATCGACCTGCGCTGTATGCCATGGGCTGACTGGCCGACCCGATCCGGACAGCCCCGTAGTCAAAGGTCTCGGCGTATTGCCGGCGGACCTGTCGGACCCGCTTTTTAACAGCCGTGAACCAGCGGGCGACTGGGAGATGGTCATCAAGTACGGCGGCCATGCCATGGGTCTTGGTGAAAAAATGCCGGCCCACAAGGACGCACTGACTGACGGGCAGATTGCGAATGTGGTGGCCTATGGCAAGTCGCTGGTCGACACGAGCGCGTATCCGCCGGGTGAGATGAACCTGTTCCTCCCGACACGAACCAAGAAGGCGTTTCCTGAAGATGAAGTCGTCTACAAGGGCCGTTACACCGACCAGGCGGGCGACAATCCACTAAAGAGCGTGCTGGAGATCGAAAAACGGTTTGGCCAACGAGGGCAGGGGATCCTTGAGCTCGTCCACGTTAACGACGCTGTCCGAAGCGAGCTAACAGACGTCGAAGTTGGCTATAAACATGCTCTATCGTGGAGTGCGGACCATATTCTCTCGGGTGCGATTATCTACGCAGTGCCCGTGGACTCGAGTGACAGCGACGGTGAACTACAGACCTATCTCGCCTACGGCACCGCATTATCGCCGTCATGGATACTGCAAAGCAGCCTGCGGCTGAAATTCCCGATGGACAAGGCCAGCGATGGTGAGATGGAACTCGCCGGCGCCATCCACTACGTCCATTCGCCTTGGCCGCGGCGTGTGTTCCCGGGTCTGGAGATCATCGCGGAGAACCCCTTCAAATCCCGCAACGGGGACCTTGAATGGACTGTACTGCCGCAGGTGCGCATTGGTCTGACGCGTGGTGGTCATGTGGCGCTGAACCTCGCTGTCGAGCTGCCGCTCTCTGGTCAGTCCTGGGATAAGCGTGCGTACCTGACCCTACTGTGGGACTTTGCGGACGGTGGATTCTTCAAAGGCTGGTAAAAAACTAGTTTGTGAAATTAACAGTGTAAAATTCTTTTTGTAAAATTTTAGACAATACTTTCGTAGTATCAGGTCAAGGCTTCTATACGGGGAAGCCGCAAACCAGATCCTACGGGAGGATTGAGATGCAACATTCGACACTGCAGACGAAGGAAACCCAACAAGGCATTTTAGCCAACGAGCTGTGCCGCCAGCCGCAAGGAGACGCCGGCCTGCTCGAGAACACCGCTAGAATCCTCGACAACCTCATTCCGCTCAGGAACGCGAGCCATGCCGACGTTGTCGAGTACCGGGTCGAGATCCCGATGCGCTATGCCGAATGCCACGCTGTGCTGGCCGATGGCAGCAAGGTTCGCTTCATGAATCCTCGCAAGTTCCTGGGCTGGTCTAGTCATGAGGCGCGTCGTTCACTGCTGTTCCGCAACAATGACATTACGCTCGAAGTCGAAGTTGACAATCACGCGGCTGAGAAAGAGCGCAGCACCGTGCGCAGCATCAACCTTCAGGCGGCGATGCGTGAAGGTGCAAACCGGATCAAGAAATTCATCGGGATTGACGGCGACCAGCTCATTCTACCGGCGATGTAAGACGGTAAATTTCCTGGAAGTCCATGGCGGTCAGGTCGTTGACGACCAGCGCCGCCCGCTCGAAATTGTGTCCCGAGGTATAGATGCCAGGCGTAATCACGGTTGCGATTCCCGCCGCAACCGACGCCTGGAGCCCGTTTCTCGAATCTTCGATGGCCACACACGCCCTCGCAGGCAAACCTGACTTTTCCAGCGCCAGTTCGTTAACGCCGGGGTCCTGTCCACGGGGTTACCTTACCGGCGGTGTTTCCCACCCTTCGGGCATCGGGCCGTTGTCCGAGATGATCTCGCGATGGGCGCTCCAGGTGATCTGAATGGCTTCCGGCGTCCCGATGCCGGCACCACGCGGATCGCCACTCGGGCCAAACCAGTGATTCTGCGGCGCGCCTGTCGTACGCGCGCGCATGCCGCAATACGTCGTGCCGTTCACCGTTGCGCCGAGTACCTTCTGCTGGAACAGGATATCCGCGCTGACGACAGCCGCCGTCAGGTGGTTCTCCATCTGCTCACACATGGCGAGCACCGTATCGATTTCGTCGTCGCCATAAGTGACCACGATCTGGAACGGGCCGAACAACTCCCTTGCGACCACATCGAATGCTCCGCCTTGCATGGTGCTCAACGGGACCCTGATTGCCGTTGGCTCATAGGCACCGAAGCAGCCCGGAATTGAATGGCCGGTTAATGGCTTGCCACCGAATAGCAGTTCTGTGCCTTCCACGGCCAGGACGGCTTCGATGTGTCCTTTGATCTGCTCGTCCGTCCATGAAAGCACCGGGCCGACGGTCAGATCGTCGAGGCTGCGGCGCGCCGCGAGTTCCTTGAGTTTCGGGAACAGCTTATCCGCCCAGTTATCGTGTACGAACAGTGCGCTTTGTGCCGAGCACTTCTGGCCGGACGCGTTGTACGCGTCTTCGTCGCACTGCCACGCCACGTAATCGAGCCAGTCTTCGTCGTAGTCAGGTCCGATGATCTTCCAGTCGAACCCCGCGTCCTCGAGACGCACGCGGCCATTGAGAGTCGCAGCAACACGTTCGGCGACGGTGCTCGATCCCGTGAACTGTGCGAGTCGAATCGTATCCGCCGCTTCTGTAATCAGCTCGCCCATCTTCTCGCCACGACAGTGCACGTAGTCGAGGTCGGCCGGATCAAGCCCACAGTGAATCAGCAAACGGATGAACTGGTCGAAGACCACGCTAACCTTGGAATCGACCTTAATAAGCGGACGATTGCCCATAAACAATGCGCCCATGGTTTGCAGCGCCGGGATTTCGATCGGGAAATTGAACGGTGCGACGACCACAACCGGGCCAAATGGCCAGCGGTAGCCACGTGATTCCTGCCCCTGGTGGTCACCCGGGTTAGAGAAGCCGCGCGCAAGAAAACGCACGCCATCACCCGCGAAATTCTCGAGGAAGACACGAGTGACACGCACTTCGGCGAGGCACTGCGCCCAGCTCTTGGGCATCACACGTTGTGTCAGCTTCGTAAAAAACTCCTCGACTTCCGGCGTGGCGAGCAGGGCAGCGGAACGGGCGCAGACGCCGCCCAGGTGTACGTAGCGGTCATTGCTCCGGAGCGGGTTGTGCAGCCCGGACTTCGGGCAGCTCTTGAGGCCCTCTATGAAGGGCGCCATGTCCTGAGTGTCCGGAACCTGGAGAAAGGCCTCACCGTTCATGGGGTCGACGATATCGTCACGATAGGTACCGACATCTGTCCATTGGCCGCCGGCAAGGTTTTGCAG
>Ga0316201_10003180_pt1 | contig 12021 bp, 13 predicted proteins | sample CS6wburrow_MG_FD_204516 | JGI IMG/M metagenome (GOLD analysis project Ga0316201, IMG submission 204516) | Coastal sediment microbial communities from Delaware Bay, Delaware, United States - CS-6 worm burrow | ecosystem: Environmental > Aquatic > Marine > Coastal > Sediment | place: USA... | reverse complement strand
TATGACGACCACTGCCGGCGGCGAGCAGCTGTTGCATTTCGCGCAGCGCATGCTGGCGCTGAACGACGAGGCGATGGGCCGCCTGACCTCGCCCGATTACGAGGGGGTGGTGCGTCTGGGCACGCCGACCGATATCGTTTACCCGCATATTCCCAAGGTGCTCAAGGCGTTTTCGCGGGATTTCCCCCGGGTTCAACTGCATTTTTCCACCGGGTCGAGTTTCCGTCTGCTGCACGAGTACGACCGCGGTAGGCACGACGTGGTGCTGACCACAGAGCGCCGGCCACGCGAGGGTAGCCAGATCCTGCTGACCCAACCGCTGGTATGGACTGGTGCACTCGACGGTAGCGCCTGGAAACAGCGCCCCCTGCCCATCGGCTTTACCCGACGTTGCGCGTTTCGCTCGGCGGTGACCGAGACCCTCGACAAGACGGGTATCCCATGGATTGACCTGGTGGTATCTGAAGAGGACCTGGCGATCGAAGCGATGGCGTCGGCTGACCTGTGCGTGCACGCCGAACTCGACTGCTCGGATTTTTCCAGCCGGTTCGTCATCGATCATGGGGGGCAGTTGCCCGATTTGCCCGAGCACTCGATTGCGCTGTACCACGACGCGTCGCGCGGTGGGCCGATCGCGCAGGCGCTGGCGGACTACCTGCGCCACGCCTACGACTAGACGCATACAGGGGTCGTATATGGAGTCGTCGGAGACGACTCCGACCCCAAAAAATAGGAGTTGCTAACCGTCGGCGGTGATCTGCTCGATCAGTTCCTGCAGTACCTGCTCGGCTCGGTCCGTGTCGACCTGGCAGGTGCCCGCAGCCTGGTGTCCACCCCCTTCGTATTTCAGCATCAGTTCGCCGATATTGGTCCTGGAACTGCGGTTGAAGATCGATTTGCCGGTAGCGAACACGGTGTTCTGTTTGGCCCGACCCCACATCACGTGGATCGAGATATTGCAGTGCGGGTACAAGGCGTAAATGATGAACCGGTTACCGGCATGGATGATTTCCTCATCGCGCAGATCGAGCACGACCAGGTTGTCGTACTCGGTCGAGCAGCGCTTGATCTGCGCCTTGAACAGTTCTGACTGTTCACGATACAACTCGATGCGTTCCACCACGTCGGGCATTTGCATGATCTGGTCGATCGAATGGTTCTTGCAGGCATCGATCAGTTCCATCATCAGGTTGTAGTTGGATATCCGGAATTCGCGGAAACGGCCAAGGCCGGTGCGCGCGTCCATCAGGAAATTGAGCAGGTCCCAGCCCTGCGGGCTCAGTACCTGCTGCAGGTTGAACTGCGCCGAGTCGCCACGGTCGACCGCTTCCATCATTTCATCCCATTTCCCCGGAAAAGCCTCGTGGCCACCGTAGTGCTTCCACACCACGCGCGCCGCCGACGGTGCATCGGGGTCGATGATATGATTGTCGCGCTGTTCCACGTTGCGGATGGTTTCCGATTCGTGGTGGTCGAACGCCAGGTGGATACCATCGACGTAGGGCAGGTTGGTCGAAATATCGTTGGCGGTGACCTCGACCTTGCCATCCTGCATGTCCTTGGGATGAACGAAGGTGATGTCGTCGATCATGTCCAGGTGCTTGAGCAGCACCGCGCAAACCAGTCCGTCGAAGTCACTGCGCGTGATCAGTCGAAACTTGTTGTCCATGTTTATCCCCGTGTTGGAATGGTTGAAATCAGTCGGTGGGTACTGTCCGATTATAGATACTGCCCGCGAAAAATGGAGAACGGCAGTTAAAAAACTAACCTGAGCAGACGCTTCCACCGATGCGGCGGCTTAATGCTGGGTGGCTAATAAAATGGCCGGTAAACGCAAATTTCGAAACAGGCTGCCTGCTTGCAACCCCGCGCATGGATACTCGGGCGGTCAAAGGCGCACAAAACCAGCTCTATTTGGGTAAACTATTGTCCTTATAACTAACCAGGCTGTCGTCGGGCCCTCGCTCCGGAGAATGCCACAGACGTGAAACATGATTAACTATCCCCAGCCGATTGTTCTGGACCTGATCGAGTTGTCGCTGCGTGATCGGCAGATCGCCTACCTCGAAATGAATTACAAGGGTCTGCTGTTGTCGCACGGTGGTGACCTGGAAGCTTTCGGCCTGCAAGGCCTGGAGGCCGGCTCGCTGATCGAACACCAGCTGGATATCTTTACCGGCCTGATCGATCCGGAATGCCTGCCACTTTACCTGCCGTTTATCGAAATGCCGTCGGGCGAATCCGCCGATATTCACATGTTCGAGAAAAGCAAGCGGATCTGGGTGCTGCTGATGCACACTGGTGAAAAGAAAAAATACCACCAGGCGATCCAGCAGAAGAACAACGAACTGCGATTGACCCATAGCCGCCAGGCGCGCATTCTCAACGAACACCTCGGACGCGAAGTTGCGGTGCGCCTGGAACGGAGCATGGAGCATATCAACCGTTCGGGTGAGCGGCGTAACCTGACCATCATGTTCGCCGACCTGCGTGGGTTCACCGCGCTGAGCGAAAGATCCTCACCGGAGAAGCTGTTCGAAGTGTTGAACATCTACCTGACGCGGATGATTTCGGTCAGCCTGATGGAGGGTGGAGTGGTGGATAAGATCATCGGCGACGAGGTGATGGCGGTGTTCGGCATGCTCAACCAAAGGCAGAACGGCTCCGTCGACGCGGTCAAGGCCGCGATTCATATCCTGACCTCGATCGAAAGCCTGAACCGAAGCCAGCTGTTGCCAGACGACCATGTCTTGCAGGTAGGAATAGGCATCGCCACAGGTCCGGTCGCGCTCGGCGTGCTCGGCAGTCGTCACCGTAAGTCTCTGACGGTCGTTGGTAACCATGTTAACCTCGCCGCTCGGCTCCAGGGGCAGGCCGCAGGCAAGCAACTGATCATCGACGGCGCCAGCTTCCGCGCACTCGGCGATGAGCAGGCCTATTTCACGCCTCAGCAGGTCGAACTCAAGGGCTACTCAGGACCGCTGGACGTGCATCAACTCGATTTGGAAAACCTGGATTTCCTCGAAAAGCGCCTGGTCGAGCACGAAGAGGATCCCACCATCTACTAATGGGTGACGCTGGCCACTGGCTGGATCAGGTTTTTCGCTGGGCGATCGGCGCCAGCTTACCGCCGGTCAACGCCACGAGGTCCCGCGGGTCCAACTCGATATCGAGTCCGCGCCGCCCGGCGCTGACAAAGATGCTGGAGAAATCACCGGCCGACGCGTCGACCACGGTCTTGAGCCCCTTCTTCTGCCCCAGCGGGCTGACCCCGCCGAGTACGTAGCCGGTCGAGCGTTGCACCGCTGCCGCCTCGGCCATCGCGGCTTTCTTCGCCCCCAACGCTTTGGCGATTTGTTTCATGTTGAGCGTGGACGTAACCGGTACGATGCCGACCGCAAGTTCGCCGGTATTCAGCGTAACCACCAGGGTCTTGAACACCCGCGCCGCTTGGATGCCGAGCTTTTCCGCAGCTTCCAGCCCGTACGAAGCGCTCGAAGGGTCGTGCTGGTAGTCGTGGAGAGTGAACCTGATGCCGGCTTGCTTCGCGGCGTTGATCGCTGGAGTCATTGCCGTCAAACGGCGGCGAAAGCCAGCAATCTCAAGGCTGGTTGCCCGAGCGTGGCGGCTTTGCATCGGCCAGTATCGCCGCGAGTTCGGGCCGGTGGTGTGCGATCTCCTCATCGCTCAGTCCCTCCAGCGAATGCGGGTACTTCAGCCACTGTTCCGTCTCGTGGAGGAAATAGTCGGGTTCGAGCGAGGTCTGGTTGCGCGTGGGTTTGTAATAGGGCACCGCAACCCGGATATCGTCCGGCGTGTTGCGCCGCGCCATTTGCTTCACGCGCTGGATCACCGCCTCGATCGTCCTGCCGGTGTCGAACACGTCGTCAACGAACAGCAAGCGGTCGTCGTGCGAGCAGTTGTTGATCAGGTAGTTTATGCCGTACACCGCGACCTCCCTCGCGGTGTCGTCGATGCTCGAACTGGAGTAGTACTCGGTGCGGATCGCGATATGGTCGGTGTCGATGCCATGGTAGCGCAGGAACTCCTGCACCGCGATGCCCATCGGCGCACCGCCGCGCCACAGGGCGACGATGAAGGTCGGCTCGAAGCCGCTGTTGATGATTTGCGCACCGAGCCGGAACGAGTCCTCGAGCAGGGTCTGCGCGTCCAGGTAGAGCTTTTTACCCATGATTTATCTTCTGTCTACGGGGTGAATTCGGGCGACTTTCCCAGTAGTATCTGCGGATCGATCACGCAAGATCCACGACCAGCCATAACCGGATATGAGCAAGCAGTTTATCAAGGAGCAGGACCTGCTGGAAGACGCCTTCAGGTTGGGCGTTAAGATTTACAACAGCGGTTTTCGCCCAACGTTCATCGTCGGCCTGTGGCGTGGCGGCAGCACGGTGGGCATCTATGTCCAGGAATGCCTGCAGCACCTCGGAATCAAGACCCGTCATATCGCGGTGCGCACCTCGTACGAGGGCGCCGACAGCTACCACGACATGGTCAGCAAGCGTGGCCAGATCAAGGTCCATGGCCTGCAGTACCTGTACGAAACGCTCAACCAGGACGACTCGTTGTTGATTGTCGACGATGTGCACAACTCGGGGGTCAACGTCGAGGCATTGATCGCCAAGCTGTCGTCGAAGATGAAACGCAACATGCCGCAGGACACACGGGTGGCGACGATCTGGAGCAAGCCGGACAACAACGTCACCGCGCGCCAGCCTGATTTCCAACTGTACCAGACCAGCGACTGGCTGGTGCTGCCCTACGAGTTGACCGGTTTGACGCGTGACGAACTGGTTGCCAACAAACCCTTCATCGAGCCGATCCTGGACAGCGTCCGGCGTCCTTGAGTCGCCTTTCCCGCTGACCCATCCGCAAGCATCCTGGACAATTGATACACGGAATTTACGTTGTTTAACATTCCTGACGCTCCAACTTCGGGTAGACTTCACTTTGCCGACTCTAGGAGCCAGTATCAGCAGGTTTTATAACCTTGGCAGACGGTCGTTGCTGTCGGCAATGCGGCTGCAGAGCCACCCCGATAAACACTATCTGAAACTGAGGAAAAAACCTATGAGCGAAATCTATGATAAGTCCCACGAGGCAGTAAAGGCATACGGTGATGTTGACGAGGCGCTGCTCAAGGTGCTGGCCAAGAACTACGCGATCACCCAGCACAAGACGGATACCGCCAACGTTGCCTGCAGCGATAAATCCGAACTGGAAACAGTGGCCAAGAACTTCGCCGATAAGAAACTCGGTGTGACTGGCGATGAAGCGATGGACGCGATCAAGGCCGTATGCCAGGAAATGTCCGGTTCGCGCATGAAGAACCGTATCGTTTTCTACTACCTGCTGACCAAGAAGCTGGGCAAGGAATCGGTTTTCGCCTGATTCTCTACAGCGAAACGCCGGTCCTGATTATGAGGCCGGCGATTTCAATCGTAAGAAACACAAAATTTCTGAGGAAAAAAATGTGAATAAATTTAAACCGCTGGTTTCCATTGTGGGCTTATCAGCATTGTTGCTAACAGGTTGCGCCACGACGGAAAGTACTTCCTCTGCTGGAAGAGACGCCGAGTTGGCTCAAAGGCAGGCGACGCTTGATGCACGGGAACAAGATTTGCGCGACAAGGAAAACATGTTGCGTAGCAGGGAAGCCGAAATCGCCGAACAACAGGCGCGTTCCAGCGAAATGATGGCGCGTCAATCGATCGCCAGCGAATCGAGCACGATGGCAAAGCAACAGGACGCAGAACCGGTTCTGCTCATGGCAGGGTCCGACCTTCTTCCGCCCAATGCGAAGCAGGGTGAATGCTACGCTCGGGTGTGGGAACCGGCAACATACAAGACCATTACGGAAACCGTTCTGCTCAAGGAAGCTTCCGAAGAGGTCGACGTCATTCCCGCAGTGTATGAAATGCAGACCAAGCGGGTAAAAGTTTCCGAGGCAAGCAGCAAGTTGGTCACTACGCCTGCCGTTTATGCTACGGAACAGGTCACCACGCTGGTGCGCGACGAAAAACTGGCCTGGCACGAGACCCAGTCCAGGCAAAGCCCGCTGGTGGCTGACGACGTGGTCGCATTCGCCAAGAAACACTCTGATGACGATATCGCCGGCGCTACGCCCGGTATGTGTTTTCACGAACACCGAAAGTCTGCACTGGTGACCAACGAAGACGAACGGGTCATGGTCAGCGAAGCCTATGAAGTGGTCGAAGTCATCCCCGCCAAGTATGAAACGGTTGAGGAAACCATCGTGGTCAAGGAAGCTTCAACCAGGCTGGTCAAGGTGCCGGCGACCTACAAGAACGTGAGCAAGCAGGTGCTGGTCAAGCCCGCAACAACCGAATGGAAAAAGGGTACCGGACCAATTCAGCGCATTGACAGCGCCACCGGTGAGATCATGTGTCTGGTCGAAGTTCCGGCTGTTTACAAGACGGTGACGACCCGCGTGGTCGATACCCCGGAAACCACCGAAACGGTCGTTGTGCCCGCGGTAACCAAGGTGATCAAGGTTCGTAAAGAAGTGGCGCCGGCCAGGGAGGTTCGCAAAACCATACCCGCTCAGTACGTTACCGTAACCAAGACGGATACGACCGCAGGTGACCTGGTGTGGCACGAAGTTCACAATCTGACCATGAACACGGAATCACGCACCGGTCGTCAGATCTGTCTGGTCAAGCATCCTGCAGTTTACAAGACCACCGCCAAACGGGTCGTCAAGACGCCCGCCAAGACGGTCAAAGTCGATATCCCGGCCAAGTATGAAGACATCACGGTCAGAACCCTGGTTTCGGAAGCCCAGGAGCGTCGGACCAAGGTTCCAGCTGAGTACACCACTTTGAGCCGGGAGGAACTGGCCGAGGAAGGTCGAATGGAGTGGCGTTCGATTCTATGTGAAACGAATATGACCTACGCGCGCGTGTCGCAAATCCAGCAGGCGCTGATGGAAAAGGGTTTTGATCCTGGTCCAATTGACGGCGTAATCGGTCCCAAAACCATCGCTGCGATGAATCGTTTCCAGAAGGCCAATGACCTGCCGGTAGACGAGTACCTGAATATGGAATCGATTCGGGCGCTTGGCATCAGCGGAACGTAAACGCAATATTTGGTCAGGTAACTCCGCAGTGGAGTAACCACCTGCCCATCCTACCGCCCGAACCCAGTCCTGAATAGCCAATATTCGGAGCAGGGTTCGGGCTTTTTTTTGCTCGGTTTACCAGATGAGTACGCAATCTCAGGCGCTGTGAACCACCTGTTCAGGGCCCGTAGTCGAACATATTGCGAAAATACTGCTGGGGAGAGGACACGGCCTCGCTGCCGCGGCGGATATCGCCCGACATCTGCACCAGGTTTTCGCGCATGTAGCGTACGTCGTAAGCCATGCTGTCGACCCCCTTGCGCATCGATTCGAGGTCGGCCGACACGCTGTTCTGAATCCCGCCCATATCGATGTTCAACCGCTCGATGTGATCCTCCATGTTGGCGGTCTCGCTGCGCATACCGTAGAGTTGCACCGACATGCTTTTGGTGTGGCCGGACATGGTTGCGATGTGCTCGTCGATCGCCTGGATGCCTTCGTGCATCCCCTGGATCTGTCGCGCCATGCCCTCGATCGTCTGCGCGGTCTTCATCGTGTGCGCGTCCATCGATTGCATATGTGCGACTGCTTGCTGGCCCAGGTGGCCGAGGTACAGCATGCCGGCGACGAGGGTCAGGGTGCTGATGACTTGCAGGAGTGTTTTCAAAGTATTCAACGGCTATGGTGGGGCGGTCAGTGTAAATCCACACGCTGGGAAAGTCATCGAAATCAACCGGGTGGCTGTCGGGGTCAACCGGTACTGACGCCGGCGTCTCGAATTAAAAACAGCGGTAGTGTTCCTCGACGATCGTCGGTACGACCTCGACGATCGGCATGCCCATGATGTCCTTGCCATAGCGCCGCTTCAGCGACACGATCTTCAGTTCGAAAATGCGTCCCAACTCCTGTGCGCTGAGTCTGGCGTCGCCGGTGCACAGCGCGTTGAAGCGGGTCCAGTCGTGGAGTTTGCGCGAATAGTGCAGGTGGGTATCCACCGCGCCGAGGATGTACAATCGCAAGCTGTGCACGCGGTGGAAATCATCCGCGCGCATGGCTGCATCGTAGTCACTGAGGGCGGGCTGTTCCGAGGCAGTCGTTGGAATCAGGGCAAGCCATAAGGCGGCGGTGGAGAGAATGCGAACAACCGGTCCGGGCTGCATGGTTTTCCAGTGCGGTAACAGATCGGGTGATTGTAAGTGAACCGGCTGCCGGGCGCGATGCCAGTGTAGTGTCACAATCTGCATGCACCTATCAGCGGGCCGGGAAATGGCCAGATGCAAGGCGTCATCCGCAGGGAATGGCCTGCCCTTTGCGAGAGGACTAGTCAGGCTTCTGTGTCTGTCGTCGTATTCAGGTAAGCTGTGGTGAGTTGGAATGCAGCAAAATAACCGGATTAATGGATTCAATATTTCTAAGGGTAACGGCGCAGGGACTGGCTTCGGGGTTACTCCCGCTTTGGACGATTTTACTGCACCTGCTGGTGCTAACCACCTCGTGTAGTGTTGACCATCCCGAAGTCAGCGTAACGCCGGCGACGACCGGTTCCCCGGAGGCGGACGATGCGACGCGTTTGCAACCACGCGTGATCAGGGGTTACGCCGTGCATGCGCACGAGGTGCGGACGTTCCGTCCCTGCGGCGCTGCCGATCCGTTGTGGGTGGTTGGATCCGCCGATAAGTTATGGTCGCTGCACAGGGAATTCCTGCCTCAACCGGTTTCCGGTCGGGCACTGTTCGCCGTGGTCGAGGGCCGCGAGGTCGCCGCGCCCGGCGACGGTTTCGGCGTCGACTACGCCGGCGGCGTGGCGATCGATACGGTGCTGTACGCCGGGCTGGAAGGCCCTGGCTGCAACACCGATTGGGACGCTTTCGATCTCAAAATATTTGCTAACGAACCCTTCTGGAGCGTGACTCTCGACGACGTCGAGGCGCGTCTGTCGCGTCTGGGTCACGATGATGTTGCGTGGCTAAGCGTCACCGGGGTACCCCTGGACCAGGGAATTCGGATCTTTGCCGATCACGGCGCCCCGGGCGCCATGCAACTGGAAGTCACCCGTGAAGCCTGCCGCGATTCGATGTCCGGCGCCTACTTCGCTTTTCGGGGTGAACTGCAATACCAGGCCCAAAGGTTGTCAGGCTGCGCGCTGGTTGGACGCCAGTCGTTGCACTGGTAACCCGGCTGGTATCTGCGGTCTGGTTCGGATAAATCTCATCTGTCCTCACTTTTCCATCGAGATCAGCGGCGTTACCAGCGCGGCTGTGGATTAAAACCAGTACGCGACCCCTACGGATATCATAGAAATGTCCGCGCCGTCGAAGTCGTAGATTTCGTACTCTCCACGAACTTCCAACGGGCCGAGACCGAACGCAGCGCCTACGCCATACGCCGGGTCCGATCCATCCTCGCTGATCGAACTGAAGCCGCTACTCGCGTCGCTATCCCAACTCGCCAGGCCGAATTTCGCATACAGGTCGGCCGGGCCTACCTCGATGCCGACCGTACCCCACACTGTAAGCGCGGTGGTTTCGATGCTGACTTCGTCGGTACTGGAAACGCCGGTGACGTCGATTTCCGGCTCGCCGAAATTGGCGTAGCTGCCTTCCACTCCGAGGGTCAGTACCGGCAGGTCGAGCTTGTAACCAGTGAATATCTTGAACGCGGTATCGTCTTCATCGATGGATGAGGGTAGTTGCGGGAAGTCCCCCTGGTCAAAACCTGCCTCCAGGGTCGCGCCGCCCATGCTGGCGCCAAAGTAGAAGCCGCTGTCGGCCTTTACCGAAACGGAAAAAACGAACAGGCCTGCTGCCGCAATCATCAGCCAGGACTTGCGCTTGTTAAATGTCGTTGCCATTGTTATGCCTCTCAAGTTAATCGAATCGTCTTTCTGGTTGAAATACATCGCGATTATGCTCCGGGACCAGAAGTTTGGTGCAATTAATTACCGTATTTAACAGTAATTTACAAATTGGTTTGTCAACCTTTGGTCATTGACAGTTGATTGGGTTGTGAAGGCTACCATCGTCCCTGGATTTCGCACAGTGGAACTGATGAAAAGGGTAAATCCATTGTCCTGCGATGCTCCTTCAGCTTCTTCGCCGTTGACATACCGGCCCGCGCCAGTGGTTTTGAAAACCTTGCAACAATTCCATCAGCGGTTGGCTATCGACTGAGTAGGCTTTTTCCAGCGCCAGGGCGATAGCCTCGATGGTGGACAGCGCCGAGGTCCGCCTGGTGTGTCGAATCTGGTAACGACTCGGCTGTGGGTGATCGAAATGATAGAAGTGGATACCGGGGTTTTCGGCAAGGCTGTGCGCCATACCGCTGGCCTGTTTCCAACTGCCGTCGAGGAATACGATCCTTTGGTATTGCTTGGCGCTGAATGCCGGTAGATGTTGCTCCAGCGAGCGGCTGCCAGCAATTGGAAAGAACACCGCGCATTGCTCACCATCCTGCAGGTCAGCCGCTTGTTGCAGGTTACAGTGGGCCTTGGCTACCCGGACATCGACAGCGGGGATGGCCAGCCTGACCAGCCTGGTCGTATTCTTGGCATGGCCGCGTTCGCGGTAGTGCTGGAGAATCATTATCTCAACTGGGCTGGTGATTTCGCTGACCCAGGGGCAAACGCAGGCGGTTTTGGGGTAGCTGCATTTGGCGCACAGGAGCCTTGGCATTTTGGGTGTTGGGTTATTGCTACTGTCGACTATTTGTTTCGTAGCCTCATGCTGATGATATTTTTTAGCGATCGACGAGTAAGCGTACGAGTTTGTTACTTGTCAAAAAAGAAACGAAAAAGGACAGCCCGTTTCGGCGCTACCAAGAGCGAGGTACACTAGAAATTCTGCAGCACTTGCCCGATGGCGCTGAGCAACTTGTCCTTATCGTGGCGCAGATTTGATGTTCTGTCGCCCACGTCGGCCACCAGGGTCTCGATCCAGTCGCAATCATGCCGCTCGCGCGAAGCGGGCCAAACGATGGCATCGATGATATTCTGGCCGAGGATGTCCTCCATCCATCGGCATTGCTGACCCAGGGTCATCGAACCCACGGCATCATCCACCGGCAGCATGTTGGCGATAAAGATAACCGGCGCTTTGGATCGGGTGATGGCGGTCAATAATTCTGGTAGTAATAGATTCGGCATCACGCTGGTTAACAGGCTACCGGCGGAGAGGATAATGGCGTCGGCTTTTCCAATAGCGTCGATCGCTTCAGGGGTGGCGACCGGCGCGGGATCCAGCCACAGTTCATTGGGCAGCGACTCGCTCTCATCCACCGCAACCTCGCCAAAATGGGTAATGTCATCCTGGTCATGCGCTGCAAGGTGCACCGGGTGCTCTGACATGGGGATCAATGCGGTTTCGATACGTAGTATCTCCCGTGCGTGGTTGATGGCTTGCAACGGCCTGCTGCTCAGCTGTTCCAGCGCGTAGAGCATCAGGTTACCCAGGTTCTGGTCCTCCAGCGCGCTGAACTCCTTGAAGCGGTATTGAAAAAGCTCGCTCTGCATGCAGCCCTTGGGCGACATCTGGTTAAGGCAGTTTCGGATATCACCCCAGGCAATGGAATCGGTGTGTTGCCTGATCCAGCCGGTTGAACCACCGTTGTCCGAGGTGGCAACAATGCCGGTGGATTTTAGATCGAGGTTGCTCAAGGCGAAGAGCAGCCTGCCCAGGCCGGTTCCGCCGCCAATCGCGCAGATGTTCTGGTACCTGGCGAAGATATCCAAGTTGGACCTGGGCTTGTTAGACAGCATGCTGTGGAATCACTGGTTCGATCGTTTTTGGGCATTCTACCTGATGACATCGATTATACGGGCAATAGAATTTCCTGATTACCTCAGTCGAAAGTCGAAAGTCGAAAGTCGAAAGTCGAAAGTCGGAAGTCGAAAGTCGAAAGTCGAAAGTCGAAAGTCGAAAGTCGAA
>Ga0316201_10003179_pt1 | contig 12022 bp, 12 predicted proteins | sample CS6wburrow_MG_FD_204516 | JGI IMG/M metagenome (GOLD analysis project Ga0316201, IMG submission 204516) | Coastal sediment microbial communities from Delaware Bay, Delaware, United States - CS-6 worm burrow | ecosystem: Environmental > Aquatic > Marine > Coastal > Sediment | place: USA... | reverse complement strand
TGAATAAATTCAATACTGCCTGAAGTAAGTGTAATTGCTCCCGCCAGCGCTTTAGCGATCAAACTTTTTCCTGCCCCGTTATTACCAATTATTGCGATAGTCTCACCCGTATGCATGTCGAAACTAATGGGGCCTAGCTGAAAAGTACGTTCTGGTGTAAACAAGCCCGTTTTGGCTTTGTATATATAAGTAAGGTCTTTCACACTCAAAATTTTAGTCATCGACCTCTTCCTCTATAGCAGGATTAGTCAAATTAAACGTTTCTTGCTCTTGTGTTTCATCTAACGCACTTGAACCCTTTTTTCCTTTTTGTGAAAAATGAAGCGGGAAATGACAACTATAATGATGGTCTTGAATACTTCTCATAATAGGCACATGCACGCATTCTTTTCGTGCATTTGGGCATCGTGGCCCTAGTCTACATCCTGCTGGTAAATGCTGTAGGCTAGGAATAGTCCCATTTAAGGCTTTTAATGGGGATTTTGGCGCTAAATCTATTTGAAAGCTAGGCGCACTATCAAGCAATGCTTTTGTATACGGATGCAGTGGGCGTTTAAGCAATGACTTTACTTTACCCGACTCAACGGTTTGCCCGCAATAGAGCACTGTCATGCTTGTGGCAATGCTGGTAATGGCTAACAAGTCGTGGCTTACGAACAAAATAGATAAATTTTTGGTTTTATTAAGTTTTAATAATAATCTAAGTACTTGGGTTTTGGTCGTGGTTTCCATGCCACGAGTTGAATCGTCAGCAATTAGAATGGCTGGCTCAGAGGCAAGCGCCATGGCTATCATTATTTTCTGACTAATATCAGAGGGGATTTCATGGGGATAACAATTTAACCAGTGTTTGTGGTCTATTATGCCTACTTTATGAATCAAACCTTTGGCTATTTCTTTGCGTTGCTTATTACGCTTCCAAAACCAGCCTTTCTTAATAAATTCTTCAGGAATACTCTCTTCAATTTGCTCACCAAGCTTGACTGATGGGTCTAAAGACGACGTTGGTTCTTGAAATACCACCGCAATTTCGCGTCGCATAATTTGCCGCCGCTGCTCGTAGGTCATATTGAGCAAATCTTGACCTTTATAGGTAAGACGGTCGGCTTTGATTCGCCAATAGTCTGGAAGCGCTCCAATTATTGCTTTAACAACCAGGGTTTTACCCGAACCCGATTCACCCACCAAGGCTTTTATTTCGCCTTCCTGAAGTTTAAAACTAACTTTTTCCAGTGCTTTTACGGTCTCATCGCCAATATCCATATATAGCGTAAGATTCTTTATATCTAACAAAGCCATTAGTGGTTAAACCTATTTCTAAGTGCACTGCGCAAGCCTTCACCTACTATGTTTACGGCAAGTACCATCATAAATATAAATAAACCAGGTAATGCAATTAACCAAGGGGCAACATAAGCGGTTTCTAGACTTTGAGACAAAATTTGACCTAGCTCTATTCTTGGGTTTTGGGCGCCTAAGGACAAAAAACCAAGCGCAGAAATATCTAGAATAGCAATAGACAATGCAATGGTGGCTTGCACTACGATCAACTCGAACATGCTAGGAATAATAGACGTGAAAAAAATCCGCACAGAACTTGCGCCATCAAGTTTGTCTAGCAAGACATAATTTTTACTCAGTTCTGCTTTTACAAAACTTCTAGTTTGATGAATAAATTGAGGAATAAGCGCCAGCGTAATCGCAAACATGGTGTTATATAATCCGGTACCCATAATAGCTACCACAACAATCGCAATCAGCAATGTTGGAATTGACATAATAGAATCAAATAAGTGGTTGACTATACTAGAGCGAACACCACTTAATAATCCTGCGATTGCACCCACCCCTACACCCATTAATACAGCAACGAAAACAATAGTTAAGCTACTGCCAAAAGTTACTCTTGCACCATATAGTAAACGAGAAAAGACATCCCGACCTAATGCATCGGTACCAAATAAATGCGAAATAGTGCCATTTGCTTCCCATGCTGGCGGTAACAATAAAGTATTAGTATTTTGCAAGTCGGGGTTGTAGGGTGCCAATATAGGCACAAAAATGGTGATAAGCAAAAATATCACAATAAAAATAAGCCCAACTACTGCCAAATGGCTGCGCTTAAATTCTATCCAGACATTCTGCAATGGCGAAGGATGGTATTCTTCTTGGTACAAATCAAACCGCGGCACGGGCTGTTTCATCCTTAGTTGTGTCGATTGCTCGAGTAATAAATTCAATGGTTATGGTAAGTGTTAGTACAAAAAGAGCGACGACTAACATACCTGCACGAATAGCTGGATAATCTTGTTGATAAATAGCTTGAATCAACCAATTCCCAATACCAGGCCATGAAAAAATAGTTTCCACTATCATGGCGTTAGTAAATAGCGTCGAAATTTGTAGTGCTAGTATGGGTAAAATGGGCACAAGGGCATTTTTAAAACTGTGTTTTCTAAATATTTGCCATTGGGTAAAGCCACGTGATTTAGCCGCAACAATATATCCTTTTTCCATTACATCCATAATTGAACGCCGAGTAAAGCGAACGAAAAGCGCCGTAGTCACGATAGAGATTGATAGAGTAGGCAAAATTGCGTGGCGAACCGCGTCTTTAAACGCGGCTTTCGATTCTTCTAGCCCTGACAAAAATATATCAATAAAGATGAAACCAGTAACGTGTTCTATTTCAAACAATAAGTCGATGCGACCACTAATTGGCAACCATTCCAATTGTAGGCAAAATAAGGTGATAAAGACTAGTGCTAACCAAAATACAGGAAAGGAATAACCTACAATACTGAAGGTAACTACACTAAAATCGGCAAGGTTATGATGCCTTAACCCCGCTAAAAACCCTACCGGTATACCCACAAATGTAGCCACTAATAAGGCATAAAAAACTAGTTCGAGAGTTGCCGGGAATGCAGATGAAATTTCTTCAAATAAACTTATTTGTGACGAACTACTTACGCCCCAATTGCCGCTTAGTAAGTTTTCAATATACATTTGAAATTGAGCAAAAATATTTTCATTTAGCATAAATGCTTGTTCTAGCACTTTTCGTTGTTCTGCCGTTTCAGGAGTAATGCCTGATATATTTGTTAGTAAATCGCCAGGGAAAAGAAAAGGTAAAATAAAGGATAAAACCAATAAAGCAAAAATGGTAAGTACCATTAAATTAATGTAGCGAATAAATAACTTGATCATGGTACACGCTCTACATTATCAAAACGTATCCCACCAAATGGATTGATTTCCATGCCTTTTACGTTATTCCTTATCGCTTGATATTGATATGCATGGGCAATGGGCATTAGCGGCATTTGCTCAAAAAGTAGAGCGTTGGCTTTTTTGTATATTTGTTTTCGTTGTTCAAAATCGTCAATAAGTAGCGCGCTCTGAATCAAAGAGTCGTATTGTTTATTGCACCACATCGCGCGATTGGTGCCTGACGGAATAGCGTCGCAGGTGAGCAAAGGACGATAGAAATTGTCAGGGTCACCGTTGTCGGCATTCCAACCTATAAGTACGCTGTCGTGGATCCCAAGCCTTAAATTTTCTCTAAATATATTCCAATCATAACTAACAATATTCAAAGTTACTCCCACTTCATTTAAATAACTTTTTATTAGCTGTGCCATTTTCATCGCATTCGGATTATAAGCTCGTTGAACAGGCATCGCCCAAACATCCAGTGAGAAATTATAAGGTATACCTGCTTCATCAAGCAGCTCGCGAGCTTTGACTGGATTGTATCCTAATTCTTTAGCGTCGCCCTGGTAAGCCCACGAAGCTGATGGAACTAAGCCTTTTGCTCGCGTTGCTTGACCTAAATAAACGGCGTCTAATAAAGTAGTTTTATCTACCGCTAATACTAATGCTCGGCGAACGTTAGGGTCATCTAATGGGGCTTTGCTAGTATTAAACGCCCAAAACCCAATATTCAGTCCAGGCTTTTCTAATAAAGTTAAATCATCTCTTTCTGTAATAACACCTAAATCACTTTGAGATGGGAAGGCGACTGCGTCACACTCACCCGTTATAAGCTTTGCCATTCTTAGAGAAGACTTTGGGGTAATATCAAAAATTAAATGCTGGGTCCCTTCAGTTGGCAGGAAATAATCTGCATGCCTAATATATCTTATATAGTGATTTTGTTTAAAATGAGAAAACTTAAACGGACCAGTGCCTATGGGAAAGAAATCAATCCGGCTAGGTTTGCCTTCATTTAATAGTTGGGCCGCATATTCACCCGATAATATAACTGCGAAGTCTGTTGCAAGGTTAGCTAAAAACGAACTATCTGATTTATATAGTGTTATCTCAATTCGGTAACCATTTATACGCTTTACGTCTTTTATGGTTTGTTGTAATCCTAAACTTTCAAAATAGGGGTAGCTACCACCATTTACTTTATGATAAGGATGTGAAGCTACACGCCATCTATTTATGCTAAACACAACGTCATCAGCATTAAATGTGCGAGTAGGTTTGAAATATTTAGTATGGTGGAAAGCGACTTTACGGCGTAATTGAAAAGTGTAGGTGAGGCCATCATCGCTTACTAGCCAACTACTTGCTAAACCCGGTTCTATGCGGCCATTTATGGGGTTGAATTCTAATAATCTATCGTATAATTGATGTGCAGACGCGTCTGCAGTAGTGCTCGATGTATCGAGTTGTGGATTAAAAAATGCGGGATTGCTCTCAGAACAGTAAGTGATTGCCCGTTTACTACTTTGTTCAACATCACTGCATGCGCTTAAGCTCAATAAAGCCGTTATGCTAAGCAAAAGGACGCAAAGCTTGGAATTAGTTTGAGTCGCAAAGCATGCATGCTTAAGTAGGCCAATAAATTTCATAGCTGAGTGATTAACTTGTAGCAAAAAAAAAGGTGCTTGAACATTAAAGTGACTCGGTATTTTCAAGTAAATTATACTTCTTTAAATATCCTCTAAGTTGATGATATGTCAGCGACAACTTTTCTGCAGTCTTTTTTTGATTATATTGTGAATCTTCTAAAGCTTGTTTTAGCATACCAATTTCGTAATCTTGAGAAGCCTGTTTCAAATCCATTGGGAAATCGAAGCCTGTGGGTTCAGATACGCCACCAAATGGCGTGCTTGATTTCACATTCGCATGGTCTGCAGAGTTGTTTGCGCTAGGTAAGTTAACGATTTCATTATTACTAGCAACACTTGGTGCTTTAGCTTTAGTGCGTTGCTGCGGCCTGTATTTTGATTCAAAAGGATCAATATTTATTTCGTGTACCGGTACATTAGGTGGCGTGCGATAAACGGCTCTTTCGACGACGTTTTTCAATTCTCTTACATTCCCAGGCCAGGAATAATCAAGTAACAAATCTCGAGCCTTTTTGCTAAAACCAGAAAATAATTCAAGCTCAAGTTCACGTGCCATATTAATAGCGAAATGTTCGGCTAGCATCATAATGTCTGATTGTCTTTCACGTAAAGGGGGGATGGTAATTACATCAAAGGCCAAACGATCGAGTAAGTCTGCTCTAAACTCTCCAGCATCGGCTAAGGTTGGTAAATCTTCATTGGTTGCCGCAACAAGTCTTACATCTACGCTAACTGTGCGAGTACCGCCCATACGTTCAAATTCACCGTATTCAATAACGCGTAGAAGTTTCTCTTGTATTAGCGGTGAAGTATTGGCAAGTTCATCCAAAAATAAAGTGCCTTGATCGGCATATTCGAATCGACCCTCACGGCGTTTACTCGCGCCCGTAAATGCACCCGCTTCATAGCCAAATAATTCGGATTCGAGCAAATTATCGTTTAATGCTGCACAATTGAGCTTAACGTAGTTTTGTTCCCAACGTTTCGACAAGTAATGCAAGCGAGCAGCGATTAATTCTTTACCGGTACCGCGCTCGCCAATAACTAATACGGGTTTATTTAGTGGCGCGACTTGGGATACTTGTTCGAGTACTTCATGGAAACTGTTTGCTTGGCCAATCAGGTTGTCGTTTGCTTTGAACATACTCATAATAAACTCTAATATTTTTGGTCAAAATCACTAAAACTTAGTGTACTTTAAAATAGAATAAATTACTTTATAAATTAATAAATAATTAAATCGTTATAAAACATATAATTAAATGATTTTGATAAGTTGGCAAGCAAATTGTATAGAGTTATACCAAGTAGGTTCTTAAACAAAATTGTGAATTATCACGAATTGCTAATTTTAGCACTAAACCGAAGGGGTATTAAACCATGGGAATTTTTTCACGTTTTAGCGATATTATTAATTCAAATATCAACTCATTATTGGATAAAGCAGAAGATCCAGAAAAAATGGTTCGCTTAATCATTCAAGAAATGGAAGATACATTAGTTGAAGTGCGTTCTGCCTCTGCAAAAACGATTGCCAATAAGAAAGATGTTGTGCATCAAATCAATAAATACACGCAAGAAGCGGGTGACTGGGAAGCAAAAGCTGAACTAGCCATCAGCAAAGAGCGAGAAGATTTGGCACGAGCAGCTTTGCAAGAAAGGAAGAAAGCATCTGAAGCAGCTGATTCTTTGAGTCATGAGTTGTCGCTTATCGATAGTGAGTTGGCTAAGTTACAAAACGAAACGGGCCAACTTCAAGAGAAGCTAGCTGATGCAAAAAGTCGTCAAAAGACCATTATTATGCGTCAAAAGACCGTAAGCTCACGTTTAGAAGTGAAAAAACGTTTAGATTCTAGTAGTGTTGACAATGCAATGGGACGTTTTGAGCAGTTTGAACGTAAAATTGATGACCTAGAGTCACAAGTTGAAGCATATGATGTAGGAAAGCGTTCGTTAAAAGACGAATTTGCTAGCCTAGAAGACGATACTAAAATTGAAGACGAGCTAGCTGCACTTAAACAGAAAATGGGTGCAAGTAAATCTAAAGCTGCCGATGTATCGGAAGTTAAAAAAGCCAAAAAGGCTTAATTAACACCCTTTGCATAACTAATAAGTGATATTCGTTAGTTATGCAAATAAGGCGGTTGAAATATTAATCAACCAAAATCCTATTTAGGAACTTTAGATATTAGCAAGTATCATCTTTAACACTAAAGGAGAATGACAGTGGAAGATTTTTTCGTTTTAACCGGCGTAACCCTAATAGTATTTATGGTATTCGTTGCACCTATATGGCTAATTTTACACTATCGTAGTAAAAAACAAGTAAGCCAGGGTTTATCGGAAACAGAATTACGTTCGTTACAAAATTTGGCCGAAAAAGCTGAGTTGATGGCAGACAGAATACAAACTTTAGAAAGTATATTGGATGCAGAATCCCCAAACTGGAGGAGTAGAGCATGAGAAACGGTGAACTATATAGAATTAAAGATGAAGGCAAGATAGCAGGTGTTTGTGCCGGTATTGCAGATTATTTCGGTATAGAAACATGGTTAGTTAGAATTTTAACCGTAACAGCGTTTTTACTGCTTGCTGGTCCATTTATACTTGTTGCTTATGTGGCTTTGTGGTTTATTCTTGAAGATAAAAAGTCAACATCTGGCAATGGAGCAGGCGACCACAAAGGATTCGTTAACAAGGATGGAGTTGGCTCAGGGCAAAATACTTACACTGGGAAAGGCTTCAAAAATAGCTCACATGACACGGCTCACAAGGTTGAGGTTAAATCGAAAGTGTGGCAGTCGGGTGTGCCGCCTAGACAAGCGTTTATTGACATTAAACAGCGCTATGCCTCTGTAGAAGATAAATTACGTATGCTTGAAAGTTACGTCACATCAAAAGAGTTTCAGTTAAATAGAGAGCTGAGTCGCTTATAAGGATGCGGCCCTTTTAAAAAAACGCAAAAACGTGTACATCTCCCTTTATACCGCTCTTGATTGTTCAAAGGCGGTTTTTTTATGAGTATTAAAATGTAGAAAGCAGTAAAGTGTAATAATATCTTTACATTATTGCGTGGACAAACCAGTTGTTAACGCGCTAGTCTATAAGCCTAATTCTCTAATATTGATTACTATAGGGCGTGTTCAAATTTTAGTGACCCTCATGTCGAAACTATCAAAATATGTATCTAAACAAGCTGATGAAAACGGTATAATTCATTGGTCTGACGATGAAAATGCACGCTGGCAACGATTGTATGAGCGGCAAATGAAATTATTGCAAGGTAGGGCGTGCAAGCAGTATATGCAGGGTGTTGACTTACTAGGCATGTCTGCCAATGAGATTCCGCAGCTCAAAGACATAAACAAAGTACTGCTAGATACTACCGGTTGGCAAACTACTCAAGTTGCGGCGCTCATAAACTTCACTGAATTTTTTACATTACTCGCCAATAAACAATTCCCAGTGGCTACCTTTATTCGTAGCGAAGAAGAATTTGATTACCTACAAGAGCCAGATGTCTTTCATGAAATATTTGGGCATTGCCCTTTGTTAACGAATAAAGCATTTGCAAATTTTACGCATACATATGGTCAGTTGGGGTTAGCTGCTAGTAAAGAAGACCGAGTGTTTTTAGCCAGACTATACTGGTTTACCGTAGAATTTGGACTATTGAATACTCCTGATGGACTTAGAATCTATGGCGGCGGTATTTTGTCGTCTCCCGGCGAGACCATACATGCGCTTGAATCTAATAAACCAGAAAGACTAGCGCTTACCCCTATAGATGCTATGCGTACACCTTATCGAATCGATATTATGCAACCAATTTATTTTGTACTTCAACAGGCAAATGATTTGGATGAAATGGCTAATATGGACTTAATGAGCATTGTTGAAGAAGCCAAAAAACTAGGGTTGTTTGCACCAAAATTTTCCGCGAAAACCAGTCCAAAAGCAATATAAGCTTGCTTTTGAACGAGTTTAGTTAGTTATCCTAATAAGTGTGCCTTGTGGTGTTGTTTATTCAACATTAAATTTACGTAATGAAGGCATAATAAGACACATTATCGTGATCTGACTAGAGCTCAATTCGTAAAAACGTGTACACAAGACCAATAGTTTACATATTTGCGAGGTAGCAACAGTTATGCGATTAGAAATTAGCTGTGAAGATAGAATGGGAATTACGCAGGATGTGTTAGACGTATTAAACAAATATGATATTGACTTACGCGGGATTCAAATTGATGAGCTTGGTAAGCTCTTTTTAGATTTTCCTACAATAGAGTTTTCAGATTTTCAAGATTTGATGCCTAAGCTTAGAAGAGTTGAAGGCATTGTTGATGTAAAGACCACGCCATTTATGCCTATACAACGTGAACGTAATCAACTACGTGCATTGCTTGAAACCTTGCCCGATCCAGTATTTTCTATCGACGCAAATGGACTGATTATTTTATACAATGACATAGTATCTTCCACTTTAGAAATGTCAGCTGAACAAATTAAAGAAATAAACATAGATGAATTGATTGACGGCTTTAACTTTACTAAATGGTTACATAGTAAGACAGTCACGCCGCAAACACAGAAAGTGCAATTCATAAAACAAGATTACATCGCTGAAATTTTGCCAGTAAATATCCCTGACGCTGATAAAAATATACTGGCGGGGGCCGTCATTATGTTAAAGTCAGAAGTTCGCTTAGGCGCTCAAATTAATGCTTTTAGACAACATTCTACGGGAAGTTTCGACAACTTTGATGCTAATTCCACGGCAATGAAACGCGCACTTCGGGAAGCTAAGCGCATGTCAGAACTCGACGCAAATATTTTAATTACAGGTGATACCGGTACAGGGAAGGAACAAATAGCAAAAGCTTGTCACGACAACAGTCGCCGCTGTGATGGTGAGTTTGTCACACTAAATTGTGCGTCTTTACCCGATGACACGGCAGAAACTGAACTATTTGGTTACGCTAGTGGTGCGTTTGGGCAAAGCCAAGGCAATTTGGGCTTGTTTGAACAAGCAGCCGGTGGGACTATTCTATTTGACGAAGTTTCCGAGATGTCTCCTCAGTTGCAAGCTAAACTACTTCGAGTATTGGAGTATGGAACTTACCATCAACGTGGCGACAGCCGAGTAAAGTATATAGATTGCCGAATTATCTGCACCAGCTGTAAAGATTTATCTGAATGTGTGCAAGCGGGTACTTTTCGAGAGGATTTATACTACCGCTTAAATGTTTTAGGTTTAGTTATGCCTTCTCTACGCGAACGAAAATCTGATATTGTCCCGTTAGCAAACAAAATAGTGTTGCAGCATGCTAAAAAATTGAATATCCAAGTACCAAAATTAAGTAAACCATGTGTTGAATATTTAGAGTCATACCCATGGCCTGGAAATATTCGACAATTGCAAAACGCGCTTTATCGCGCTATCGCAATAATGGATGGCAACGAAATTACCAAAGAAGCGATTCAATTACCAAACTGCAACGCAAGTGTTACTTATATCGACGAAAACTTTGATGGAACCTTAGAGCAAGAAGTGAAACGCTTTGAGCGTGACATGTTGAAAAGCTTGTATCCGTCGTACCCCAGTACTCGTCTACTGGCGAGAAAGCTAGGATTAAGTCATACTGCAATTGCAAACAAGTTAAGAGATTATGGAATTAGCAAACATTCCGCTAAATTGCAGTAGTAAATATTTTGTTAGTGCTAATAAATTAAATTGGTAGAAGAGTAAATTATATGAGTTTTAAATTGTATGGCTATTGGCGTTCATCGGCTAGTTATAGAGTGCGAATAGCGCTTAATTTGAAAAAAATTGAGTATGCTTACATACCTGTACATTTGGTTAAGAATGGGGGGGAGCAACGCAGTGAAGCATACCAGTTACTCAACCCGTCAATGTTAGTTCCAACCTTAGTCGATGATGACAGTGATATTACTTTAAACCAGTCACTGGCCATAATTGAGTATTTAGACGAAAAATACCCTGACAGCCTTGCGCTAATGCCTCAGCACACTGCAGACAAAGCTAGAGTAAGAATGATAGCGCAAGATATCGCCTGCGACGTTCAACCCTTGGCCAATTTGAGAGTGTTGAACAAGTTAAAGGAAGAATTTAACGCAAGTGATGAAGCAGTAAAAAAATGGGCTTATGATTATATTGTGGCAGGCTTTGAGGCACTTGAGAAAAGATTAGTTACTCAGGCAGGTAAATATGCCTATGGATACTCGGTCACGTTGGCAGATATTTGTATAGTACCGCAAGTATACAACGCACTTCGTTTCGAGGTTGATATGGCGCAATTTCCAACTATCTTTAAAGTATATCAAAATTGCCAATTGTTAGATGCTTTCATCAAAGCAGCCCCAGAAAATCAGTCTGATGCCGTCCAATAGGTGCGGCACGTTTATATTGGCAATGCAGTAGTATTTTTGACTTGTTTTAATGCAAATGTAGAGCTTAAATGATCAACTAAGGGCAAACTCGTCAATTTCGTTTTCAGTAGGTGCTCGTACTCTTCAATACTTTGCACAATAACTTTCAGTAGATAATCTTTATCACCACTAGTTGTATGGCACTCCATTACCTCATTAATTTCTTGCACCGCTTTTTCAAACTTGTTTAATGAGTCGCCATCATGATTCTTTAGCGTGACGTAGATAAACACTGATACGCCCAAGTTGAGTTTTTTAGCATCTAGCAAGGTTACTTTTTGACGAATAATGCCGTCTGCTTCCATTCTTTTAACGCGTCGCCAGCAGGGTGTGTGCGAGAGACCTACATATTGACTTAACTCAGCCATAGAAACTGTAGCGTCTCTTTGCATAACCCTTAGTATTTCGCGATCGAATTTATCTAGCTTCATAATAGTGTGATCTTTTCATGAAAATCTCGAAGATAAATAAACGCTCTATAGATCCTAAAGATAACAGGTTTTCTAAATATAAGCAGAGTATAGGATGAATATCCTATAAAGGGTATGCAAATATCAATTATTTTTAGCTATTTAATAACTTACACTCACAATAGCAACACCTGTCCTTTAGATTTTCATATACCATGCAACAATAATATAAAACTATGGAAAGCGGTATGGCATTGTTTGAACATCCAGATTTCGATAATCACGAGCTAGTAG
>Ga0316201_10003178_pt1 | contig 12023 bp, 9 predicted proteins | sample CS6wburrow_MG_FD_204516 | JGI IMG/M metagenome (GOLD analysis project Ga0316201, IMG submission 204516) | Coastal sediment microbial communities from Delaware Bay, Delaware, United States - CS-6 worm burrow | ecosystem: Environmental > Aquatic > Marine > Coastal > Sediment | place: USA: Delaware... | reverse complement strand
AACCGTTCTGCCCGAGAACCGCGATCATTTCGCCGCCAGTCGCATCGAGATCGAGAGCTTCGACGAGCTTGCGGCCGGGCACGGTTACCCGCAGACCCTTGCACGAAAAAAGCATTGCACCATTGCCCGACATGGGGAGAGCGTAGCTTACGACGTCGCGCAGAAGAAGCCCGGGACTCTCTGCTCAGTTATTTCGCGGCTACGCCGATTCGCTCTCGCTCGAACAACGAAGTAACGGAACAGGCGTTTGCTCTAGTCGATAAGGTTGATTTCGCGGGCCGTCTTCGCACCGATGACGGCGTATTTCAGGCTCTTGGGGATGACGGCATCGTCCGCGGCCAGGGCGATTCGTCCGCCCATGATCTCGGCGTGGCGCTGGGGATACAGCGGCACGCGATCCGGTTCCGCGAGACCGTCGGGCTCGCGCGGTTGGCCATCGGCGCGATCGTACTTGTCGGTCGCGCCGAGCGTATGCAGGAACTCGTGCGCGATTATTACGTTGTTCGTGCCCCGGTAGCGACGGTGCGCATAGCCATTAACCACACCGACCATGCCTTTCTGCAGGCCAACCGAGTTCTCCAGCTCAACGTCAGAGTGCGGTGTGTGATAACGAACGAATATCCTGACGTCGGGTTCTATATGATCCTGGTCATCTGTCACGGTGTTAGCCCACCAGCGCATTTTCAGCGACCACATCATTACCGACAGTCCATTTGGGTCGCCACCCAACACGGGTGGCTGTTCTGTGACCGCTTGTCCGAGTTCGATACGGACGGGCCGGGCAAGGTTTCTGGAGTACCTGGCAGTTTCCTGTTCCAGGAACGTCTCGATGTCCTCGAAGTCGCGCAGTTGCAGGCCGTCGATGTACTCCGCCGCCGCATGGCTATTGTCGCCGTTGACAGGGTAAACCTTCACCCACAGGCTGTTGTTCCAGTCTGTACTTCTGGCCTGCGTCAGCCAGGTGCTAACGGCCACGAAAAACAGCACGAACAGCAGGATAGAAATGCGAACCGTCTTGAACATGAGTTGAACCGCGGAATCAATTGAAAGGTGCTCGTCTTGCCTTGGTAGCTTGCTCGAAAGCATAGGCTATCTCTATGAGCTGTTTCTCATTCCAGGGTTTTCCTATGAAGGAGATACCGATGGGGAGGCCGGCAATCTGGCCTGCAGGAACCGTGATATTCGGGTAGCCGGAGATCGCCGCCACTGATGAGCTGCCTACAGAAAAGTTGTCGCCGTTGACATGATCGATCATCCAGGCGGGGCCGTTGGTCGGCGCAATGAGCGCATCAAGCTTTAATTCGTCGATTGCTGTATCGATTGCGGCCCTGGCTTCGCTCTTGCTGGTCTTTAGCGCGTCCAGGTAAGCGGAGTCCGTCAGCGGCCCTTTGGCGGCTGCCTGCTCGAAGATCTCTTGCCCGAACACTGGCATGACGCTGGCTGCGTGCGCCTCGTTGTAAGCGATCAGGTTCTCCAGGCTCTGGATCGGGGCCCCCGAGCTCTCGAGGTAGTTGTTCAGGTCAGCATGAAATTCATACAGAAGGACGGTGTACTCGGCTTCGTACATGTTCGGCGCTTCATATTCGATATCGTCGACGATTTCGGCGCCAACCTCCTTGAGCGCCAGGATGCTGGCTTCGAGTATGGCGTCGACACCGGGGTGCGAACCGGCACCACTGTACGTACGAAGTACGCCAACGCGCTTGCCGCGCACCCCGTCCGCGGTCAGATTCGATGAATAGTCCTGGTGAATCTCGGCGTTTGCCGTCGCGGCATCGTCCGCATCAATGCCGGTCATCGCGTTGAGCAAGAGCGCTGCATCGCGCACGGATCTCGCCATCGGACCGGCCGTATCCTGGCTGTGTGCAATCGGAATAATGCCGCTGCGGCTGACCAGGCCGAGCGTTGGCTTGATACCGACAATGCCGTTGATGCCCGATGGGCATACGATGGATCCGTCCGTCTCTGTGCCAATGGCCAGCAGCGTCAGGTTGGCTGCGACTGCAACCGCCGAACCGCTCGACGAGCCACAAGGCGTTCGCGCCGTGTCGTAGGGATTGCGGGTCTGACCACCGACGCTACTCCAGCCGCTTGACGATCGCGTCGATCGAAAGTTTGCCCATTCGCTGAGATTGGCCTTGCCAAGAATGACTGCGCCAGAATCCCTCAGCCGCTTTACCACGTAAGCATCATTGGCCGGCGCATGTTCGGCGAGTGCCAGCGAGCCTGCGCTGGTATACATCTGGTCCGCCGTGTCGATGTTGGCCTTGAGCACCACTGGCAGGCCATGCAACGGTCCGCGCGGACCTGAGGAGCGCCACTCAGCGTCCAGTGCGCGGGCTATACGCAGCGCATCCGGGTTGATTTCGATGATGGAATTCAGTGCCGGACCGGACCGGTCGATGGTTTCAATTCGGTCGATGTACCAGTGAACGAGTTCTTCCGAGGTCACGTCACCGCGCTGCAGCTGATCGTGGAGATCGGCGACGCTGGCTTCGTTGAAGTCGAGCTCGCCTCCACATGCGGTGAGCAGGAATACGAGCATTGCCAGGTAGCTGTTTTTCATAGTGTCAGTCCGCCTTTACGAAGCGCATTACGAAGCGGTCGGTCTTGCCACGCAGCGTCGGCTCGAAAACGCTCTTGCTGTAGTCGTCATCCGGGTTTCTCAGCATATCGCTCTGTGCTTGCAGAACGAAGCCAGCGGCATTCATATCGGCGATGACAATAGCCGGATCGATGCGGTGCGTCGTATTGCCGGTTTCGGCAGGCGAACCGGCTGCGGCGTAATGATCGATAATACCGACCCGGCCGCCTGAGCGCAGCGCCTTGTGTAGCTCAGCCAGAAACGCGGGCACGTCTATTTTCGGCCAGCCCTGTTCGGGGTTGGCGCTGTAAATATCATGGAACGATAGCACCAGCATAATCGCGTCGACGCTTCCTGCACTCAATTCGAGCTCGTTATTCTCGGCCATCAGGATTTCAACATTCGGCAACCGATCGTTGCCAAAGCGGTGCTCGAACTCAGCGCCAACAAATGAAATATAGGCCTCGTTGGTCTGGGCAATGACTTTGCCGTTCTCGCCAACGATATGGGCAATGATCTCCGTGTAATAGCCCCCTCCGGCGAACATGTCGAGGACCGTCATGTCCGGCTCAATGCCAATGAACTCCAATACGGCGGCCGGCTTGCGATCGGCATCGCGGGCACGGTCTTCGGCAAGGCGCGATGGATTCGCGACTGCCTCTGCATAGACCGAGGCAGGTGTTGCCGACAGCCCGGATTGGACCGCGTCCTTGGTGCTTTCCTCCGTGGCTTGATCGTCGACGGTTGTCGGCTCGCAGGCTGTTGCCAGCATAGCAATAAGAACTAGCGATAGATTGCGCATACAAAGATCCCCCTGATTGCCTGTTTCCGCGTCGATGCGCTGCAGCGCTTGAGGCGTCCTGCGTTTCATTCTGCCAAATAAAAAGCCCCGCGGCGTTAGCGGCGGGGCTAGGTTCTCTTTTTTATCAAAAGAGGTAACTGCGAATTCGGTAACCGGCGACAGAGAGTAATTATTATTATTGGATCTCGATCTTCTTGTTTTTGTAGTTATTTTTCTTCTGGCGTCTAAATCCTGTACCTGGCCGTTGTTGCTACCTGATTGCAGTTACACTTCGCTTGGGCAAAGTACTAAAAGCAATTCCTGTGCCAACGCGCCAGAGGCCCCCTGTACGCTTGCGCTCTTCTCGGCTGAGGCGTCGCCTGTCATCAATTCGGCGAAATTTTGTAAAGAACTCCGACGATTCTGGGCAAATTGCATAAGCTGTTGCGAGAAGTACGCATGACAAGCTAATGATACCTATGAAAATTGTGTCACGGCCGATCGCCGCACACAGGATATGGTCATGAAGTTGCTCCGGCGATGATTTCTAATTCTTGATGGAGCCACCATTTTCGAGGCTTTGGCGCGGATTTTGTCAAATTATTCGACACTTTTGCTGCGCCGAACCCGATCGATCAGCCCGCTGACGCTAAAAAACCGCCCATTGCGCACCACCGCGACAATTTTCAGCGCGTCGTCGATGTTGGACAAGGGGTCGCCGTCAACAAGGACCAGGTCGGCGGCCGCGCCGACCGCTATACGGCCAAGCGATGGATCCAGCTTCAGGGCTGCGGCCGCATTGACGCCAGCGGCTTTGAGCGCCTGTTCCGGCTGCAGCTCAGCGGCGACCAGCGCCCGGAATTCAGCGTGCAGGCCGATGCCGGCCGGCAGGCCATTCTCGAAGCTGCTAACTATCGCTGTGCTGGCGTTGTTGACAAGTGTCAGCGGCTCGGAGAAACGTCGCGCCGGAGGGGTCGAGAACTGGCTGAGCAGCGCCTGGCGGGATTGCAGCATGGCCGGCAGGCCAGGAGTTGTCGAGTCAGCTACCGAGAGCAGGTTCGTCAATGGCCAGTCGTCCCGGCTCAATAGCCGTGGACCTGGCATCGACTTTCCGGACCAGAGCTCGGTAAGACGTTTGCTGTCGCTGTGCGTTGCAACAACGGTCGTGACGCCGGTCGTCAGCACGACCGGTCCCGCGGTGTCGCCAAAGCGCTTTGTCAGTTCCTGCAGGCGGCCATGCACATCGATGTAACCAGGCAACACGGTCACGTCGCCCATGTCGATCACGACGAGACCAGGCCGCTCCTTGCGTGGCTCCAATGCGGCTATCCGGCCACCGCTTATCAGCACGTCACGATCGCGTTGGTAGCCACCACCGATACCGTCGAAAAGGCGGGCGGCACGAATCACCAACCCGCCCGGCGGCTCGTCCACAAGTGCCAGGGGGCGCCGCTTTATGGGCCTGGCCTCGGGCGCTGGCTCGTCCGCCTGCAGGGTTGCCTCGAACGGCAGGGGTGACGACGTCCAGGAATTGAAAAGCCGTTGGCGGAGGATGCCGCCGGCCGTGTAGAGCATGCGGTGGCGGTCCAGCCAGCTGACTGGCGCCTGACTAAATGCTTCGCTGTTCGCGTATCGCCGGATCAAGCGCGGTTCTGCAAGAATGACCATGTCGATACTGGACTGGTCTGCGCCCTGACGCATGAACGTGATAAGGCTGCCGTCAGGTCGCCAGGAGGGCCCGGCGATTCTGTCCGTCGTCGTCAGCAGCGTCTCTTCGGGCAGTCCGTGGCGGCGGAGAATTAACTGCCATTCAGCGCCGTTCTGATAGACGTAAACAAGGTCGCGGCCGTCGGCCGACCACCCCGGATCTGTTTCATCGCCAATTCGATCAGTTAACCGCCAACGCAGGCCGGAGGGCAGGTCGACTTCCCAAAGGTCGAAGCCCGCGCCGTTCGTGTCCGATGCATACACGATGCGTTCGCCGCCAGGATGCCAGGCAGGCCGCATGTCGAAGGACACATCACTCCCGACTCGTCGCGACTGTCGAGAATCGAGGTCATAAATGAACAGCCCGGATTTGCCAAGCATTACGGCCTGGTACACGATTTGCTGGCCATTCGGCGACCAGCGCGGTCGCCGCGCCGACTTCAGATGGTCGGTAACGGCCCGGGCGGCGCCGCCGCCAGGTGGCACGATCCAGATGTCGCCCTCGAGGTCAATTGCGACGCGACCGTCATGTGCGATATCAGCGGTGAGATTGCTGCCACGAGTTACCGTTTGCTGCGCGGCCAGCGGCGTCGCCAGGCACAATACCGACGCGGCTGCGAGGATAGTACGAATGAAGCTATTCATTACGAGCCGGAAACGAATATGCCGCCTTCGCGACGCGGGTCGGCCGCCGCCTCAATCCTGCCGTCGCGATACGTTACGGCGGCGCCAACGCCGCCAAAGTACATTACAAGGTCTGGGAAAACGGTCACTGGTAACTCTACTTCGGGCAGATCGAGACCCGGTTCCGCCATCAGTCGGACGGTGTCACCACTGAAATCTACGTGCACACGAGGATGGGCTATGGCGTCCTCAAGCGTCATCTCGCGTTGTACGTAGTTGATCAGGAACTGCTGCAGGGCCGTTGTGATTCTGTCCGCACCTGGAGAGCCTGCTGCGAGTACGGCCCCATCTCGCCGTGCAACACTGGGTGCCATATTGGACGGCAGTCTCGAGCCCACAGGCCCGGCATCCAGGCCGCGACGGTTCAGCTCTATTTCTCCGAGACAATTGTTCAACCAGAGGCCGGTTCCCGGCGGCATCTCACCCGAGCCATAGCCGGAGGAGGCTGTAATCGCACAGCCTGTGCCGTCACTGTCCACTACAGACGTGTGCACCGTCGACGCCGACGCCCATCGCGCTTGCAGGCGACCACTTCTTGCCGACTCAACCAGGCGGGCAGCCTCTGCGCCGACGTCGTCGGCAAGGTCCAGGTTTCGTTTTCTGAAATCGAGGCAGGCCTGCTGTGCTTTGACGAGCTTCGCAAGGTCGGCGCTCGACCAGTAGCTGCTCTCAAGATCGCCGCACGCCAGAAGCATCGCTGCGAGTATGCTCCCGCCCACCGCTGGTGGCGGGTTGCTGGCTATTGACCAGTCGCCGATATCCGTCGTAATGGATGCTCGTTCAACAGCCCGGTAAGCAGCAAGGTCGGCGAGCGTCAGCATGCCGTCTCCTTCCTGACAGTGTCCGGCTATTGCCCTGGCAATGTCACCCTCGTAGAAAACGCGTGCACCTTCCTCCGCGATGTTCGCCAGGCTCTCCGCCAGGTGGGGCACGACAACTGTGTCGCCCGCATCGAGCAGCGTTCCATCCTCGTGGTGCAAGGCCGCGTAGCCATCGTCGCTGCGATTGAATACGCGGCTGGCTGAATAACCGAGATAATAGCGGCACGCCGCAGACAGCGGGAAACCTTCGCGACAGGCTCGTATGGTTGGCGCGAAGATGTCGGACCAGGTCGCGCTGCCGTAATGCTTCCACGCATCTTCCATGGCAGCAAGGGTGCCGGGCACCGCGACGGATCCGGGTCCAACGAGTGTCGTTATGCCGCCGCCATAATCCAGCGTCACTTCGACGGCGCCGTGGCCGCGTTGCTCGTCAGTCAGCCCGTTGCCAGGAACTGCGACATTGCCGTCGACCGTGATCGGGTCTTCGCCGGCGCGCCAGATCGTAATAAACGCGCTGCCAGCGAGTGCGCAGACGCCGGGCTCCGCGTTTATCGATAGCAGGGCGGCAGCGAGCGCACAATCGACCGCGTTGCCGCCCGAAGCGGCAACTTCCTCGGCGGCGTCGGCCGCCAGCTGCGAGGTAGTCGCGACAGCAATACGAATCAATGCGCTTCCCGTTGTCGTAGGGGGAGAAAAGTCGTCTTCAGAAGTGAATCACGGAACGGATGCTTTTGCCCTCGTGCATCAGGTCGAAAGCCCGGTTGATTTCTTCGAGCGGCATCGTGTACGTGATGAACTCGTCGATCTTTATATCGCCATGCATATATTGGTCGACCATACCGGGCAGCTGCGAACGGCCCTTGCATCCGCCGAAGGCGGTGCCCCGCCAGACGCGACCGGTTACCAGCTGAAACGGGCGCGTAGAGATTTCTTGCCCTGCGCCCGCGACGCCGACAATGATCGATTCCCCCCAGCCTTTGTGGCAGCACTCGAGGGCTGACCGCATCAAATTGGTGTTGCCGACGCACTCGAACGAATAGTCCACGCCGCCGCCGGTGAGTTCGACAATCACATCCTGGATAGGTGCGTCATGATCATTGGGGTTCACGGTATCCGTGGCGCCAAATTGTTTCGCGAGCTCGAATTTGTCGTTATTGATGTCCACGGCAACGATCCTGCCGGCTTTTGCAATGGCAGCGCCCTGGATAACGCTCAGGCCCACGCCGCCGAGCCCGAATACGGCAACGGTTGCACCTGGTTCGACCTTGGCCGTATTCAGCACGGCTCCAATACCGGTCGTGATGCCACAGCCCAACAGGCAGACTTTTTCAAGTGGTGCCTCCTTGCCGATCTTGGCAACGGAGATTTCCGGCAGCACGGTGTACTCGCTAAAAGTAGAGGTGCCCATGTAGTGATAGATCGTCTTGCCATTATGTGAGAAGCGCGAGGTGCCATCCGGCATGAGTCCCTGTCCTTGAGTGACGCGGATGGCCTGGCATAGATTGGTTTTGCCTGACGTGCAGAAACTGCATTCGCCGCACTCCGGGGTGTACAGCGGAATCACATGATCGCCGACGGCGACAGACGTCACACCTGAGCCAATTTCTTCCACAACGGCGCCGCCCTCGTGGCCGAGTACGGCAGGAAAAATGCCCTCAGGGTCTTCGCCGGAGAGCGTAAAAGCGTCGGTATGGCAAACGCCGGTGGCAACGTTTCGCAACAGCACCTCACCAGCCTTCGGACCTTCGAGATCCAGCATCTCAATTTCAAGAGGTTTGCCTGCTTCCCAGGCAACGGCAGCACGTGTCTTCATCGTTCGATAACTCCGGTTACGTGTGGATTTGTCGACGGCGCATATTCTCATGATTGCAGGAGCCGTGACAGCCGTGATCAGCGGCGGTCTGTTCAAACGTTCATGTGTCGTTCATAAATCTATTAAAAACAATGGCTTGCCTTCACCGATGGTTCATGTTCCGGCGTTTATCGTTGAGCCGTACCCTGAGAAATGTACTGGAGACCGATATGAACAAGATCATTACCGTAGCGCTCGTGGCCGGCGGACTTTTGCTGCTGGATTCTCCCGAGGCGGCCGCGCATGATGAGAGTCGTTATCATTACTACTCGACGCACTTTCAGGCCGACCTGCACCGCAGGCACCAGATGCCGCGCTGGCTGAAACGCGACAGGGCCTTCCGTCACTGGTACAAGCACAGTCGCCTGCGGCGCCACAGGCACCTTAGCTGGCATCGCCTTTTCGACATCTATCAATGGGAAAAGGTCGATCGCAGGATGCACCGTCGTGCCGACCGCTTTGCCCGGAAGTACGATTACTATCGAGATCGTGACCGCGATAGCAGGCAACGCCGACATCATCACCGTGACAGACGGCACAATCCGAGACACTAGACAAAGTAATGTGTCGCCTGACGGATACAGCCGGCCCGAAAATCTTCGGGTCGGCTTTCCCTGTGCGCGAGTCTGCTGTAAAACGGAACACTCCGCCCAGCAAAACAATCGCGTTTATTGATGACTCTCGAACAACTTCGCAAAGACCTCTCAGCTGTCGACAGACGACTCGTCGAGCTTATCGCCGAGCGCCAGCAGATCGTTGGAGAAATCGGCAGGAGCAAGCTGAGTTCCGGTACTGGTACCCGAGATTATGGTCGCGAAAAGGATGTGCTCGATATGGGTCGCCGGCAGGCTGTCGAGTTGGGCGTCGATCCAGACCTGGTCGAGGGCATGTTGCAGCAGTTGATTCTGACCTCGCTCGAAAGTCAGGAACGCGACCGAGTCATTGCGGAAGGCAAAGGCAATGGTCGCCGCGTCCTCGTGATCGGTGGCGCCGGCAAAATGGGCCGCTGGTTTGTAGACTTCTTCGCATCCCAGGGTTTCGAGACCGTTATCGCGGATTCGACGGTCGAAGACGGGCCGGGCCGTTTCCGTAACTGGACCGATGCCGGCGTGGATTTTGATTGTATCGTTGTCGCGGCGCCGCTAGCGGTTTCCGGGCGGATCCTCGCACAGCTGGCGGTACTCAAGCCCAGCGGACTCATCTTCGATATTGGCAGCTTGAAGTCACCGCTAATCGACGGGCTCCGAGAGCTGCAGGGCTCCGGATGTCGCGTAACGTCGCTGCATCCGATGTACGGACCAGACACGCGACTGTTGTCAGGCCGGCACCTGATTTTCTGTGATGTCGGCGATAGCGAGGCAACGGCAGCCGCCAAGGAATTGTTTGCGCCGACGATGGTTGAGCAGCTCGACATGAGTCTCGAGGATCATGATCGCCTGATTGCCTACGTACTCGGCCTGTCGCATGCCCTGAATATCGCATTCTTCACGGCGCTCGCCGAAAGCGGCGAGGCAGCGCCGAAACTGGCCCAGATGTCCTCAACCACATTCGATTCACAGCTGCTCGTTTCTGCTGCGGTTGCCGGCGATAATCCAAGACTGTATTTCGAAATTCAGAACCTGAACAAGTACGGTTTGGGACCGCTCGACGCGCTCTGCGATGCTGCTGACAGAATACGGGAGACTGTCGCTGGCGGCGACGAAGAGGCATTTGTGCAGCTAATGAAAAAAGGCCGCGACTACCTGGCATTGCGAGGCTGAACTCTTGGCGACTGTCGAAGAACTCACAGAGGAGCTCGAGGCGACCCGGCGCCAGCTGGAGGCGCTGACGTCCGCAGTTGAAAGTAACGACGAGAAGATGCAGCGCACCCATCGGCGCGAGCTACGGCTGCTGCAGGCCGAGACGCTTGACGCGCTGATTTATGCGATGACCGAAGGCCTGCGCGTCAGCTTCGGACTGGAGTACGTGAGCCTGGTGCTCTGCGACCCGGATCACGATATTCGCCACTTGTTACTTGCCAACGGCACGCCGTCCGAGGATTTCCAGAACCTGCTGATGGTCGAATCGATGACGGGGCTTGCGCCACAGTTCATGACCATGCAGCGACCCTGGTTGGGCGCGTTCACGCACTGTGATCATCAGCTCATCTGTGCGGGTGCGGTCGATGCGCGAAGCATCGCTATGATTCCATTAACGTATCGCCAGAAACTCCTCGGCAGCATCAATCTCTGCAGTAACGATCCCCAGCGATTTACGCGGTCCCACGCGACCGATTTCCTGGCGCACCTGGGGGTGATAGCCTCCTTCTGTGTCGAGAACGCGGTCAACAGAGCGCGCCTCTTGCGCAGTGGTTTTACAGACGTGCTGACCGGTTGGCACAACCGGCGTTACCTGGTTGTGCGCCTGAGCGAAGAACTCGCGCGAGCACGCCGTGACGGTGCGCGACTGGTATGCCTGATGCTTGATATTGATCATTTCAAACGCGTCAACGATAACTGGGGGCATGCGGCCGGTGACGCTGTGCTTCGTGAGATCGCGCATAGAGTGGAGTCACAGGTGCGAGCAAGCGACATTGCGGCACGTTATGGTGGTGAGGAATTTGTCGTCTTGTTACCGAACACCGATGTTGCCTCCGCGATGTTATTAGCAGAACGTATTCGCAACGCGGTATCAGCGACGCCAATTGAATTGCCAAATGAAGAGACCGTCACCATTACGACGTCTATCGGAATCTCGGAGGTACAGCCTGCACCCGAAGCCGATGATCTCAAGACGGTAGGTGACTCGCTGATCGCACGCGCCGACGTTGCGTTGTATGCGGCGAAATCCGCCGGCCGGGACCGCGTTGTCGTGGAAGCTGCGTGAAGAAATCCGTTCTATGCGCAGCGCTGGTTACGTTGTCATTGGTGGCTTGCGACACCGTCGATGACGGCCCACCAGCGGCTGCAATTGTCGTCTATGTCAGCGCGGCGCAGGAGGTCAGGCTGGCCGGCACGCTTTCCGCATTTACGGAAGAAACCGGCATTCCCATTACGCTGACGGTCGCTGATGACGAGGTCAATGCAAGGAACGTCATTGAAAACCGCGGTGCGCCGCCGGCTGATGTGTTGATCACGTCTACAGTCATCGATATCTGGCGTGCCGCCGACGAAGGTGCATTGCGACCATTGCAGGCGACGAATCTTGAAGACGTGCCCGTGGTACTGCGCGACCCTGATCGTACGTGGGCGGCCGTCGGTGTTCACTACGCGAAGATTGTGACTGCTGAGAATGCTGTTCTGGCGGATGACTACGCCGATTTCGCGACTGCGGAGCTGCGCGGCAAGGTTTGCCTGTCGTCTGCGGCGCTGCCGGTCAACCGGGCGCTGATCGCGATGTTGATAGAGGATATCGGGCTCAAGCCAGCCGAGCGCATGGTGCGCGCCTGGGTGGGGAATCTCGCGGCGTCGCCGTATGCAACAGAGCAGAAGCTTGTTGACGCATTGCGATCAGGGACCTGTCGATACGGCATTGTGTCCGATGCCGCCGATACCCAGGGCCTGGCATCGATACCACCGAATCCGCTCTACCTCGACATCGATGCGATCGGAATCG
>Ga0316201_10003177_pt1 | contig 12027 bp, 11 predicted proteins | sample CS6wburrow_MG_FD_204516 | JGI IMG/M metagenome (GOLD analysis project Ga0316201, IMG submission 204516) | Coastal sediment microbial communities from Delaware Bay, Delaware, United States - CS-6 worm burrow | ecosystem: Environmental > Aquatic > Marine > Coastal > Sediment | place: USA... | reverse complement strand
AAAGATCGAGTGTCCGCCATAGTTTATAGTCCTAGAACCGGCTATTCCGCAAAAAATCAACACGAGATTTGGGATCTTTGGCAATCGGGACAATCATTAAACGCCAATGGTATGGTTTTTGTTCAATTCGCCCCTACCATTGGGATACCTCGTGCGTCGGAATACTGTTCCTGTAACGTGTGTTCACGCGCTTTTGCCACACGGAACAGCATGTAGAATCCAGCGCGCAGACACAGGCATCGGAACTGTTGGCAGGGGTCGAGTCGCCCTCTAACCCCCGGAGACAACCGCGTCGGGGATCTCGAAGCGTTCTTTACCGACGCGAATCATGAATAGATCACCCGTCTTTTCGAAACGCAGCGTTTCTGGCGAATCAGTCGTGACCGGGATGCCGCGTTCGAAGAGAACTTGCCGCTCCTTCCCATCTCCCAACGCGATCCAGATCCCGGCATCTCCGGGCCCTCCCCGAATGACACCGAATGCGCATTGCCGCGTCGGCTGATCGGTATGCGCAGCACAGGGCACGAAGCCGGTCGCATCAAAAGGCAGGCCGTTGCCTACCGGACCACCTTCGGCGACCGAGGGGCGTCGAGGTGCAGCAGACTCCACGAGATATCGGCCCGCTACCCATCCGGTGACACCAGATTGCGCCGCACGGATGGCGCACCACCGCTCGCTGCCGGTGAGGCGGCACCCCCGGTTGTGCAGTACCTCACCGTTCCGCAGTTTGCCTATGGCTTCGTAACGGGTGGACGGGCCCGCCCTCAGGTTAAGCGCAAAGCCGCCACCGACAGAGACCTTCCACCAGTCCGGGCCGCCCGAGAGCCCATCGGCGAAGTCCGGCGGACCGAGACTCACGCCAAGAGAGTATTCCGCTGTCTCACCTCGGCGCGCAGCAGAGCGCATCAAGTAGACTCGGATCAGATAAGTCCCGCTCTCCGGTAGTCGCACGCCCGCAACAGTGCCTGCGGTTGACCCTACGAAGAGCACTTGGCTTGAGCCTGATCGTAGGATGTTAAAGTAGTTGGCGGAATTAGAGGTCAACAGATCAACGTATAAGGTCTGTGAGCGTGTACCGATTACTTGGTAATCCACGAAATCTCGGCCGGTGATCGTACCGTTGATCAAATTCAGTTTGTTTAGCCCGTTGAGGTCAATGACGTTGACATTCGGTTCCTGCGCCAAGGTATGTGGCATGATGACGACAAGCAGCATGCACGCAGCGATTCCTCTTTTTATGATTTCGAACAACATTGCTTCTATCGCACCTCGTTAATAGTTTTGATGCCGCCTGTCGACCCATCAGCAGAACTTGGATCGTTGCATTTCGCTTGAACTGTATACGCGATCATTTAACACACCAAAAACAGCTTATCAGTCCAATAGTGTATAAAGGATGCTCATGGGTGGGTGGCGAAGCCTTACAGTGTGTAATATCTCACCCGAGCATACAATGGTGCAGATTTGAGCTTCAAAATGCGTATCGAAATCTACCTGTTGATTTTTCCCAGTCGGTGACAAACTAGCGACTGTTGGCGAAAATGGCAGCACATGGCTTATCCATCTCTCTAACGTTGTGATATTAGAGGGAAAACCTATCAGGGTAAGCCTTTTGGCCAAACCTCTTCCTGGCCCTGTGTGCTGCGGGGTTGCCCATGCGAATTCGAGATAAATCAATGCGTTAGAAAATAGTGGATTGGGATTATCCACTAAAACCAGGCGGTTAGGAAATGGCGTGAGAGATTTCAAGTCGCGACGAAAATCGCATCGATTGTTTCGACAATGGATTCAGGCCTTGTTCAGCTTTGGGTTAGCCTGGAATTGATTCTGGGCCGAACTGTGGATCGGCCCAGAGTTTTGATTGAAGACAATGCCTTGGCGTGATAACTGACTCAGTTAGTAGGTTTCATTTCGGTAATTCTAAACCGGTTATCGCGGCCTTTTTTAAGCATAAATTCCACTTTGTCCCCTTCATTAAACGTGGACAGGTCAACTCGTCGGGTGGTGGGAAGGTCCATGGTCATTTCTGGCCAGTTCAGCTCCGGCATCGGTGCATGGGTAAGGTTCACCATGTTGTTGGGCACATCGATTCGATGCAACACGCCGGTACCCATGGCCTGCGTGGAATCAGACTTCATGTTGTGACCTTTGTGCATGTTGTGATCGCTATGACCATGACTGGAAGCGAGCAGTTGGGGCTGAAACATCAACGCACAGATGGCCAGGGTTGAGATGAGAATGGTTTTTTTCATGGCGTAGGTCCTCTTAAGGTTGAATGGATGTTTTTTCATCCAGGAAAAGACTGGCCGGCTCGCGCTTGTCAATCTTGCGAGCCTCCCAGAGCAGGTAAATCACCGGCACCACGATCAGGGTCATGATCGTAGTGCTTATCATGCCGCCAATCATCGGCAACGCGATACGCCGCATCACGTCTGAGCCGGGGCCTTCGGTGAAGAAAATCGGTAGCAGGCCTAGAATAATTACCGATACCGTCATCAGCTTGGGTCGAACCCGCATCACCGCTCCGGCGACGATACACTCGTACAGAGCACCGCGCGTGGTCGGTAGTGTTTGGCGGACCTGCTGGTCGATATACAGCAGCATCACCACAGCGGTCTCGACGGCTATGCCGCCCAGTGCGATAAATCCGACCGCTACCGCAACGGACAGGTTATATCCGGCCAGGTAAACGGCCCAGAGTCCGCCAATCAAACCAAACGGCAGTGCGGTCATGACGATCATGCTGCGATCGAAGCGTTTGAAGTGAATCAGCAGGAGTACCAGGATAATGGCTACTGCGGCGGGTATGGCAATTTGCAGGCGGCCTCGCGCTTCAAGCATCTGCTCATACTGACCGGACCAGGTAATGGCGTATCCCGGAGGCAAGCTGACCTTGTCGGCAACCTGTTGGCGCGCGTCAGCAACGTAACTGCCGATATCTCTTCCCCCGATGTCGACAAACACCCAGCCGGTAAGCCTGGCGTCCTCCGACTTGATCATGGGTGGCCCCTCGGCAAACTCGATGCTTGCCAGTTCACCCAGTGGGAGGTGGGCTCCCGCAGGGGTAGGCACCAGGATATTTGGCAAGTCCTGGATTGATTCACGGTAGGGGCGATCGTAGCGCAAGATGATGCCGTAGCGTTCCCTGCCTTCGATGCTTTCGGCAACCTTCATACCGCCTAGTGCGGTCTGGATGATCGCCTGGAATACACCCAAATCGATGTTCTGGCGAGCCAACTCAGCACGGTTCGGGGTGATCTCAAGATATTTGCCGCCGATCACGCGATCGGCAAACGCACTTCGGGTACCCTCCACATCTTTAACCGCTGCCTCGACGTCCAGCGCTATACGCGCGATTTCGTTGAGATCCGCGCCGGAAATCTTGATCCCTACCGGGGTACGAATACCAGTGGAAATCATGTCCATCCTGATCTTGATTGGATAACCCCAGCTGTTCACCAAACCTGGCAGTTTAACGGTCTGATCGAGATCGTCGATCAAGGCATCCACATCAAGCCCTGGCCGCCATTGTTCAACCGGTTTGAGCCTGACCCAGGTTTCGATCATCGATATCGGTGCCGGGTCGGTAGCGCTGTCCGCGCGTCCGACCTTGCCGAATACCTGTTCCACTTCGGGTACACTGAGAATCAGACGATTGGTCTGCGCGAGTATTTGTTTTGCCTTGGCAATGGATACACCGGGCAGTGTGGTCGGCATGTAAAGCAATTCGCCTTCGTACAGTGCCGGCATAAATTCCGAGCCAACCTTGTGCAGCGGATACCACAGGCTGGCAACCCCTATCAGTGACAGAATCAGGGTGATCTTCGGCAGTTTCATGAAGGCTTTTAAAATGGGTCTGTACAGGGCGACAAACATCCGGTTCAAAGGATTGGCGTTCTCCCGCAGGATTTTGCCGCGAATGAGCCACAACATCAGGACGGGTACGATCGTCACTGAAAGCAATGATGCAAATGCCATCGCATAGGTTTTGGTGAAGGCCAAAGGCGAGAACAAACGATAGCTCTCACCGGTCAAGGCAAAAACCGGCAGAAACGAGACGGTTATAATCAGCAGGCTAAAGAATAAACCTGGTCCTACCTCCTTGGCGGAGGTCACAAGGGCCTTTTGTCGTTCTTGAGGCCCGGCGTTTGGCCCCATTTCACTGAGTTTGCGATGCGCGTTTTCAACCATGACAATGGATGCGTCGACCATCGCGCCGATCGCAATTGCGATACCGCCCAGTGACATGATGTTGGCGGTAATACCTTGCGTCGCCATAATGGTGAAAGCGCCCAAAATCCCCAATGGCAGGGTAATGATCGCCACCAGTGCGGATCGCACATGCAACAGGAATACCAGGCAGACCAGCGCTACAACTATGCCCTCCTGTACCAGCTTGCTGTTCAGATAGGCTACCGCACCTCGAATCAGTGGTGCGCGGTCATAGACCGTGACAATTTCGACGCCCTCGGGTAACCCTGCACGCAAGCTGTCCAGCTTATCCTCAACTGCCTCGATAACGGTTAGTGCATTTTCTCCGGAACGCATCACTACGATGCCGCCAACAACTTCGCCCTCACCGTTCAATTCGACAACGCCGCGCCTCAACTCGGGACCTTCGATCACGCGCGCGACATCGGTCAGTAATACCGGCGTACCACTTCTCGCCTGGATTACGACTTGTTGCAGGTCTTCCAGCGAAGTGATGTAACCCTTGGAGCGAATCATCAGTTCGGTCTCGGCTCGCTCCAGAACGCGTCCACCAACCTCCATGCTGGCAGCCTTTACTGCCTGACGTACCCTGACCAGCGGTATGTCGAAGGCGCGCAGCTTGTTGGGATCGATCAGAATTTGGTATTCACGTACAAATCCACCCACGGAGGCCACCTCCGATACGCCGGGTACGGTTGCCAGTTCAAAGCGCAGAAACCAATCCTGCAGAGCACGCAAGTCTGCGAGGTCCTGATTCCCACTGCGGTCAAGCAATGCATACTGGTAAACCCATCCAACCCCGGTTGCATCCGGGCCTAGACGAGGGGTCGCGTTTTGAGGTAAATCCTTTTGCACGGTTGCCAGTGCTTCGGCTACACGGCTACGTGCCCAGTAGTCGTCGATATGGTCCTGGAAAATGACGTACACGAAGCTACTGCCGAACATGGAATATCCACGCACAGCCTCGGCTCCCGGTAGCCCGAGCAGTTGCGATGCGAGGGGATAAGTCACCAGGTCTTCGACGATTTGCGGTGACTGACCAGGGAAATCAGTTCGGATGATGACCTGTGTATCGGAAAGATCCGGGATGGCATCAAGCGGAGTGCGCTCTATGGCCAGCACACCAGTCAGCGCCAGCGAAGCGGTCAAGATAAAAACAATCAGTTGATTATCAACCGACCAGCCAATGACCCTGGCAACCAATGATTTTGTCGGGTCAGCCCCCCCGATGTCATGAGCTGCGCTCATTGAGCCGTCCTCGCCGGTTCATTCAGATAGGGGCTGTAGGGCGGCGTCCCGATTTGTAACCAGACTTGGTCACTGGTTTCACCGCGAAACATCGTGACTCCTTTTTCCCGGTAATAATCGGGTCGGCCCTGTTGAATCCAGGGTTGCAGTTCATCCACCAACCGGTTCAATGCCTGTTGAGTTTCGCTTTCTGTACGCGCTTTCTGAGCTGCTGCGATCGCCGCCTGGGCATTATCCAAAATTGGTCCGAGACGGGTTTGACCAAATCTTGGCCACAGCATGTCGCGTATTTCCAACGCTGGCTGTAATTGACTGCTTTCAATGTCGTATCCGTCGACGAGAGCCTCATGCATGTAGAGTCCTGCATCAACCAGGTGATCAACCATCGCCATTTCGCTGGACGATAGGGTTAAGTCTGCGAGTTCCAGTTTAAGTCGTTGCAGTTTTCTGAAGGATTCACGCAGCGCGCTTTCGGAATCGATCAGGAATTGCCCAGAGACCACGATGCGCTCATTCTCATCGACGCCCTCCAGTATTTCTGTCAGGCCCCGGCTACTGATGCCCGTTTTTACCGCCCGCGGCTGAAATCGCCCCTCGCCCATGGCTACTACCAGCGTTGAGCCCTGGTTATCGATGAGCAGGGCACTGTCAGGAACGGCGAGCCTGTAGTCGGCGCCGATTTCAAACACGATATCGGCGAAAGCGCCCGGTCTCAACAATCCCTGCTCATTGTCCAATACCAGGCGCACGGTCCCGGTCCGGGTTTTTGAGTCCACGGTTGGGTGAATGTAATCCACCACAGTGTCGAACGCCTGGCCGGGCAGGTTCGGCAAGGTCACCCTTACCGCCGTGGTTTCGGAAATACTCGCCAGATCTTGTTCTGCCACTGCGGCATTAACCCAAACCGAGGCATAGTTCTGGATGACCGCCAGTGTATCTCCGGGGCGCACATAGGCGCCTTCGCGCACCTTGAGTTCACTCAGTACACCATCAGCCCTGGAATAAAAAGGGACGTTATCGATGACTTCTTTTTGTTTGGCGAGCCATGAGATTACGCCCTCCGAAACTCCCAGTGCCTTTAACCTTGATTCTGACGAGCGAGTTCGCGCATTGCTTTTCGAGTTCAAGGCGCTGAGATAATCTCGTTGTGCGGCTACCAGGTCAGGGCTGTACAGGCGGTAGAGTAAATCCCCCTTTTTGATTTGGTCGCCGACTGCTTTCACAGCGAGGGTATTGACCCACCCCTCAACCCTGCCAGCGACCTCGCTGCGCAGGCGGTCATTCTCTGCCACGGAGCCATAAGCCCGAATGGTACGGCCGAACAAACTTGGCTCGACTCGCCCGTATCGTACGCCCATGTTTTGAATGGTTTCTGGCGGGATCGATACCACGGCACGTTCTGGGATGGACGCATCGCTGCTTTCATCAATTGCGTCAGTGGCCATCTTAACCAGATCCATACCACAAATCGGACAGGTGCCCATTTCATCAGCGATGTAATGTGGGTGCATGGGGCAGGTGAATTGAATCGAGCTGAAAGACTTTGTCTGTTCTGCCAACACAGGACTAAATAATGTGGCCCCGATAACCATAAGAACCCATGCTTTGATGAGAACACTGATCAGGCTGTTCATGACTCCTCCTCGATGAGCAGAGCATTGATTGAGGCGGTTGCCTTGGCCAGCTGAGCACGCTGCTTGGACAAAGTGAGCCTGAGATCAGCTTGTTGAAGCGCTGCCTTGATTACCGGTTCGAGTCCAATTTCACCAGCTTCGTAGCGGCGGCGGTTAGAAGTCTGGAGGTAGAGCAGGCTCTTCTCTCTTTCTAGAAGTGCTTCAACCAGGGATCGGCTTGTGTCGAGGGCGGCCATCGCATTGTCATATTCGAGCCGGGCTTCCCTCAGTTGTTGATCGCGGTAAGCGGTTGCTGCTGTTACTGCTGCGTGCGCTGCAGCGAGCTTTGGTTTTTGGTTGCTATCGGACCAGAGTGGGACACTGGCGGTTAATTTAAGCGTGAACCAATCGTCGCCATCGAACCGATCGCTCTCCTCACGTACCTGGTAAGCAAAGCCGACGGCATAGTCCCAACCGAAATCAGACTCTTTTACCGTGACTTCCGATTGCGCCACGTTGACTCGGCTCAAAGCCACCTGGACAGGAAGCAGAGTTGCTGGATCCTCGTTCCATAGCCGGGGGGAAATCTTATTTGGGAGTTCAATGCTCGGCACATGGCCAACCAAAGCCCTTAGTTCGGCTTGCCAGCGTAAGTCCTCTCCGCGCAGGGCGACAGTTCTCTCGTTGATTTGCCCTCGCTGAGCCTCAATTTCGATCAACCTTGAGTATTGGGATTCACCGCCTTGCATCGAACCTTCGAGCCAGTCTTGCATTTCAGCAAGCAATCCCATCTTCTGTTGCAAGATTGAGGTGGCCTCAGTGATTCTTTGGCGTTCAGCCAGCGCAATGATTAATCGTTTTTCAAGCTGGGCCAGCATCACTTTTCGTTCCCAACGGGTTTGCTCGGCTCGCGCCATTCCAGTCGATTTGGTCGCATTCCGGGTATCGGAGCTTGGCAGTGTCTGCCTGAATTCCAGGCTCATATTGCTGGGTAAGAAGCGATCAAATGCGGTTGGGTCGTCGACCGGTAGATTGTTGAAGCCAAGCGTGAAACTGGGGTTGGGTAAACCCATGGCAGCATCTGCATTCAGAGTCTGAACCAGCTCATTCTGCCGGCTTAAACCGATTGATGGATGATCGGCAAGTAGCGCTAAAAGCTTCGCCATGTGCTGTTCAAATGATAGTTGCTGGCCTGAAGCATTATGGGCGACAAGCAGGCAAAATAACCCCGTCATACCAACGCGAGCCTTGTTGCGCATGAAACGAAAAATTGATGCCAGCAACGCTGACTGTCGGGTGCAATACAAACCCATTTTGATACTCCGCTAAGTGTTGCGGCATGGCCAAACCATAGCCTGCGCACAACCGATTCGAGTAAATAAAAGCTTATGTGACTAAACTACAGCGGGATAAATGGGAGGCGGAAGTTCTACTTCGAATTGTTGGGCGAGAGTAAAGGGAAGAGTGGTCTTTACCGGTTCCACGGAGGGTTTTAAACTCCCTGTGACTTGGACAGTTTTAGCTTGGACATACACACAACAGTCAATACACAAGCCTCCCTTTGAGCAGGAAGTTTCCGGCAGTGGTGGTAAATCTGAACGACAGTGCGTATGAGTACCTTGAGAATGATGGATGACGGTCTGATCATCGTCATTATTGCCAAAATTGGCAACTGCAGCCATCAGTGGCGACAACACCCCAGACACCAGGATAGAGACGATCAAAAGTAGAGTCACAGACTTGGTGTTAAGGCGATTCATCAGGTTTTTCGGACTATATAATGCTTTAGACCAGATTAGCTTCTGATTGTTCCAATAGTGGCATTTGGAAAATAATACTTCTGGTTCATTTGTGCCACAACGAATGATTGGACGTGCGTTCGAATCGACCATCAATCCATACGGCGTTGGATTGATCATTGTCTGGGTATCAATTGCACAATTCCGGGGACAGCAATTCCGGGGACAGTTTACTTAATGCGGGGGATGGGGTCGGTTCTTTAGTCTTGCACCGATTGGCTGGAATGGGTCGACATCAGTCGATCAGGCCGCTGCTTGATCAGACCTCTGAACACCAGATTTGACAATAACTCTCTTTACTTACGTAACATAGCCAACACTCCTCCCCATGATTGAAAGATTAAAGTGTTGCCTCGATCACTCGAGCTCACCCCCAGTGAGCGATCATTCATTATGCTGCCTGATGATCGAGTGAAGAAAGCTTATCAAGCGTATCGGGGAATTTTCTTACCATCAAAATGAGTGCAGAAGCTTGAGCATTCGGTCGGGCACGACCTTGCTCCCAGTTTTCGAGAGTACGCAGAGATACGCGTAGACGACGCGCGAAAACAGCCCGGGAAACATGTAGTTGTTCCCGTGTATCTCGGATCAGCTCGGCATCAACTTCTAGCGGCGGAAGGTCTTCGACTTCGTGAGAGCGCAAAGTAACCTTGCCCTCACGTTGCTGTCGCATCGTATCGACACCTTCCATTAACTCATCAAACAGCTTGCGTTTTTTAGTCATCGTCTTTGTCTCCTGGCTGCCAACTCGGCCTGAATAGATTGTTTCAACACCTTTTTCTCACCAGAGGTCAGATCCGTTGCCTCATCCTTATCGTATAAAGTGAAAAACCATATTTGGTGTTCAGCGGTGAGGGAGTAATAAATCACTCTAAGGCCTCCACGCTTACCTTTTCCTCGTCGGGAATCTTCCCAGCGGACTTTTCTGAATCCACCGGTACCGGGCATCATGTTACCCAGTTCAGGATTTTCCAGGAGAGCCCTCTGTAATCCCCGATATGACTCATCGTTCAAGTAGTCGGGAAGCAGGCGAGTAAACAGAGGGGTCTCGAAGAATACCAATTTCATAAGTTGAGTATACGCAAATTGCGTATACTTTCAACGTTGATGAGATTGCGGGCACACATCACGGGTGGGAGGTGCCTGATGTTCGGTGGGGAAGGCTTGTCACAGGTGTTTAACAACTGCCGACAAAAATGGCATTGATCTGGATATATCATCTAATAGCTAGATGTTATCTGTGGGAAATCCTCCAAGGGGAAGCCTTTTGGCCAAACCTCTTCCTGGCCCTGTCTGCTGCGGGATTGCCCATGCGAATTCGAGATAAATCAATGCGTTAGAAAATCGTGATTGGGATTATCCACTAAAACCAGGCGGTTAGGAAATGGCGGCTTTGGAGTTGGTTGCTGTTATAGGATTTGAGTATGTAAATCTCCGCTTGGTTTCAATAACTGACAGTTCAAGTGTCAGGGCTATCAAAAGCTTTTCTGGTGGTTTCTATAGCTAGAAGGTTTGTAGACGCTCAATCCGAGATGGCCAAGAGATGATCGAAAAAAGATAGCCCATCTCAGGTAGTTGATAGTCCACCCTGGGAGGTGAAGTCGGAGTTACCGTTCGCGTTAGTTTAGGACATATATGAACCCATCCCGTTTGCAAGATAAAACTCATCAATGATCAAGAAGTAGGTTGCTACCATATATCCGGCCTGTTCTTGAAGCGATTAAGGCTTCTGGCCCTGATGAAATCCGCACGTCTTGTTCTTATCACTACAGCGGCTTCTGTGAGCCCGTGTCCCAAACAGATTCTCAAAACGTCGGTCTGACCTGTCTTGTCATCAAGTGATTTTTATCTATCGCAACCTGTGAATGGAACCTCTTCGTTTACCCGGTTTGACTGAAAAGCTCTGACTGACTATGCCGCCTGGTAGCTTTCTCCTCGTTGCAGCAAGGCCCAGGCGATCCGTGCATTTTTATTGGCCAATGCGACCGCGGCTCGATTGACCCCGCGCCTTTCCACTAGGTGGCGCAACCATCGACTGCGTTTATCCTGTTTATCGCCCAAATGCGTGATCACGGCTCGGGCTCCATGGATCAGTAACGTGCGGATATATTGATCGCCCCGTTTGCTGATGCCCAGCAAGGTCGGTTTGCCACCGGTACTGTGCTGTCGTGGAACCAAACCTATGCTGGCTGCAAACCCGCGCGCATCACGATAGTGGCCAGCGTTACCATAGGCCGCCACGATCGCTGTGGCCGTCTGAGCACCCAGCCCGGGAATGGTCATGAGACGCCGACTCGCCTCATCCTGCCGGCAGACCTGCTCAATCTGATCACTCATCTCTCCAATTTGGACATCCAATTCACGAAAGAACTCAAGCTGCCGGGCGAGTAATTGCCGAAACAGGGGGCTCAGATCATTGTCCGCATCCTCCAGTATCTCTGGGACCCGCTTACGCACTTGGCTCAATCCCCGGCTGATGACCAGACCATATTCCGCCAATAATCCTCTGATCTGGTTACTCAGCGCTGTTCGCGATTTCACCAGCGATTGACGGACTCGGTGCAAGGATTGGAGATCCTGCTGAGCGATCGTTTTGCAGGAAACAAAACGCATCCCTGGCCGACTCACCGCTTCACAGATCGCTTCTGCGTCGTGGTAATCATTCTTGTTCCCTTTGACGTAGGGCTTCACAAACTGAGGAGCCATCTGATTTACCTCGTGCCCCAACTTCTTGATCTCCCGACTCCAATAATTGGCCCCCCCGCACGCTTCCAGGCCAATCAGACAAGGCGGCTGCTGTGCTAGAAAAGGCAGTAACTTCGACCTCGTCCGCTGTTTTCGAAAAACCTCTTTCCCTGCTTGATTAACCGCAAAAATGTGGAAGTTATTCTTGCCTAAATCTATTCCCATGCAGACCACTTGTTTGCTAACGTTCATGTCGAACCCTCTCACTTTTGTTGGATGGAAGTACCAACTACCATCTTGGCTCTTTAGAAGCCGTTTTAAAAGTGGGATGGGTTCATCTCATTACTACACTAGCCAAGGCCTTTACCAAGCCCCGGGGCTCAGCGATGGGTTGTGCCGGGTAGCTTCAGAAAGGTGCCGGCAGGTCGCGGCGAATCTCGGCGATGCCGTCGAGCACCGGCTGTGGTAGT
>Ga0316201_10003176_pt1 | contig 12030 bp, 9 predicted proteins | sample CS6wburrow_MG_FD_204516 | JGI IMG/M metagenome (GOLD analysis project Ga0316201, IMG submission 204516) | Coastal sediment microbial communities from Delaware Bay, Delaware, United States - CS-6 worm burrow | ecosystem: Environmental > Aquatic > Marine > Coastal > Sediment | place: USA: Delaware... | reverse complement strand
GCCTGCCTGTATCATTGAAGATATTTTATTTGCGGCTATCTGTTCTCGATTGTCATGATCATCGAGACGCACCACTTTAATCGGTATCATTTTTTCCAGTGGCGTAATTAAAAGGTCTCCCTTGATATTGGTAATGGACGCATGATTTTTTGCCACATCTTTACTGAAGTTGAAAATGTCGTCAAAGTCATGGTTTGATCGACCGAGTATGACAGTCTCATCCGGTTTGATGCGGGCAAAACCACGTATATTTTTTGCATTACAACTTCCGGGCTGCTGTATGAGCCAGTTTTTATGGAGCCGCAAGTATTTCTTGCTGGCCCCAAGTGGAATTTCAGGAGCAAAACGGAGGTGGGTCCTGCCGATGACCACATCGAAACCTTTTCCATCGTGGGGAATTCGACTGGTGCGTCTCAGATCCTGCAACTCATTTGTAATGGTAAACCATGGCGTTGCGTGTTGTCTTAGAATCAATTGCCTCCAGCCACTATATGTCTTGAGATTTGCCCGCGGCTTAATATCGGCTACAGCCCACGGCGGCAATGCAACCTCACCTTTTTCACTGATGAGCATTGGTGCCTGCTGAATATCTTTGCGAATATAGACGTTGAGTCCGGCTCGATGAAGATAGAGGGCAATCTCACCATAGGCGTCGGCCTGGCGTACCACCATGTCGAGGCTGAGATTTTCATCAACCGGAAAATAGCCTTCTGCCTGTCTTTTGGCCCGCTGTTTATAGATCTGTTTGGGAGGCGGGAGGACAAATTCAAAAATGTAGCGATCCTTCCAGTTGGTTCTCAACAGAGAATGACTCTGAGGAGGGATTTGAATCCGGGTAAAATCAATTGCCAGAGAATCCGGCGGTGCATCAAGCCATTCCTGGTCAAAAACAGTGAGCGGTTCTTTGAAGCCCTTGTATGGCAAGCCCAGATGAATTTCACGTGGGCGATATACCAGGGTTTTGTCCCTCCACCAGCCTTTTCTTGTCAGGTCAAGATAGCCTTCATTAGGCCATCCCCCTATCTGGTTAATGTAATATGTTTTACCAGCGCCGGGAGGACCGGTGACCACGAGCTGTCTGAACTCAAGACCGACAGGAAGTTCAAGTCCCTTGATGATTTGGACTTCCTTGATCGCTTGGAGCTTCTTGTGGAGAGGGTTTTTCATGGTCTCAACCATGGTGACAGGTAATGTGGTTAATCAAGGCACTTTTTAAGCAGTGATTATAGCATCTTTCAAGATAAAAAACATATAGATGAGGCTGATTTTGTACGGTGAGCGCAGCAAGAATGGATACAGAAAAGAATCGCCGGTGGATAGCTTTTTAAATCACAAAAACAACATGATAAAATAATTTGTTAATCTATTTGATTAGCTTGATAAAGCAGAGGGGAAACAGGGCTGAATATGGACAAACGAGATCATTTTACCTCATAACAATATCTCATCTATTTGATTATTTTACCCATATTTTTAACCTTCTGCAGCTGTTCCTTTACTTCGGCGGCCTCTTTTACTCCGGGGATATCATCAACCAGATCTTTACCTCCATCCTCTACATCGTTAATGCCTTTTTTAAAAGAGGATATGGCTTTTCCTAAGCCGGAACCGATTTCAGGAAGTTTTTTCCCTCCGAAGATCAAAAAGGCAATACCGAGTATAACAATGAGCTCTGGTGTTCCAAGTCCAAACATCGATTCTCTCCTTGGCCTACGTCTCTAATTGCGCTGATCAGGCAGCGTTTGAATCACCTTTATCGGATGTATCGTCGTCGATTTTCTTCGAGTCATCTTTACTGGTGGCCTCTTTAAAGTTCTTTATCCCTTTGCCAATACCAGAACCGATTTCTGGAAGTTTGCCTGCCCCAAAGATGATGACGATAATCACCAGTATAACAATAAGTTCTGGCATTCCAAGTCCGAACATTTTGAACCTCGATTAACAGCTGTGTTTATATATGCCACTTTGCTCTGCAATGGCCGAATCTCTTTAGGTTTCAGCCTGAATGTAGAGCAGTATTATCAGAAAGTCAAGCAGCACAATGTATGGCAGTCAACTGAAAAGATGGGATCAAGCTGAAACGGGAGAAATCAGTTTGCTAGCTGCCTTCATGGGCCCTTTTCCTTATAGTGAGAACTTTCTGTGCGATTTCAGCCATCCGGGCAATCAGTGCCGATTCATCGAGTGTCAGGAGTTTTCGGTTCTGCATGACAGGTTTCCCATTGATAATCGAGTGAACCACATCTGCTCCGCGAGCCGCATAGACCAGATGCGAAGGGATATTATAAAGAGGCGTAAGATGTGGTTGATTAAGATCAAGTACGATCAGGTCTGCTTTTTTACCCGATTCCAGTGAGCCAATCTGATCATCGACCCCAAGGGCTGATGCTCCGCCAAGAGTTGCCGCATGCAATGTGGTCTCAGCACTCATTGTTGTTGGATCCATGGTTGAGACTTTATGCACCTTGGCAACGGTGTTCATTTCAGAAAACATATCAACATCATTATTACTGGCGCTGCCGTCTGTTCCAATGGATACGGTTACACCGCGTTGCAGCAAAGCAGGGATGGGCGCCGTACCTGAGGCCAGCTTCATATTCGATTCCTGGCAATGACTGACGTTGACGCTTCGCGTAGCAAGCAGTTCGATGTCATTCTCATCGAGCTGCACGCAATGTGCTGCGAGCAGGTGTTTCCCCAGCAGTCCCAGGTTCTCAAAATGGCCTGCAGGGGTTGCTCCATGTTTAGTCAGGCAGAGGTCAACTTCAGTTTTGGTTTCCGCTAGGTGGGTGACTAACAGGGTATCCAACTCTTCAGCGAGCAGGCCGCACTTTTTAAGCAGGTCGGGTGCACAGGTATAGACACTGTGAGGGTCAACGGTAATCGTTATCAATGGATGGTTTCTATAGAACTCATACAGTTCCCTCACGTAGGTAAATCCGTCCTCGAGCTTGCCATATGATGGCGATGGAAAGTCATACAAGACTTCACCTATCCAACTTCTCATGCCTGCTTGTTCCGCTGCCCTGGCAACATCTTTGGCGAACAGATACATATCGCAAAAACTGGTTGTGCCAGATTTGATCATTTCTGCCATTGAAAGAAGCGTTGAGTCGTAAACCATTGCGCCGTCGAGCTGGGCCTCAACCGGAAAGATATGTTCCTGCAGCCATGTCATCAAGGGAAGATCATCGGCAAATCCCCTGAAACAGGCCATTGCTGCATGTGTATGCGTGTTAACCAGGCCAGGCATGAGGAGACCATGGGGTTCATGTATCTCTTTTACCCCAGGGTATCGACTTAAAAGATCGGACCGCTTGCCAACATCGACAATGGTATCATTGGCAATGGCAACAGCTCCATTCTTGATGATGTTTTGCTGCCGACAGTTGGGTAAAAGGTAAGCGCCTGAAACAATGAGCTGTATTTGAAAAAACGGGTTCATGGAGATTAACCTCGATTTAGCCACCGACACGGATGAGAATTTTAACAACCAGCCGCTCGAGCTGAGGAGCAACCTCAGTGGCCTTCAGAATAATGTCTTCAAGGGTAATCGGTTGAAAATTGTCAGGATCATTAACATTGGCAATTACCGATAGTCCGAGAACCTGCATGTTGCCATGCCGGGCGACAACTACCTCGGGTACTGACGACATACCCACACCGTCTGCTCCTGAATTCCTCAGCCAGCGAGTTTCAGCAGGCGTCTCAAGACTTGGGCCGGGAATGCAGGCGTAAACCCCGGTTACCACGTTATCAAGCTTACAGTCCGAGGCGCAGTCCAATGCCGTACGAATTAATCCCGGATGATATGGTTCCGAAAGATCTGGAAAACGCGGGCCCCATTCCTCAATGTTTGCTCCTCTGAGCGGGTTTTCAGGCATGAAGTTCAGGTGATCCCTGATTACCATTATGGTTCCCGGTTTAAAAAGGGGATTGAGTCCGCCAGCTGCATTGGTAATAATTAAGCGGCGTAAGCCAAGAACCTGCATGACTCGTATGGGGAAGGTTACTTCCTTGGTTGAGTAGCCCTCGTAGTAGTGTAATCTTCCAGAAAGAATGGCTACCCGCTGGTTTTCGATAGTGCCGATGATGAGCGTGCCGGAATGGCTGGTAACCGTCACCTGGGGAAAAAACGGAATGTCTTCATACGGTATTGCAAATTCAATTTCCATTTTACCTAAAATGGACCCAAGTCCCGTGCCGACCTGGATGACGTTTTGTGGACGAGCGTCAAAGTGCTTTGCCAGGAACGCGGCGGCCTGATTGACCCTGTCGACATAGGCAATGCTGTCAGAAGACATAGCTATTTGAGGGCATTTTTTGTAATGAAGGCCATGATATCATTTTTGTCTGCATTCATTACCTCGCACCGTGATGGCTTGTTGATGATGGACGTTAAAGCAGGCGGCAATTCTGGCTGCCAGCCAATTGCCATCTCTATAGATTCCCGAAATTTAGCCGGGTGAGCTGTGGCAAGACACACCATTGGTATCCCTTGTTTACGATGCTTCAAAGCTGCCTTAACTCCCACAGCCGTGTGCGGATCTAAGATATAATTGTGTTGCTTGTAATACCAGGCGATCGTCTCCCGGACCTCGTCTTCTGAAACGGAGACAGCGCTGAAATCGCGTTTAATCTTGTCCAGCTCACCTGTCAGGTCAAGTTTACCCTCCTGCTTGAAGCGCAACATTGACTCCTTCACACGGGCTGGGTCGCTATCATAGAGGTAATAGAGATAGCGCTCGAAATTTGACGCAGCCTGGATATCCATGGAGGGACTCGAAGTGGCTATCACTTCAACGCGGGAATAATCGCCATTATTGACAAATCGCGCCAAAATGTCATTGGCGTTAGTCGCAAGCAGCAGCCTGTTGATGGAGCCTTCAGGTAACATTTTTTTGGCGATGAAGCCGGCGAATATATCACCAAAATTACCGGTCGGCACTGAAAAGGAGGTCGCTCTGTCGTTTTCGTGAGAGCTTATATGCAGACTGCTGTAAATGTAATAGACAACCTGTGCAAGCACTCTGGCCCAGTTGATGGAATTAATGGCGCCCAGGCGGAATTCTGTTTTGAAATCGATATCGCCAAAAACGTCTTTGACGATAGCTTGAGCATCGTCGAATGTACCTTTCACCGCAATGTTGAAAACATTTGCATCGGTGACTGTGGTCATCTGTTTTTCCTGGATCGGACTAACACGATTGTGGGGGTGCAGGATGAAGATGTTAATACGCTCTTTACCTCTTACCCCTGAAATAGCAGCACTTCCCGTATCTCCAGAAGTTGCTCCCAGAATGTTTATACATGAATCGTCCCGATTGAGAAAATACGCAAAAAGATTGCCGAGAAACTGCAAGGCAATGTCTTTAAATGCAAATGTCGGTCCATGGAACAATTCCAGAATGTGCATGTCATCGAGATGGACCAGTGGCGTGATATCCTTGTGGGCAAATGATGAATATGATGAATGAATCAGATCTTTTAAGTCGGAAGCAGGAATGTCGTCAATGAAACGTGACATTACCTCAAATGCCACCTGGACGTAGGTCAATTCCTGCCAGGACTCGTATGTTCTCCTGTCGATTCGGGGGATGGCCCGTGGCAGCAGCAGGCCGCCATCTACGCCCAGACCCATCATCATAGCTTCGGTAAATGGTATTGGCTCAACACCGCCACGGGTGCTCAGATAGTGCATAATCTCTCTGGGTTTTAAAAGAGGTTCATCATCCTGTAAAACGGTTATTAGATTTATTTTCTGATACTACGCTTAACAGAACAATCCATTACTGGTGATCGGAAAGGTCGTTAATACGGGGCGCATCGTACCATAAGCCTTCAAGATCGTAAAACTTCCTTTGCTCATGATAAAAAACATGGACGACTACATCGCCGAAATCAATGAGCACCCACTTACCTTCCTGCATCCCTTCGGTTCGGGATGTCTTGATGCGTTTGGAGCGCAACTCACCTTCTAAACTGTCTGCCAAAGCTTGAACATGGCGGGTAGAGCGACCACTCATTATGACAAAATAGTCTGTAAAAGAAGACATTTCACGCACATCCAAGACAACAACGTCTTCTGCTTTACTGGTCAGGGCAATGCGAGAGCATGTTTGTGCAAGATCTAGGCTATCAAGAGATCGGTACTCTTCTTTTAAACGTTTCATAATTGATTTGTGCCTTCTAGCGGATGAAGTGTCAATGCTTTTTGCTGTTTTTCACCGATTTTCGCGGCGGAAATTCGAATGAGATTTTTCCACCCTTGTCAAGTAGCAAGTAGGCATCAAAAGGTTTTTTTCGTTTAGAGATAAATCCTTTGATCAGTTCAGTCTTGCCAGAACTGAGCATTTGCCTGACATTTTCTGCAGAAATTTCCTTTGAGAGAATCATTTTACTGATCTTGAGGCCTTTTTGGGTGTTGCTGCCAAAAGCGGATTCAGACATAAACGCGGTAGGCGTTTCATAGACTGCCGTTTGGTCTATTGGGGACAATCCGAGTGAGTCAGTTTTTTTTATTGATGCCACATCGAGGTCATTGGCGGTGTCGGCAAATAAAAAGTCGACCTTGTTGTTTGTTAATCGAATTGATGCTGAAAATGATTTGCCTTTTTTTGAACGGAAATTGTTAAATGGTCCCAATGTTTCACCCCTGATAAGTGAAACGACTTCATCTTCTTGCATTACCCGACCGCCAAGAACCTTGCGAATAATTATCTCCTCGTTATCACTGATATATGCGGTTGGCGTTTCATGAATAACGAGGTCGCCTACGGGGCTGAAGGGGGCAATTTTTCTATCTTTGATTTCTTCATAATTTTTGATTCGATTGGCAATTTGTACTGTAAGATCTCGAATTTCTTTCATAAATTGCTTTCTGGTCAACTCGCCTTTGAGAATTTGATTGAGTTTGTATTCCCATTCGCCCGTCATTTCCGGTGAGGCCAGAACATCGATTTTCATCGCTTCGAGTAGCGAGAGTAGGTCAAAGGCTTTTCCTGTTGGAGCAAGTTCTTTGCCTTCTCTGACCAAATATTTTTCTTTGATCAACTTCTCAATAATGGCAGCTCTGGTGGCTGGGGTGCCGAGACCCCGCTCTTTCATCGCTTCTGCCAGTTCTTCGTCGTCCAGCAGCTTACCTGAGTTCTCCATAGCTGAAAGCAGGGTTGCCTCTGAGAATCTTGGTGGTGGCTTGGTTTCAGCTTGTTCTGTTTTTATCGATAGACACATAACCTCGGCCAGTGACGGAACCGCCTTGAGTACTCCCTCTCCTTTTTCAGCCTTACCACCGAGATAAACAGCCTTCCAGCCGGGATCCCTGAGAATTTTTCCTTCGGTGAGAAAGGATTCCTTCTCTACCAGAGATATTCTTTTCGTTTGTAGGTATTTGGCTGCTGGAAAAAATACGGCCAGAAAACGCTGCACTACCATACGATAGATCTTCAACTCTGCTTCATTCAGAGAGCCTGGCAGTTTGTTTGTCGGAATAATTGCGTGATGATCTGAAACTTTGGCATTGCTGAATATACGGGAATGTGGGCGAATATACTGCTTTTCAAGCACTATTGCAGCAAATGAGCCGAATTGCCAACTTTTCTGGTTGGAAACAACATTCCGCACTGTTCTCAGATAGTCTTCCGGCAGATAACGTGAATCTGTTCTCGGATAGGTCAGCAGTTTATGACGTTCATAAAGTGCTTGGGCAATTGACAAAGTATTTTTGGCGGAAAAACCATATCGTGAATTTGCCTCGCGCTGAAGAGAAGTCAAATCATAAAGTTGGGGTGGATTTTGAGATGTCTGTTTGACAGTATCTTTCACTAGTGCACGTTTTCCGGTGCATTTATCGACAATCTCCTGAGCTTGTTCGGGACTCCATATTCTATCTGCACGATGATCGGGTTTGTTTTTGTCTTTTCTAAATGTTGCATCTATCCATTTGCCGGTGTAACTCGTTTCATCAAAGGTGAAGGTGGACAAAAGCGTCTGGTAAGGTTTTGATTTGAAGCAGAGCCGCTGACGCTCTCTTTTTACAAGAAGCGACAGGGTCGGCGTTTGCACTCTGCCGCACGGGGTCAGGAAAAAACCTCCAAATCGTGAATTATAGGCAGTAAGAGCTCTGGTCGCATTGATGCCGATGAGCCAATCGGACTCGGATCGGCAAAGGGCCGTGTCTTCGAGTGGAAGCATCTCCTGGTTGTCCCGAAGCGATGAGAAACCTTTCTTGATGGACTCATCAGTCATAGACTGAAGCCAGAGCCTTCTCACCGTCTTCGTTGAAACTGTTTTATTCCATACATAGCTGAGAATGTATTTAAAGATCAACTCTCCCTCACGACCTGCATCACAGGCGTTGATAATAGTCGTGATATCTTTTCTTCTGATCAGTTTCCGCAGGCTGTTGAGCTGGGATTTATTGGCATCAATACCTTTGAGTGGAAACGTTTCCGGCAAAATGGGTAAATCGTTGATATTCCATTTTTGAAAACGGGGATCGATTTCTTCAGGATAACAGATGGATACGAGGTGACCGATGGCATAAGAAACCACATAGGAGTTGCTTTCATAATGGCTGCGGCTTTTTTTAAAGTTTCCCGGAAGAACTTTTGCAAGATCAGCGGCCACACTTGGTTTTTCTGCTATTATCAACGTTTTATTAGTCATTGAGATACTGATTTTTTCGAGATATCAGACGACGTGATTCTGATTCTATTTTTTACATGGCCTTATCGTGTCGTCACGAGTTTGCTATTGACCTTGTTGGTCATTGTCAACAACTCAAGCTTTTCTGCGCCACATATACCGTTTTGGTTTAAGATGTCAGATGTTGTATTAATCCGATTGCGGTTTGTCAATCGTAATTCCGCTTGAACCGTTTCAAATCACAAGCGGGAAAGAGCCATTTCTTGTGTCCAAACAGGAGCTTCTAATGCTCTATAATTGCACGTCTATTATTGCGTTATCATTTGTTTTTTACTCATCATACTGTGCAGTCGGCGGCTTATACTCGCAAAGGCCTGATAAAAAAGTCTCTCTTATGTACTTGCCTGTCTTTGCTTGCTGTGCATACTCGTCTATTTCTTGACAAGTTAATAGAGTTGTGTTTACTTAGTATGGTTCTGACTGGATCAATGCGGGCATAGCTCAGTTGGCAGAGCGCGAGCTTCCCAAGCTTGAGGTCGCGAGTTCGACCCTCGTTGCCCGCTCCACGTCGGCCCGGAATCAAAACTCGCTGTGAAGAATGCAGCGGGTCCGGCCAGTTATACCTGCAGTGTGAAAACACGAGCAGGATACGGAAAGTGGGCTCTGCCCGCTTTTTTTTATGGCTAAACAGCAGTGGGCACAGTCATCACATGCTGGCCCCTGAAAGGGTTTTAGCCAAACAGAATGGAGAAATACAGGTGGTTGTTCTGGTTTGACTACATGAGTGACAGAGTCATTGAACGCGTCAAGGAATTTGCGGCATCCTTGCTCCCTGCCATGGGCCTCGAACTGTACGATGTCCATTTTCGCAGAGAAGGGCATGGCTGGGTTTTGCGCTTGGTCATTGATAACCCCCACGGGGTTAGTCTTGATGATTGTTCTCGTGTTAGCCGTGAAACAAGTGACTTTCTGGATGTTGAAGATTTAATTGAACATGCCTACAACCTGGAAGTGTCATCGCCAGGCATAGAGCGAACACTGAGAAACATTGGTGAGTGCGAGCGCTTTAGCGGTGGAAAAGTACGAGTTAAGCTCTTATGTGAGCATGACGGCCAGCGTGTATTTATTGGAGATATGTTAGAAACTGCTGATAATGCAGTTACAATAAAGAGCGAGGATGGGAAGGAATATACATTCCCCTGGGACGATATCAAGAAGATTCGTCTGACCCTTTAATAGCTCTGAGCCATACAGGCGTAAAAAAAACGGGGATTGCAGGATTATGAATTTGACCGGAAGCGCCCATTGCGAGGTAAGATAATGCTATCGGATTTGAAACGTATCATCGACCAGATCAGCAGAGATCGTGGATTTGACAAGGAGCTCCTCATAGAAGCCATAGAAGAGGCGGTAGCGTCCGCCGCTCGCAAGAAATTTGGTAGTCGACGCGATATGGAGGTGCGCTACAACGAGGAATATGGTGAGGTTGAAGTTTTTCAATTCCGCAGCGTGGTTGAAGATGCACAGGATGAGCAGACGGAGATCTCACTCGAAGAGGCTAAAGTACTTGACCCGGAAGTGCAGCTTGGTGATGAACTCGGTGAGAAGATGGAGAATATCACTGAACTCGGTCGAATAGCAGCGCAGTCGGCAAAGCAGGTAATCATTCATCGAATGAAAGATGCCGAACGTGATGTCATTTACGATATGTTCAAAGACAGGCAAGGTGACGTCGTCAGCGGCATCGTGCAACGGTTCGAGCGCGGCAATATGATTGTCAATCTCGGTCGTACTGATGCAATTTTACCCAAGGATCATCAGATTCCCAAGCGTTCCTTCAAACAAGGAGATCGAATTCGTGCCTATCTCTATGAGGTTAGGCAGAACAGCAGGGATTCACAGCTCATTTTATCACGCACGGCAGATGAATTTCTCGCCAAACTCTTTCAGATGGAAGTTCCAGAAATTGCTGAAGGAATTGTTAAAATAATGGGTGTTAGCCGTGAGCCAGGTTTCCGAGCGAAAATCGCTGTCAGCTCATCTGAATCAGATGTTGATCCGGTGGGTGCCTGCGTGGGAATGAAAGGATCCCGCGTGCAAAACGTTGTTCAGGAGCTTCAGGGAGAACGTATTGACATTGTTACCTGGAGCCCGGATCCTGCGAAATATGTCTATAATGCTCTGGCACCGGCGCACGTGAGTATGGTCATGGTTGATGAGGAGGCAAAGTCCCTGCTGGTGGTGGTTCCCAATGATCAGCTGTCACTGGCAATTGGCCGGCAGGGGCAAAATGTACGCCTTGCTTCCAAGTTGATGTCCTGGCGGATCGACGTCAAGAGTGAACAGCGTTATGCCAATCTGGAAGACGAAGGGTATCAATCTCTTCTCGCTCTTCCTGGAATTGATGAAACCCTTGCAGATCAGTTGTTGGCAAAAGAGATCAAATCGGCGAGAGATTTGTCCAAAGCCGTTGTCGAGGACTTGGTCATTATTCGGGCCATCGATGATGATTTCGCTTTGCAATTGATCGAGGCTGCGGCAAAAGCGGTGATTGCCGAAGACGCTGAGGAGATGGAAACAGATCAAGAAGTTGCTTCTGAATCACAGGCAGCAAGTGCTGAACCTGAAGAATCTCAGCCTGCAGATGATGAGGCGTTGCTCGAGAAACAGGCTCCAGATGAGGAACACAGCAAGGAATGACAAAGAACAACAACCGGTTAGGACATGTGTTGGCTGTGGTGGCAAATTTGCCAAATCAGTATTGACCAGATATGTCTGGCAGGATTCGGGCCCGGTACCTGATCCGGCGCAGAGAGCCTCAGGACGAGGTGCTTATTGTTGTCAGCAGCAGAGGTGTATAGACAGGTTTTTAAAGAAGCGGAAAATTTGGCAACGGGTATTTCGCCTCTCGATTGCTGTATAAGTGATAGAAAATAATTTAATGAGCGGCTAATGCAGTTGACGGGCACTGATTAAAGATACAGAAAGATGGTTTACCAGGAGTAAGGAATGAGCAGGGTGAGGGTATACGAACTGGCTAAAGAAGCAGGAATGAGCAGCAAGGCGCTTGCTGAAAAGCTGATCGCCAATGGTTATGACATCAAAGGCCATAGTTCGACAGTTGATGATGAGACTGCTGACGAGATTCGTAAAACGATGCTGCAGAATACAGATACCAAATTGGTTGAAAAACGAATCGATGGTTCTGGCGGTCCAACGGTTATCAGGCGTCGATCAACGATCATCAGGCGCCGGCCCAAAGTAGACAGTGAAGAAGCAATCGCTGCTGTTGGCGATGAGCCCCTTTCTGATGAATCATTAGAGGCGAAAACGGTTTTAGAGACTGTTGATGAAGGACCGTCGCCTGCTGAGATGAAAAAGGAA
>Ga0316201_10003175_pt1 | contig 12030 bp, 11 predicted proteins | sample CS6wburrow_MG_FD_204516 | JGI IMG/M metagenome (GOLD analysis project Ga0316201, IMG submission 204516) | Coastal sediment microbial communities from Delaware Bay, Delaware, United States - CS-6 worm burrow | ecosystem: Environmental > Aquatic > Marine > Coastal > Sediment | place: USA... | reverse complement strand
GAGGTCGGCGCGGGCGATGGAGGCCACGCAGCAGTTGGGGCAGCCGTCAAACTTGAATTTGAATTTGTACGGGAAGGCCGGACGGTGCAGCTCATCCTGGTATTCCTGGGTCAAGTCGTAGCACAGAGCCTGGGTGTCGTAGCAGGCATACTCGCAGCGGGCCTGGCCGATACAGTCGGCCGGGGTCCGCAGGTTGGAGCCGGAGCCGCCCAGGTCCTGGTTGAACTTGTGGGTCATTTCGTAGAAAATCTCTTCCAACTGCGGGGTGGTGGTTCCCAGGAAGATGATGTCGCCGGTGGAGCCGTGCATGTTGGTGATGCCGGAGCCTCGAAAATCCCACAGGTCGCAGAGATTTTTCAAAAATTCGCTGGTGTAGAACTTGCCGCCCGGTTGGGCGATGCGCATGGTGTGGAAGTGGGCCACGCCCGGGAACGCATCGGGCTGGTCGCAATACCGACCAATAACGCCGCCGCCGTAACCGAATACGCCGACGATGCCGCCGTGTTTCCAGTGGGTCCGGCCATGTTCGTAGGAGAGTTCCATGACGCCCAGCAGGTCCTCGACCACGTCTACGGGAATCTGGTACTCAATATTGTCCGGATTCGATGCGCGCCTTGCGGCTTCCTGCTTCAAATCCGAAACAAAGCTCGGCCATGGTCCAGACTCAAGCTGGTCCAACATCGGGGTTTTGTGTTTTGCCATCGTTTACCTCCATTGGGTTAATCAACAAGTCATAAAATTCCTGACTAATGCCATCTAAAACTGTGAAAAAGCCACCTCCTCTCCTCAACCGTTGGTTTTCGAAATCTCCAATATATTTTTTAAGGCGAAATAACCTGGCAATCATAGAATATGAAGAGGAAGATATAAAATGATCCCTCGGTGCTTGTCAATAAAAAAGCCCTGGCGCATGGGGCCAAAAAAACAAGCGCCGGACAGCGCCGAGGTAACCCCATCATCTTGTGCATAAAAATGGGGCTGTGCCGCCATATTGTGGTGTGTGGGCAACCCCTAACGATAGGGGGGCGACCCCGCAACGGCGGCGGCCACGGCGTGCGCGTGGTCCCGTGCTATCCCCCGCAGAAGGTCCCGTTCGGCAGGGTTTTCCCACTGACGGTCCACCAGCTCAGCGGCTATCGTTTCCAGTGTTTGGCCATCATGCACCGCGATAAACTCTATTGCTGCATCAAAGAGCGCCTCCGGAAGGCCGCGCTCGGCCATACCGTTCTGCAGCCCCTGCCGGAACCCCGACCAGATATCGGGAATGACGGCATCGGGAAACAGCGCCAGGGGCCCGGTGCCATCCAGGCGATCCAGCCGCAGCTGCAGAGAGGTCGTCAGCAGCATCGCAGGAAGGGCCTCGAGTATGGCGCTTATATCGGGGTCGCTGAGATGAATGAAGGGGCTGTAGTCCCGGATGGAAATCAGGCGCACCTGGAGGGCATCGTCCGTGATTCGGACAACAAAGTCTCCGGCGGCATGCCGCCACAGGCGCACCGCCTCAAAGCTCAGCGGATTGTAAGCATAGGCAAGGATATGGGCAGTCTGCCGTAACAGCTGACCCATCTGTGCGCCGGTTAGGCGGCAATGACCGTGGTCGGTATCCCAGACCACCACGCCGTCCGCTTTCGAATCCCCCTGACCGGTGATATGGAACTCGTAATAGCCGGTCAGCCATTGCCCTATAAACATGGGTACGGGCCGACCATCGGCCATCCTGCCCTCGCCATGGCCGAAAACCCGGGGCCAGCAGGGCGCGTCCATTTCATTGCCGAGTCGCCGGAGGCAGTGCACCTCTTTTTCAAGAAGCTCTCGACCCTCCTGGGAAACGGCCATGTTGAGCACAAAATGAAAGGTTCGACCGGCAGCTTCGACCGCCACGCAGGCCGGGTGATAGCAGGCGCCGTGCTTGAGCAGATGGACGACGACCCGGGTCACCTGCTCCGCAGTCAGCGTTCCATTGGAATCTTCCCGCATGGCCATACCGAGCATGGCGGCATCGTTTTTGAGCAGGAACTCCCGGGCGGCCCAAAAGAGATCCCCGTAGGTCACATCGGCATCGAAGGCCCCTTGAATATGCCGGATACCGAAAGCATGCCGGGAAACCGGCAGAGGCCGTGACCATTGTTTGGTACCCCGCTCAATGGCAGGCTCATTGGGACCCAGAGTGAATGAAAACTGCGGAATTATGGACATAGACGCGAATTGTTCGTGAATCTGCCGACAATCGCAGGAGGGGTAGACGTCAGCACCCCCTGTCGGCCTTGGGCAGCTGCGTTAGGCGATCTCATCAAGCAACTGTGGTGCCACATCGTACCCCAGTGACTTGGCTTTCAGTAGGTGCCTCCTGGCGTTCTCTTTTTCCCCTATCTCAAGATAGGCGATGCCCAGGTTGTTGTGGGCGACGGCAAAATCCGGTGCCAGTTTGAGGGCCTTTTTTGAGTTTTCGATACTTTCATCGATCATCCCTTTCATCAGGTATGCCCCGCCGAGGGAGGCAAATGCCTGAACAAAGCGGAAGTTAAAGGCGGTGGCCCGTTTGAAGGCCTTGATGGCCTCGTCCACTTCACCCCTTTGCAGGTGAACGAAACCGATGTTGCCGAAGCCTTCGGAAAAGCCGGGCCGGGCTTTGGTGGCCCGAGTGTTCCAGTCGAGGCAGCCATCCAGGTCATTGCGCTGAAGGCAGAGTCCGCCCATCTGGACATAGGCCTCGGCCAGGGAGGGGCTGCACTCGATGGCGGCCAAAAATTCCTTTTCGGCTTCGGTGTATTCCTGCCGGCCCATCAGCGCGACACCGAGATTATAGTGGGAATTGCCGCACTCCGGGTTGGAGGCGATGGCCGCCCTTTGTTGGGCAATGAATTCATCTGCATTCCGTGCTTTCGGCATGGTTTAAAATCCTCTCTATTCGGTGATCTGCAGGCCCCGCAGGCCGCAGCCGGTATCGGTAGTATGGGGGCTGGTGGTTGTCAAGGAAATTCGTGGGTTCTATCTCTTGTGGAGTTGATGCATGGCGAAATTGCGCTTGACACTTGAAGGGGGGTTTTTTAGTCTGAATTGATCATCACCCGACACTGCGACAGAGGAAACGCAATTGATTTCACCGACATCGCTGAATACAAAACGGTATAAAGGAGCCCTACGGATTTTGGACCATCGCCGGGACGAGGCGGCGCTCGGCCAAAACCGGGTTGGTAAACACCAGCCGATACCGTACGATCTGTCATAGTCCACGACGACCAACCCCTTACAATTGCTCCCGGAAAGAGAGGGAATCATGAAATCTGGCTGTTATACAGCACTGGTAACGCCGTTCACCCCGGATGGCGCCCGGGTGGACCAGGAGGGCCTCGAAAAACTGGCCGCCTTTCAAATTGAAAACAACTGTACCGGTATACTGGCCGTGGGCACTACCGGTGAAAGCCCAACCCTCGATTGGGAAGAACACAACCATGTGGTCGAAACCGTGGCCGGCCTGACCAAAGGCCGCTGCCGCTGTATCGCCGGCACTGGAAGCAACAACACCGCGGAAGCCCTGTTGGCAACCGAGCATGCCGCTGACCAGGGCGTCGATGCCGTGCTGCTGGTCGATCCATACTACAACGGCCCCAGTTCGCTGGAAATCCGGCGGGAATATGTCGCTCCCATTGCGGAGCGATTTCCCGGCCTGGATGTCATTCCATATGTCATTCCCGGAAGAACGGGCGCCCAACTGCTGCCCGAGGACCTTGCCTATTTGAACAGGGCCTATCCCAACGTACAGACCGTCAAAGAGGCCACCGGCAACCTGGACAATATGCGCCGTACCCGGACGTGCTGCGGACCGGATTTTACAATTCTATCCGGTGATGACGGCTTGGTGTTCGACATGATGACCGACGATACCATCGCCGCCGCCGGCGTGATCTCGGTGGCCAGCAACGTCGCACCGGGCCCGATGGGGGAGCTGGTCCGACGACTCAGGGAAGGGGACCGGGACGGTGCCGAAGAGTTGAAGCGCGCCCTGCAACCGCTGTTTGGGCTGGTCACCGTAACGACGCGCGAGACGACCGAATTCGGCGAAGTGACCTGCCGGGCGCGTAACCCCATGGCGCTAAAAACCTTCATGGCCCTGCTGGGCATGCCCTCGGGGCCGTGCCGCCGGCCATTGGGTCGTATGACCCGCAACGGTCTTGACTTCGTTGTCTCCACGGCCCGTCGGGTTCAAACCGACAATCCGGAAATTCTGCAGCCCGTGGCCGACTTTTTTGGCATTGACATCGCCGAGCGACTGGACAACCCGAAATACCTGCAGGGGCTCTTTTATGGGTCTTACTGATTCCCTATCAGCAGGTAGACGCGGTTTCAGCTTTCGCTCATTCCACCACTAGCGTTGCCACGAGCAGGTGGTTTTGGTCACGTGAGCACCAAGTTTTAGTGCACTATGGTGTAGCGCAGGATCAGTGTTGCGCATGGTTGGCGCGCAAGCGAGTTTGCGCGACCCCCGGAGCAAGCTTTAGGGGCACTTTGACGATGGTGCAGGTGACCAGCGCAACCGCACATGGCGACGATTTCTGAAGACCGAAAATTGATTAATCTCATAGGATGATCCTGAATCCAATTGATCGTCTCCCGGTGCTAAAACGGGTTGCACCCCATCGATCAATGCAATATAGTTGCACTAGCACCAAGGGCCCTGTCCGACCGAAACCACAGCAGGGTCGCCACCCGATAAAAGCAGGCTTCAGAGATGACCCTAAAAATATCAAAAATAATCGTTATTATTACATTTATTTGTATATCGCGGCACAGCGCAAATGTGGAGGCGAAGCTGCTGGTTTTTGTAAGCATCCTGCCCCAGCAACAGTTCGTGCAACAAATTGGCAAAGACTTGGTGGATGTCCGCGTCATGGTGGCACCCGGGGCCAACCCAGCGACCTATGCGCCCAAACCAAAACAGATGGCGCAGCTGTCGAAAGCACGCATCTACTTTGCCATCGGCGTTCCATTCGAAGCGGTGTGGTTAAAAAAAATCGCAGCAGCCAGTCCGGCAATGGCCATTATCCATACGGAACGCGGCATCCAGCGAATTCCCATGGCCGCCCATGCGCATGACGACCAGAACCAGCACCATGCCGAGCGAACCCCAAGCCGGCGGGATGACGGGTATGGGAGTGGTCTCGACCCCCATATCTGGCTCTCACCACCCCTGGTGCGAGTCCAGGCAGCATCGATACGGGACGCCCTGGCGGAGATCGACCCTGCCCATGGCAGGCTGTATGCGCAGAACTATGAGGCGTTTTCGGAGCGGGTGGCGGCGCTGCATGACCGATTGACCAGCACTTTTTCCGGCAAGGGCGGCCTCCGCTTCATGGTATTCCACCCCTCTTGGGGCTATTTCGCCCGGGCCTATGGCATTGAACAGGTCCCCATCGAAATCGAAGGTAAGAGCCCCAAGCCGGCCCAGCTGCAGGCCGTCATCACACAGGCCAGGGCGTCGGGCATCCAGGTCATTTTTGTCCAGCCCCAATTTTCGACCAAGAGCGCCGCCCTTGTGGCCAGTGCAATTGGCGGCCGGGTGGCGGTGGCCGATCCCCTGGCCAAGGATTGGATGGCCAACCTGTGGCATGTCGCCGATCAATTTTCTGCGGCATTGCGATAGGGGAGGATCGCATGAAAACACCCATTGTCAAGATCCGCGACGTCTATTTCGCCTATAACAGCGAGGCCGTTCTTCAGGATGTCAACTTCGATATCCACCAGGGGGATTTTATCGCCATGATCGGCCCCAACGGGGGCGGAAAGACGACCCTGCTGAAACTCATCCTCGGGTTGCTGAAGCCGGATCGGGGCGACATCCAGGTCAACGGTATTGCCGCAGGAAAAACGTCAGCTGCCATCGGCTATGTCCCCCAAAATGTGCACATCAACCGTAACTTTCCAATTTCGGTTATCGATGTGGTGCGGATGGGCGCCCGCGGTGCTAGAAAACACTGGTCTCAAAAATCCTCCTGTCAGCGCGATGCCGTGGCGGCTCTCGACAGCATGGGAATAGCGGGGCAGGCCCAAAGAAAAATTGGAGAGCTCAGCGGCGGCCAGCGCCAGCGTGTCTTTATCGCCAGGGCCCTGGTGGGCCAACCCAGCCTGCTGCTGCTGGACGAGCCCACCGCCAGTATCGACACCAGGGGGCAGGCCGACTTTTTCAGGCTGCTGCGGGATCTCAATCGCACCATTACCATTCTGGTGGTCAGCCACGACCTGCTCGTGATCTCCCGCTACGTCCAGTCAGTGGCCTGTGTGAACCGGCGGCTGCACTATCACAACCAGGCGGAGATCACCGGCGAAATGATGGAAACCATGTACCCCTGCACGGTAGAAGAGATCTGTCCCGTGGAGCTGGTGGCCCACGGATTGCCCCACCGCGTGCTGAAAGACCACGACGAGCCGCATCATGATTGAAGCCCTCGAATTGGAATTCATGCGCAATGCCTTGGCCGCCGGCCTTTTGGCCAGCGTCATCTGCGGCATTATGGGAACCCTGGTGGTGGTCAATCGCATCGTCTTTCTCTCCGGTGGGATCGCCCACGGCGCCTACGGCGGCATCGGGCTGGCGTTCTACTTCGGTTGGCCCTATCTGTTGGGAACGCTTGGTTTTTCGTTGGCTGCGGCCATGGTAATGGCCGCCATCACACTCAAGTCAAAGCATCGCGCCGACACCATCATCGGCGTCATCTGGGCTGTGGGCATGGCCATCGGCATCATCTTGATCGACCTCACACCGGGCTACCATGTAGACTTGATGAGCTATCTGTTCGGCAGCATCTTGTCGGTTCCTTCGGGGGACCTGGTCATCATGCTCGGCATGGGCGTCCTGGTTGCCCTCTTTGCCACCTACTACTACCAGGACCTGCTGGCCATGTCTTACGATGAAGAGTTCGCCAGGATCAAAGGGGTGCCCGTCACAGCGCTCTATTTTGCCATGATCGCCATGCTGGCGGCGACCATCGTCATGGTCATTCAGGTCGTCGGCCTGATCCTGGTCATCGCCCTGCTGACCATACCGCCGTTCATCGTCGAAAAACACGCCACCTCCCTGATGCAGATGATGGTGGGATCCAGCCTGCTGGGCGGACTGTTCACCATTGCCGGGCTCTGGCTCTCCTACCGCTACAATCTGACGTCGGGTGCAACCATTATCATGGTTGCGGGGGTGGCATTTTTGCTCTCTTTGCTGATCGACCGCATCCGCTCGAGGGCAGGGGTGCAACCCAAACATTCCGCTTAGGGCAATAGCCCCAATTGCTTCGAGCGATCGCAGGAACCGTCATGTGCCATCAATGCAATTACGAAGCACTATTAGCCGGAGCTGCTCTGGAGATCACCGCCAACCGCCTGCGCGTTCTGGAAGTCGTTGGCAACAACAGCTTTCCCCTCTCGGCCGGCGACATTTTCAAAACCCTGAAGCGCAGCCGTCCGATTAACCGGGTGACCGTATACCGGATCCTCGATGTGCTGGTCGACTGTGGTATCGTCGAGCGCATCAGCACCGGCGGCCGGGCCTTTTACTACGGCCTGGCACCGAACGCCTATCACCGGCCCCACCCCCACTTTTATTGCAAGAGCTGTGGACAGATGGATTGCCTCAACCCGGATAGCCTGCAAATCGAATTCGAAGCCTTGTGGAAAACATTCCCGGGACAGATCGACAAGGTCGAAATCCGTGTGGACGGCATCTGTAAAAACTGCCTGAAGCTGCAATAGGGGTTCGCACCATTACGGGATAGGTTTAGTCCTGAAACAGAAAACGCCTGCCCCGCGTCGTTGCGGAGCAAGCGTTTGGTCTTGCGCAGACAATCGAAGGTCTATTTCACCTTTCCCATTCGCCAGGCTTCGATCAGCTTGTCATAGTCCACGGTTTCGCCCTGGGGTTTTTCATTGGCCAGTTTGGCCTTGGGCGATCCGGGCTTGTTCAACCAGTAGGACGCATCGCGCTCTTCGTTCAGCTTGGGACCTTTGTCACCCTGAACCCCGGAGCGGGCGATGCGCATGAGGATTTTATCCTGTTCGGCGGCCAGGTTGTCCATTGCCGTATCGACGGTCACTTCACCGGCAACGGCTTCCCCTATGTTCTGCCACCACAATTGGGCCAGTTTGGGATAATCCGGCACGTTGGTGCCGGTAGGCGTCCAGGCCACGCGGGCCGGGCTGCGGTAAAATTCCACCAGGCCGCCCAGTTTGGGGGCACGGTCGGTGAAAGACTGGTGCCGGATGTCGCTGTCGCGAATGGGGGTCAGGCCGACATGGGTCTTCTTCAGCGATACGGTTTTGGACACGCAGAACTGGGCGAACAGCCAGGCAGCCTTGCGTCTGTCCAGCGGTGTGGATTTCAGCAGGGTCCACGATCCACAGTCCTGGTAGCCTAATTTCATGCCTTCCTCCCAGTAGGGTCCGTGGGGAGAGGGCGCCATGCGCCATTTGGGCGTGCCGTCGGCATTGACCACCGGAGTTCCCTCTTCAACCATGGAGGCAGTGAAAGCGGTATACCAGAAGATTTGCTGGGCCACATTGCCCTTGGCCAGGCTGGGAAGCGATTGGTAGAAATCCATGCCCAGGGCACCGGGAGGGGCGTATTTTCGCAGCCATTCCATATATTTGCGCAGGGCGTACTTTGCGGCAGGACCGTTGGCGGCACCGCCACGGCTGACACTGGAGCCCACCGGCCGATTGTTTTCGTCAACACGGATGCCCCACTCGTCAACGGGCTTGCCGTTGGGGATACCCTTGTCGCCGGCACCCGCCATGGAGAGCCATGCGTCGGTGAAGCGCCATCCCAGATCGGGGGCTTTCTTGCCATAGTCCATGTGGCCGTATATGGCTTTACCGTCGATTTCACGCACATCTTCGGTGAAGAATTCGGCAATATCCTCGTAGGCCGACCAGTTGACCGGCACACCCAGCTCATACCCATACTTCTTCTTGAAGGCTTGCTTGAAATCGTCCCGGTTGAACCAGTCGTAGCGAAACCAGTAGAGATTTGCAAACTGCTGGTCGGGCAACTGATAGAGTTTGCCGTCCGGGCCGGTGGTGAAGGACTTCCCCATAAAATCATCGACGTCCAGAGTCGGCAGGGTGACATCCTTGCCTTCGCCTGCCATCCAGTCGGTGAGGTTGACCACATGGCCATAGCGGGAGTGCGTGCCAATGAGATCGGAGTCGTTGACGTAGGCGTCAAAGACATTCTTGCCGGACTGCATTTGTACCTGCAGTTTTTCAATGACGTCGCCTTCCTGGATCAGGTCGTGGGTGACCTTGATGCCGGTAATTTCCTCAAAGGCTTTGGTCAATGTCTTGGATTCATACTCGTGGGTGGGAATAGTCTCGGATACCACCTTGATTTCCATGCCCACAAACGGCTTGGCAGCCTTGATGAACCACTCCATCTCTTTGAGCTGCGCTTTTTGGGACAGCGTCGAGGGTTGAAATTCACCCTCCACCCATTTCTTCGCCGCCACCATGTCAGCACTTGCGGAACCCGCAAATACCGCTGCCAGCAGGACGGCAAGCAGCATAATGAGCCCCTGGATTCGCATTTTTTTAGACATAGTTCTCCCTCCTCATTTGCCTTCAGTGGTGGGCGTCGAGGCCAATTGGCAAACCATCACAGACGCGAAGGCTTAAACGTCGATCGATGAGGCCTCTCATCAAAACTGCACAATGCTATACCGCTTTCCACGACCGTGCGAAGCGCCGCGAAAAGATGTTTCCGCTCAGTCGGGCTACCCCCAGCGCATCACCACAATCATCCAGGCCACGGCAACGGCGGTGGCGCCGTAGAGGACAATATCGGTTGTCCCCAGCCATATCAGGTGAATATAACCGCTGCCCAGCAGTCCAATGAAGAGACGATCGCCGCGGGTAGTGACGATGGGCAGAAATCCACGGCGCGGAATGCTGGGCTGAATCATCTGCCACACCGTCATGGCGCACAGCAGAAGGAAAATTGTAATGAAAAATGTCGCTGTAAACGGGGTCCAGGCCATCCATTCCAAATTCATGGTCGATCTCTCCCTATACCCGACCCAGGGCGAAGCCTTTGGCCATGTGGTTGCGCACGAACCAGATCACCAGCGCACCGGGGACAATGGTCAAGATGCCGGCAGCGGCCAGCAGCCCCCAGTCGAGTCCCCCGGCGCTGACCGTGCGGGTCATGGTGGCCGCAATGGGCTTGGCGGCCGTGGTGGTCAGGGTCCGCGCAAACAGCAGCTCCACCCAGGAGAACATGAAGCAGAAAAAGGCGGTGACGCCAACGCCCGATCGGATCAGCGGCAGAAACAAGGTGATAAAAAACCGCGGAAAAGAGTAGCCGTCCACATAGGCGGTTTCATCGATCTCCCTGGGCACCCCCGACATAAACCCCTCTAAGATCCAAACCGCCAGTGGAACGTTGAACAGGCAGTGCGCCAGCGCCACCGCAATATGGGTGTCGATGAGGCCGAAGGTGGAGTAAAGTTGAAAAAAGGGCAGTAAAAAGACGGCCGCCGGGGCCATGCGGTTGGTCAACAGCCAGAAAAAAATCTGGCTGTCGCCGACGAAATGGTAGCGGGAAAAGGCATACGCCGCAGGCAAGGCCACCGTCAGCGAGATCAGGGTATTGATGCTCACGTAGATGATGGAGTTGATATATCCCGAATACCACGATTTGTCCGTGAAGATTTTAAGGTAATTGCCGAAGGTAATGTCCTTCGGATAAATGGAAAACGCTGAAAGAATGTCGGCATTGGTTTGCAGCGACATGTTGAGCATCCAATAAATGGGCAACATGAGCAGCACAAAATAGATCAGCAGCCCGATGGTTCTTTTCTGAATGGTCATGACGCTTCTCCTTTCCCCACATTCTGCAACGCCTGATAGAAGAGCCAGGAGAACAGCAGCACAATTAAAAAATAGATCAGCGAAAAGGCCGCCGCGGGACCGAGGTCGAACTGGCCCACAGCGATCTTGACCAGGTATATCGATAAAAAGGTGGTGGTGTTGCCCGGCCCGCCGCCGGTGAGGACAAACGGTTCGGCGTAGATTAAAAAACTGTCCATGAAGCGCAGCAATACGGCGATGGTGAGCACGCCGCGCATCTTGGGCAGTTGGATATACTTGAACGTCGCCCATGCCGAGGCGCCGTCGATCCTGGCCGCCTGAAAATAGGCTTCCGGGATAGCGCGCAAGCCGGCGTAGGCCAGCAGGGCCACCAGTGGTGTCCAATGCCATACTTCCATCAGCATCAGGGTGATCCAGGCATCGGTGGGCGATGCGGTGTGGTCAAACGCAATTCCGAGAGTGTTGATGGCCGCCCCGAGCAGGCCAATATCCGGACGGGTAAAAATGATCCAGATGGTGCCGATCACATTCCAGGGAATCAACAGGGGCAGGGCGATGGTCACCAGGCTCGCGGAGACGCCCCAGCCTTTTTTAGGCATCATCAGGGCAATCATCACCCCCAGTGGAATCTCGATGAGGAGCACCATTCCGGAGAAAAGAAACTGGCGCCAGAGGGCGTCATGCAGCCGTTTGTCGGCCAGCACCTCCCGGAACCACTCCGTTCCCACGAACACGCGCTGGCCCGGGCCGAATATATCCTGGACCGAGTAATTGACCACAGTCATCAGTGGGATGATGGCGCTGAAGGCGACAATCACAAAAACCGGCAAAACCAGGAACCAGGCCTTATTGTCTTCCCACTTCTCCATATTCGGCTCCTTATTTCAACAAGCGTTCTTCGGCAAACAGTTTGGTCCATTCGCCGGGAAAGCTCAGCCACGCTTCGCCATCCGGCACGGCGTCCGCCTCCGGCAGACGAGCCTTGAGAAGGTGGTCGCCCAGCAGCAGGGTCACCACCTTGAAACTTCCCTGGTCCTCGACGGATTTAACCCTTGCCGAGACACTGCCGGAAGTGGCTTCGCTGTTCAGTTTCAAGTACATGGGCCGAATGCCCAATTCGAGATTTCCGCTCACGCCTCGGGCCAGGGCGGCGGTCTGAGCATCCAGGGGTATGGCGGC